>ERZ842401.4245-NODE-4245-length-16878-cov-35.123937_pt1 | contig 16878 bp, 14 predicted proteins | sample MGYA00521270_ERZ842401 | MGnify/ENA primary metagenome ERZ842401 (study PRJEB31892, sample SAMEA3878208) | bioreactor metagenome | biome: Moose rumen | place: Sweden | collected 2011-10 | study: EMG produced TPA metagenomics assembly of the PRJEB12797 data set...
TGCGGCGGGCTTTCGTGCTATCTCGACGGCTCAAAACAAAGTGCGGCGGGCTTTCGTGCTATCTTTTTTTATTTTTCTAATCTGTCTGCAACTTGTCCCAAAAATTGTACTTGTTCTTCAGGCAGTTTTTCGCATTTTGAAATGATTTCTCTGTATTTTCGATAGAGCTTTAATTGATTTTGCTCATCTGCATTATTCTGTTTTGAATCCTTGTTTTCTCCTGTAACAAGATATTCCACGCTTACTTCAAGTATATCTGCAATTTTTACCGCCGTTTCAGCAGACGGCGTACTACCGCGTTTTATCCCTAAATTGATATTGGTAAGGCTAAAGCCGCATTTTGTCGCTAAAAACGCTCTATTCTTTCCGAGATATTCAAGTTCCTCATCAACTCTGAGCCAAAAATTACTCATAGGATAATTTTAATAAAAAAATGTTCACTTTTTCTATTAAAACTTTACAAAAGAAAAGCTAATATATTATACTTTACTAAAGTAAACTAAATCACGCAGAACTAAACTAATGTCAACTAAAAACGAGAGAATATATGGCGAATAAGAATTTACATACTGCAAACAAAAATAAGGCAGATGAATTTTATACTCAATTAGCGGACATTGAAAAAGAAATGGCAAAATACAGAGAGTATTTTAAAGGAAAAACAATTCTCTGTAATTGTGATGACCCGAGAGTTTCAAACTTCTTTAGATATTTCGCGCTTAATTTTAATGAGTTTGGTTTGAAGAAAATAATTTCAACGTGCTACAAAAATCAAGATGTAGATTTGTTTAGCCAGAACGATTGCGAAAAAGCAGTTTACATTGAATATACAGGAAATCCAAATGATTCCACTTCTACCGATTTTTCAACAATCGAAGTAAAAGAATTACAAGAAAACGGGGATTTTAGAAGTCAAGAATGTATTGAACTTTTGAAGCAAGCCGACATTGTTGTTACCAATCCGCCATTCAGTTTATTCCGTGAATATGTGGCGCAATTATTTGAATATGACAAAAAATTTATCATCTTGGGAAATCAAAATGCCATCACATACAAAGAAATATTTCCCTTGATAAAAGAGAATAAAATATGGCTAGGACATTCTATTCACAGTGGCGACAGAGAATTTGGAGTGCCTTCATCTTATCCGTTGAATGCGGCAAGTTCAAGAATTGATGAAAAAGGCAATAAATTTATCCGTGTAAAAGGAATTAGGTGGTTTACCAATATGGACTATAAAGAACGGCACGAAGAATTAGTTCTCTATAAAAAGTATTCTCCTGAAGAATATCCGACCTATGACAACTACAATGCAATAAATGTTAATAAAACTTCCGACATTCCGCTTGATTATGACGGATATATGGGAGTGCCAATAACTTTTTTGGACAAATACAGTCCTGAACAGTTTGAGATAATAAAATTTCGTAAAGGTAATGATGATAAAGATTTGTCTATAAACGGCAAATGCCCGTATTTCAGAATAATCATCAAGAGGAAATAATAATGAAAATAACACTGCACACAATAAAGATTCGGGATTTAGTGAGCGGTTATGAGGACAATGACGAAAAAGGCGTAGTCGGTTACGGTGGTAAATTGGACATTCGCCCGCCGTATCAGAGAGAGTTTTGCTACAACGACAATCAGCAGCAGGCGGTCATGGATACGGTAACAAAAGGCTTTCCGCTCAATACAATGTATTGGGTTGTTCGAGAAGATGGGCGTTATGAAGTTTTGGACGGACAGCAAAGAACAATTTCAATTTGTAGATATGTGAATGGAATTTTTTCTCATAATATGCGCTATTTTACCAATTTACAAGGCGATGAAAAAGAGCAGATTTTTAATTACGACTTGCAAGTTTATTTCTGCGAAGGTTCTGAAAGTGAAAAATTAAGTTGGTTCAAGACCATTAACATCGCAGGTGAAAAATTGACGGAACAGGAAATCAGAAATGCCGTTTATGCAGGAACGTGGACGGCAGAAGCAAAAAAGATTTTCTCAAAATCAAACTGTGCGGCTAAATTGCTTTCTGATAAATATGTAAACGGGAATCCAATCCGTCAAGAATTATTGGAAACAGTATTGAAATGGTATGCTGGAAAAGATGATTTTTTAATTTGCACTTATATGGGAAAACATCAAAATGACACAAATGCAAATGAGTTGTGGCTCTATTTTCAAGCAGTCATTGCGTGGGTAAAAGCTCTTTTTGTTGTTTACAGAAAAGAAATGAAAGGCATTGATTGGGGAGTATTATATAATCAATATCATAAACAATCGTATGACCCTGCCGCTTTGGAAAATGAAATTACCGCTCTCATTGAGAACGATGAAATCACGAATTATAAAGGCATTTACTATTATTTATTCGACCGAAAAGAGAGTCATTTAAGTTTGAGAGAGTTTAATGACAAAATGAAAAGAAAAAAGTATGAAGAGCAAAAGGGAGTGTGCCCGCTTTGCAAGGAACATTTTGAGTTTTCGCAAATGGAAGGCGACCATATAACGCCGTGGAGTCAAGGCGGAAAAACGGTTATAGAAAACTGTCAAATGCTTTGCAAAGACTGTAACCGTCGAAAAAGCAATAAATGAGTGCATTTTCCGAGCCCATTCCCAACAAAAAGCCCTCGCCAACACCAAGAGTCGCCACAAGTCGCGTTTGTTTGGTATAATAAAAATATGAAACGCATTTTGTATGTCGTGCTGCAATGCACATGGGGAATTGGACAGACGCTGCTCGGGCTGATTTTTTTCTTAGTGCACGCAAAAAAGGCACATCACATCTACAAAAACTGTATCGACACGCGCTGGCATTTTTCTGGCGGAATGAGTCTCGGGCTGTTTATTTTCACGCCTGATGAAGAAAGCGATTGGGCAAACGAAGTGCGCGTTCACGAATACGGGCATACGTTTCAATCGCTTCTTCTAGGTCCGCTGTATGCTATTGTCGGCGTGATTTCGGTGTGCTGGGCGTTTCTGCCGTATTTTCAAAGACTGCGAACACAGAAAAATATGCCATACACGGCGTGTTTTGTGGAAAAATGGGCGAGCGACCTCGGCGAAAAAATGACGGGCGAAAAGGCGGCGCGGTAAGGTGTATCTTTTAGATGTGTTGACGAATACATAAAAAAAGAGCACAATTTTTGTATGCAAAATCAAAAAATAAACTATCAGAACGTTTTAGAAAAAACGCTTTCAACTTTGAACGAAAAAAAATCGCTTTTGCTTCACGCTTGTTGCGCCCCTTGTTCATCGTATGTCATCGAGTATTTATCACAATATTTTGACATCACCATTTTTTATTACAACCCCAACATTCACCCCAAAACCGAATACGAGCGCAGATTGCAAGAATTGCGCGATTTTTTGCCGCGATTTCCAAAAGCCGCCGGGATTTCGCTCGTAGAAACGGATTATGAACCAGAGGATTTTTTTGCGGCAACAAACGTCCGCAACGAACCCGATTTGCAAACCGAACACGAAATGGGCGAACGCTGCCGCAGATGCTATGAATTCAGAATGCGCCGCGCGTGGAAATACGCCGAAGCACACCATTTTGATTTTTTTACCACAACATTATCTATCAGCCCGCACAAAGATTCCGCAAAAATCAACGCAATCGGCGAAACATTGCAAAGGGAATCACAGACAAACCTCCAGTATCTCTTTTCGGATTTCAAAAAAAAGGCGGGTTTTTTACGCTCGCTTGAAATCTCGAGCGAATACGGATTATACCGCCAAGATTATTGCGGGTGCGTTTTCAGTATGCGAAAAGATTAAATTATTTCTTTGGAATATATACATATAAAGACTATTTTCAACAAAAATATTTTATAATACATAAAAATTCTGCCGAAAATTTAGAATTTTGGACGTGTTACAAAAGATATGCGGCTGTTATTTCACCTCGACGGTTCTTGTCATTATAGTTTTTGACCCGATAATCTTTTTCAAAATAGACTCTAAAAGATAGATTCCCGCGTCAAACACGGGAATGACAAAAAACGAGTCCCCCTGTATTCAAAAATGTTTCACGTGAAACATTCCGTCTTTATAAAATCAACAAAATCGCGTATACTGGTGCATTATGGAAGTACAAACAAAACAAACTCCGATTCCTCGCCGCGCCGAGCGAATCCGCGACGTTATCCGCTATATTAGGCGGTTCAAAAATGCAACGGTGGTCATTTATATTGACGATGCTCTGCTTGATTCGCCTCTTTTCACTAGCCATATTCGCGACATTTGCCTTATTCACGAGGCAGGATTGCAGGTTTTAATTGTGCCCGGTGCGCGAAACAGGATTGACCAAGTGCTTACAGAGTCAAAAATTCCGTGGACGATACAAAACGGGTGCAGAATCACGGACGAAAATGCAATGCCCCTGATAAAAATGGCGGCATTCGATGTATCAAACCGCATTATGACTGCGCTGGCTGGCGAAAAACGAACCGCGGTCATCGGGAACTGGGTTCGAGCGCGCGGCAAAGGCGTTCTTGACGGCGTGGATTTTGCAACTTCGGGCGAAATAGATAAATTGCAGGACGATGCGATTCAAACCGTGCTCAACAGCGGTTTTATTCCCATTTTTCCGTGCATTGGCTGGAGCCAAACAGGCAAGCCGTACAATATTTCATCGCTCAGTTTGTCAGAACAAATTGCGAGCCATCTTCACGCCGACAAGTTGTTTTTTATGCTGCCGAACACAGAAATCACCAGCCGCGATTTTATCATTCCCGATTCAATCGGACTTTCAGCGGAAGGCTGCATTCCCGCAATGAACCTTGAAGAACTCGAGATTTTTATGAGCAAAAACCGCAACAGCGACAAGCAAATTCTTCAGCTTCTGACGTTGGCGGCGTCGGCGTGCAATGCAGGCGTTTCCCGAGTGCACATTCTGAACGGTTCGATTGATGGAACACTGCCCTGCGAGATTTTCAGCAATCTCGGTTCGGGAACAATGATTTATAAATCAAATTACGGCGGCATTCGCGATATGACTCGCGAGGATATTCCCGCGCTGCTCAATTTGATTCGACCGTTTGTGGACCGCGGCATTCTTTTGCCCCGCACAGAATCGCAGCTGCAAGAGCAATACCCTCATTTTATCGTGTACGAAATGGACGGCGGTATTCGTGCCTGCGCCGCGCTGGAGCCGTATGATGATATGCAGATGGAAATCGCTGCCGTTGCCGTGGACGAAACGTGTGCACATATCGGCATCGGACCAAAATTGATTGATTATCTCATTGACCGTGCAAAAAATCGCGGCGCAAAATGCGTGTTTGTGCTGACAACTCAAACGGCAGATTGGTTCGAGCGTCTCGGATTTATAAGCGCAAGCATAGAATCATTGCCAGAAAAACGCCGTGCCATTTGGACTCCAAAACGCGGTTCAAAAGTTTTTCGATTGACCTTCTAAAACGCAAGCATTTTTTAACTGGATAAACAAACAGTGCCCGCAAAAAAAATTGTTTCACGTGAAACAATTTCAGCGCAAAAAAAGAGATGATTTTCTTCAAACAGAATCATCTCTTTTTTTATTTGGTGAGTAAAAAAGACGCTCTCATCATACAAAACGTATTTCAGCATTTTTTCAAAGGTCATTTTTGGTATCAAAAAAAAATTCAGAGAAGTTTTAAAAGAGATGCTGAAGCAAGTTCAGCATAACCAGCATTTTTCGTTTATAACACTTCCTATTTTATCTAAAAACACACAAAAACATATACATCTTATCCACATTTTTTCAACACAATCTATCAACACTTTTTCATCACAAAATTTTACGCTATCTTTTTATTTTATAATATTTTACAAATTCATTCAAAATTCGGTAAATTTGAATTCACTTTTTATCCAATAGTTATCCACATTTTTTCTCAAGTATTTTTATATAAATCCGAAAATAAATTCTCGCAAAAAAAATGCCCCTGTTTATTCAGGAGCATTTTTCGTTTTTAACTATTCGTCGTTCTTTTGCGCTTCTTCGTTCGAGGCTTTGTCAATCGATATGACATATTCATCATCGTCAAACGTAAAAATATTTACGCCAGAAGCCGTGCGTCCCTGCTCGGAAATCCCTGAAACAGGCGTTCGGATAATTTGACCTTTGTTTGTAACGCACATCAGCGTATCGGAGTCTTGCACAAAAAGCGCGCCTGCAATTTTGCCCTTGCCCTCGGTGTTGCCGAATATCTTCTGCCCGCTTGTGCCTCGCCCGTGAACAGCGAAATCATCAAACACACTACGTTTGCCGAAGCCTTTGTCAGACACGACCAAAATAGAACCGCCATCGACATCATTTGAAATGACCGATACGACCTTGTCGCCATCAGACAACTCAATGCCGCGCACACCAGTAGCACCGCGCCCCATAGCACGAACGCTGTTTTCGGAGCACCGCAACGCCTTTCCGTTCTGGGTGATAATCAAAATGTCGCGATTGCCGTCCGTGAGCACCGAGGAAATAACTTTGTCGTCATCGCTTTTGAAATTAAGCGCATTCACGCCGCGCGAACGAGCATTTTTGAACTCAATGGTTGAAATGCGCTTTGCCACGCCTTTTTGCGTTATCATAAAGATGAATTGGTTTTCGCTAAAATCGCGCAACGGCGTAATTGTCGTAATTTCTTCGCCCTCTGAAAGCTGCAACAAACTCTTCAAATGACCGCCGCGGCTATTTCTGCTCGATTCAGGGATTTCGTGCGCGCGAATAAAATAGGCACGCCCCGCAGATGTTATGAACAAAATAATATCGTGTGTGGAAGCCACAAAAATGTGCTTTACAAAATCGTCGTCAACGAGTTTAGTGCCGGAAATGCCCATTCCGCCGCGTTTTTGGCTGCGGTACGTCGTTACTGGCATTCGTTTTACATAGCCTAAGTTCGATATTACCACCACAACATCTTCTTCTTTGATAATATCCTCGGCAGAAATATTGTCTATGCCCGCAGCAACGATGTCGGTTCTGCGCTCATCGCCATATTTTTCGGCAAGCTCATTTGTTTCGGTCTTTATCAAATTGAGGATTTTCTCGTGGTTCGCAAGCAAATCACGAAGATACTCTATCAGAGTATTTAATTCAGCAATTTCGTTTTTGAGGTCATCAATCAGCAGATGCGTGAGTTTTTTAAGCTGCATATCCACGATTGCCTGCGCCTGCACTTCGTCAAAATTGAATCTCGTTTCAAGCGAATTTTTTGCGCTTTCGGTATCGCGGCTTCCGCGGATAATCGAAATCACCTCATCAATATTATTAATCGCCGTAATCTGCGCCTCAAGGATATGCGCCCGCGCCAGAGCTTTTGACAGGTCAAACTTCGTGCGCCGCGTAATAACTTGGTCGCGATGATTCACAAAATGCTCAATAAGCTGTTTCAGATTGAAAATCTGCGGACGACCATTGGCAAGCGCAAGGTTTATCACGTTAAACGATGACTGCAACGGCGTTTTTGCAAAAAGCTGGTTCAGCACCAATTTCAAACTTGCACCGCGCTTCAAATCAATCACAATTCGCATACCGATTCGGTCAGAAGATTCATCATTGATTCCCGAAATACCGTCGATAATCTTGTCGCGCGCAAGCTCGCCGATTCGTTCGCACAAAACGCGCGTATTCACCTGATACGGCACTTCTGTAAAAACGATGGTTTCTCGCCCGTTTTTGCCCTCTTCCACAACGTAACGACCGCGCACCGTGATTTTTCCGCGCCCCGTTTTGAACGCCTGCATAATGCCAGAACGCCCGTAAATGATGCCGCCCGTTGGAAAATCCGGACCTTTCATATACTCGGCAAGCTCTTCAATCGAAATCTCAGGATTGTCAATGTACGCAGCAACCGCAGCAGCAATTTCGCGCAAATTATGCGGTGGCATATTCGTTGCCATACCGACCGCGATGCCGTTCGTGCCGTTCGCGAGCAAAAACGGAAATTTTGCAGGCAAAACCGTCGGCTCTTTTGTGGTTTCATCGAAATTCGGCAGGAAATCCACGGTATCTTTTCCAATATCCGCGACCATTTCCTCCGCGAGTTTTGCCATTTTCGCCTCGGTGTATCGGTACGCAGCCGCAGGGTCGCCAGCAATCGTACCGAAATTTCCCTGCGGCGTAACCACAGGATAGCGAAGGCTAAAATCCTGTCCCAAGCGCACCAATGCGTCGTACACAGAAGCATCGCCGTGCGGGTGGTATTTTCCCAACACATCACCGACGATTTTTGCGCATTTTCGGGTTGGTCCGTTGTTTCGCAAGTTAAGCTCGTCCATCGCGTAAAGGATTCGGCGGTGAACAGGCTTCATACCGTCGCGCACATCAGGCAACGCACGGCTCACAATAACCGACATCGAATAATCGATATACGCCCGCTTTACTTCTTGGTCAATCGGCATCGTGATAAGAGTGCCGCCCTCGGGTGTTTTTATTTCATTTTCCATTACTTCCAAGCTCCCATTTTATACATCAAGATTTGCGTACACGGCATTTTCTTCGATGAATTTGCGGCGCGGTTCAACTTCTTCTCCCATACAAGTGCTGAAAATGCGGTCAGCAGCGATTGCATCAGGAATTGTCACGCGCATCATTTTTCGGCGAGCAGGGTCCATCGTGGTTTCCCAAAGCTGCGTTCCGTCCATTTCACCCAAACCTTTGTAACGCTGCACAGACAATTTTTCCGTCGGCACACCGATAGATTTTATCACTTCGTCTTTTTCAGCATCATCGTACACATACCAATCTTTTTTGTTGTACGAAATCTTAAAGAGCGGCGGCATCGCAAGATACACATATCCGTCCTCAATGACCTTCGGCATATAGCGAAAGAAAAAGGTCAAAAGCAGCGTGCGGATATGAGAACCGTCAACATCGGCATCTGCCATAATGATGATTTTGTGATAGCGCAATTTGTTGATGTCAAAATCCGCTCCGATGCCCGTTCCCAGCGACGCAATGACAGGCTGTAATTTTTCGTTGGTGATAACTTTGTCGATGCGGCTTTTTTCCACGTTGAGCATTTTTCCCCACAGCGGCAAAATCGCTTGCGTTCGGCTATCGCGTCCTTTTTTTGCAGAACCGCCCGCAGAATCTCCCTCAACAATATACACTTCGCATTCAGCGGGGTCTTTGCTCGAACAGTCACTGAGTTTTCCCGGAAGCCCAAAGCTATCAAGACCGCTCTTTCGGCGCGTCGCTTCTTTGGCTTTTCGGGCTGCAATACGGGCAGACGCCTCGCCCACCGCTTTATCCAAAATCTGCTCGATAATCTGCGGATTCTGCTCAAAAAACACCGTGAGTTTTTCTTTTACCAACGCATCGACGATTCCCTTTACTTCGTAGTTGCCGAGCTTGGTTTTCGTTTGCCCTTCAAACTGCGGCTCAGGTACCTTTATTGAAAGCACCGCCGTAAGCCCCGCACGCACGTCGTCGCCGAGCAAATGCTCATCTTTTGGCAATCGGCGCTGAACTTTCGGGAATTGCTCCAAAAACTTATTCAAAACATAGCTCAGCGCGCTCTTGAAGCCCTCAAGGTGCATACCGCCTTCGTGCGTATTGATGTCGTTGACATACGACGAAATATTTTCGTTGTAGCCGTCGTTGTACTGCAAGGAAAGTTCGGTAATGACATCGCTGTTTTCGCCGGAAATATACAGAGGCTCAGCAGGAATCACGGATTTCCCCTCGTTCAGATACGACACAAAATGACGGATTCCGCCCTCGAACTTAAACACATTTTCTTTTGGTACATCACCGCGCTCATCGCGGAAAATGATAGAAATCCCCGAATTCAAAAACGCGAGTTCGCGGAATCTGATAGAAAGCACATCGTAATCATACACCACCGTTTCGGTAAAAATCTCGGGGTCGGCTTTCCAGCGGATTGTTGTTCCGTGCCGATTTGAATCGCCCACCGTTTCTACAGGCGTTATCGGCTGCCCGACTTCGTATTTCTGGCAATATTTTTTGCCGTCGCGCTCAACGGTTGCTTCCATCCACGTGGAAAGCGCATTCACGCACGAAACACCAACGCCGTGAAGACCGCCGGACACTTTGTAACTACCTTTATCGAACTTTCCGCCCGCGTGAAGCCGCGTCAAAACCAGCTCCAATGCGCTCACATGCTCAGTCGGATGCATATCAACAGGAATTCCGCGCCCATCATCTTCAACGCGACAAATATCACCCTTTTCCAGAACAATCGTAATTGTGGTACAAAAACCCGCCATTGCTTCGTCAATGCTGTTGTCCACAACCTCATAAACAAGATGATGCAGACCCATAGGTCCCGTTGACCCAATGTACATTCCCGGGCGCTTTCTTACGGCTTCCAAACCCTTTAGCACCTGAATATTTCCAGCGGAATACGTTGCTGCCATGTAAAGAAAATCCTTATATTTTAATTCGTGATACGATTTCTAAAAATTTGCCATATATAGAAAGAACACGTAAAATAAATTATACTTGTATTGATAAAAAAAGTAAAGGCGGGATATAATAGCATTCTATGAGCGAACACAATTACAGAGATTTTTGGCTGGAAGCCATGCGGCAAATCCGAGAGGAATACAAAGCGCAAGGAAAAGAAATGGAGTTCCAGCTTTGGTTCAATATGGAATACGTGGAAGATTCTTTCACGACAATTACAGTTTCTGTTCCATCAACATTTTTGTGGGACCAAATGCTAAAAAAAGGGCACGTCAGAATCGTTGAAAACCGAATTTGCGCCCTCACCGGCAGAAAAGACATAAAAATCACCAGCGTGGTAAAATTGCAAAACTCAAGTGTTGCCGTTCCTGTAGAAGAAGCCACGGAAATGCAGCAAAGCACCGCCCCTGCCCCGTCTGTTCCTTTGCAGCGCACAGAACCTATGCAATCAGAGCCAAAACCGATAACGCCGCCTAAGGATTATCCGGAAGAAATCCCGATTTTTACGGCACTAAAAGAAGGCTTTATTGAAGAAGAGGCAAAGCCGGTGCAAAACGCACAGTCGATTCCGTCTTATTCTGCGCCCGTACAGCCTCGACCAGCCCCGCAGCAAAATCCGCCGCGACAAGCCGAAGCGTTAAAACACCCGCAGCTCAGAGAAGATTATACGTTTGAAAATTTTATTCCGGGCGACAACAGCAATCTTGCATACAACGTGTGCTTAGACGCGGCAAAAAATCCCGGCAGAAAATGGAACCCGATTTTGATTTACGGCGGTGTCGGTTTGGGAAAAACGCACCTTATGCAGTCAATCGGCAATTACATTTACAAACAGCGCGGAGCCGCAACAAAAATCTGTTGTGTGTCGGCAGAGTCTTTCACAAATGAATTTATCGCCTCTCTTCGAGACCAAACGGTTTCAAAATTCAAGAACAAATACAGAAAACTTGATGTTCTTTTGATAGACGATATTCACTTTTTGCAAGACAAAGACGGAACGCAGGAAGAGCTGTTTCACACGTTCAACGCGCTTTTTGACAATCATTCGCAGCTTGTTTTTACCTGCGACCGCCCAATTACAGAACTGAAAAACATCACCGAACGCCTCAAATCACGCTTTTCGCTCGGAATGAACGTGGATATACAGATGCCGAATTACGAAACACGCCGCGCTATTTTAACGCAAAAACTGCACAATATGGGCAAAAAAATCCCGGACGACGTTATTGACTACATCGCCAAAAACGTGCAGACAAACGTGCGCGACCTTGAGGCATCGCTTCAAAAAATGGTTGCTTACGCGGATTTGCTCGGCAAAAATCTGACCGTCGAAATTGCACAGCAGCAACTTCGCGATACTTTTTCGTCTCCGCTTTCAGGCGCAATCTCTGTGGACACAATTCAGCGCGTTGTGGCTGAGCATTACAACATTTCGCTTTCAGACATCAAAGGCAAAAAGCGCGACCGAAAATATGTCATTCCGCGCCAAATCGCATTGTACATCGCCAGACAGCTCACGGAATATTCGCTCAAAGAGCTTGGCAACGAATTTGGCGGACGCGACCATTCCACCGCAATGCATTCGCTCGAAAAAGTGGAAGACGCGCTCAAAACCGACAGCCAATTAAATTCTCTGATTCAGCTTTTAATCCGAAATATCAAGGATTACAAGAAGTAAAAAAGGCGGAAAAATGCACGGTATAAGATGTGGAAAAGATGACAAAAACGTTTTTATAAACGTGAACATTTTGGGGATAAAAAAACAAGATGTGGAAAAGTGGATAATCGGTGAATTCATTCACCTGTTTTTTCCACTCTGTATTTTGTTTTTATACAAGAAATAAAAAGGGTTTTCCAAAAATCCACAGCCCTTATTATTACTATTATTAAAATTTAAATTCTAATAAATATAAGTCATTTACTAGAATTGTTATTCACCTATCAGTATAACTGAGTGAAAAGGAGTTTTTTATGAAATTTACATTTGACCGAGATGCAGTCGCAAAAGAACTTTCTATTGCACAAGAAATCATCTCCTCAAAAAATCAGGCCTCTATTATGTCAAACATTATGTTGACAGCCGAAAACAACACATTGACCATCACTGCGACTGATTCTCTCATCAGTTTTCAGACAAGCGTTCCGGTAGAAATCATCGAAGAAGGAACAACCGTTGTTTTTTGTTCAAAATTTTTGGAAATCCTTTCTTCATTGCCAATCGGCTGCGGTGAAATCGAATTCATCGAGCAACGTGACGAAATTGACGGAACTCCTGTTTCAATCTTGATAAAACCGATTTCAAAGCGCGTGAAATTTGAATTGTCTTCATTGACTTCTGAAAAATTCCCAGAAACAAAAATTGAAGCAGAAACGCCGTATTTTGATATTCCAGCAAAAGAACTCAAAGCGATGATTCAGCAAACGATTTTTGCAGTCAGCACCGACGAAATGCGCAGATTTTTGAACGGCGTGTATTTCGTAAAAGAAGAAAATAAATTCCGCCTCGTCGCCACAGACGCAAAAAGAATGTCGCTTGCAGAACGCGAAATCACTACGGATATTCCTGATTTTCCGTCAGCTATCGTGCCGACCAAAATTTTGAGCATTCTCCAAAAACACGCGCCCGACGAAGGTATGATTTCAGTGGCAATCACCGATGAATCGATTTTCTTAAAATTCGGCGGATACAAATTTGCATCGCTTTTGATAAACGGCAGTTTCCCGGCATATCAGCGCGTTATTCCGACCGAGCAGAAATACACGCTCAAACTTCAAAAATCCGACTTGGTGGACGCAATTCGCCGTATGACGATTATGACCGACAAAAAAACTGAGCGCATTTTCTTGGACATCAATCCCGGCGTTTTGCGCGTGATGTCTTCTCAGAGCGAACAAGGGCACGCCGAAGAGGAAATCCCGTGCGAATACGCTTCTGATTCGATGACCATCGCGCTTAATTACAAATATCTTGACCAGCCGCTTCGTGTAATGAGCAGCGAAAATGCGGCGATTGAGTTCACGCAGGAAATGAGAGCGATAACGCTTCGCCCCGAACCTGCTGAGGATTATTTTCACATTATTATGCCGATGCAGAAGGAATAGCCTCAGATAATGCCGTTTTTATCGCTCACGCTCTACAATTTCCGCAATCTCGCCAACGAAACCATCGATTTGTTTGCAAAAGAGGTGTTTTTTGTCGGCGAAAACGGGCAGGGAAAAAGCAATCTCTTGGAATCGCTGTATTACGCTTCCTATGCGTCTTCGTTTAGAACGCGCATTGAGGGGGAAGTTATAAAAAACGGCGAAAAAGAAATGGGGTTGAATGCGCTTTTCAAAAGCGAGAGCACAACCGACAGCGTGAGCGTGCAAATTGTGGGAAACGGACGAAAAAAAATCTCGAAAAACCGAAAGCGCGTAACGGACCGAAAAGATTTGATAAACACGATTCCGTGCGTGCTTTTTAGCCACGGCGATATTGAATTTGCGTCGGGAGAACCAGAGCGCCGGCGTTTTTTTGTGGACCAAAGCCTCAGTATGTACGACACGCTGTATCTTGAAGCGCTTCGCCGTTACAGGCACGTTCTCAAGAATCGCAATGCCTGTCTCCGCGAGCAAAAATTTGATATGCTCGAAAGCTATGATATTCAGCTTGCAAAATACGGGCTGGAAATTGAGCAAAAACGGCGCGATGCTATTTTTAGATTCAATCAGATTTTTGGAAGCCTGTTTGAAAAAATTTCGGGGATTCCCGATGTTATGATAAGTTATGAGCCTGCGTGGAAAAAAAAGAACGAAATCGGCTTTGATTTTCCGAGCGAATCTGAAATTATTTCTCATTTGCAGTCTCGGCGCGAAGTTGATATAAAGATGGGAACGTCGATGAGCGGACCGCACCGCGACCGAATCCGATTTTTGCGAAAAGGCGCGGCGTTTATTCCGCAAGCGTCAACGGGGCAGCGGCGGCTGGTGAGTTTGGTTTTGCGGATTGCGCAGGGCGTTTTTTACACGCAGATTACCGGAAAAAAACCCGTTTTTTTGATGGACGACGTTATGCTTGAACTTGACCCGGCAAAACGCGAAAAATTGACGGCGATGCTTCCTGAGTACGACCAACTTTTCTGCACGTTTTTGCCCGGAGAGCCATACGAAAAATATATTCGCAATTCCACGAAAGTATATTTTTTAGAAAACGGCTCTTGGACTGAAAAGGAGCAATTATGAAAAAAAACACGCTTGAGCCAGAAAATTTTTCACGACTTGTGAGCAACGTTTTTGACGGCATAAAAATGGTTGATGCCGAACACAGTATGCGGGTTGTTTCTCTTTGGCAAGACATCATTGAATCGCTCACCGGTCAAGGAAGTGATTTGAGCGTTCACTCGCGAACGATTGAGCTGAAAAACGGCATTTTGCTCGTGGAAGCCGACCATTCGGGCTGTTTGACGCTGTTGCAAATGTACAAACGCTCTATTATCAATGCGCTGAAAAGACGCGCCCCGGAACTCGGCGTGCGAAATCTGGTGTATCGCTTAAAAGGCACGGATGCGACGCTTTACAAAGTGCAGACGGTGCCGCCGCCTGTCGAAGCCATTTTGGAAGAATTGCGTCGGCGGCAGGAAAAAGAAGATGCGCTGCTTGCTGAATGGGAAAATCGCCCGAAGCAGAATCCGATTGACTACGAAACAATGATTGCGCTTCCTGAATTTCAGAAAAAAATTGCGGAAACAGAAGCGGAACTTGAGGTTTTTAGAGCGCGAGAAAATGAAAGCAAAAAGCGAAAAGGGTATTTGCCGCCAGATTTAAGAGCAAAATTTGAAGAATTAGAAAAGATTGTGTTGACCAACTCAAAAAATAAATGATATAGTAAGAAACTTATTACTTGAGATACTTGAGAAAGAAATTTTTTTATTAAGGAGACGTGTTCTTATGTTACGGACATATCAGCCAAGCAAAGTAAAGCGCAATAGAAAATTCGGATTCCGTGCTCGCATGGCAACTCGTGGCGGTCGTGCTGTTCTCGCTCGACGTCGTGCAAAGGGCAGAGCGAAGCTTTCTATTTCTGATGAAAAGAAACCTTACTAAGTTTTATAGGCGAGCATGAAAACAGGCTTGTCAGTTTCGGGACGTTTTAGACGTGAAGAGCGGATAAAACGTCCTATCGAAATACATAATCTGTTTAAATGCGGAAAACGGGCAAGCGTACAGGGTGCAAAGCTCTTTTACGCACAAAATCATCTTGGGTTTAACAGGATTGGATTTCCTCTTCCGCGAAAATACGGTACAGCTGTAGAACGAAACCTCTCAAAACGTCTTAGCCGAGAAATCTATCGTAGTTTCAAAACACACCTGAACACTGGATACGATATGCTTTTGCTTATTTATCCTGGTAATGATACGTTCCATTCGCGGTGTGACCAATTTCGTGCCTTGTGTGAAAAAGCAGGATTGCTCAAAGAATGAAGCGAATTGGAAAATTCTTCTATTTCTCATTTCAAAAAATATTCTGTCTGCTTATCCGTTTTTATCAAACCTTTTTGTCACCAATGAAGCCTCCTGTATGCCGATTTACGCCTAGCTGTTCACGGTATGCGTACGAGGCAATAATGAAATATGGACCTGTAAAAGGGCTCTTTATGGCTATCTGGCGGGTGTTAAGATGCAATCCTTTTTGCAAGGGCGGCTATGATCCAGTGCCGTGATATGCTGTAAGAAAAAATGACCGAGGCATAACTTTATGGATAAAAACACTGCATGGGCTATTGGGCTGTCTACAGTTGTGATAGTCGGCTCTCTGTTTGTTCAAACAAAATTCTTTCCTCCCGCTCCGCAAGGTTCTTCAGCGGAAAACTCTGATTCATCTCCGGCTTCGTCGGAACAAAGCGAAAATGATGCAAATTCGACAGCTTCTGCACTTTTGCAGGCGGTAAAGGCTGAAGAAAATGCGGTAGAAAAAGCCGAAGAGTATACGATTACAACAAATAAGGCACGCATTACGTTTACCAACGTGGGCGGCGATATTATCGGATATGAGCTTTTGGGCGAAAAAGAAAAAGACATCGACCGCCCGTTTGACAATAACGGCAAAACGGATTATCACGGCGTTGAAATGGCGGACGGCATTTCTGAGAAAAACCGAGCGTTTGCGCTTTCCTTTGGCGATAATAAAGCACCTATTATCAGCGATTTGTTTGCAGCAAAACGAATTGATGATTACACAATCGGTTTTTATCGCACATTCAACACAACTGATGATTCAGGTATTGAACGCGAATTTACATTGGCGAAAACATATTCGTTTTTGCCAGATGAATATATGTTCAAACTTGATGTGAATATTTACGGAGCGGACGGAAAACCTGCGGTTCTGAACGTGGACGGCTTGAGTTATTCGCTTCGCACGTCGCCGCAGATTGGTCCGCACTTTGACCCGAAACAGAACCGTTATGAGTACCGTA
>ERZ842401.4248-NODE-4248-length-16874-cov-4.157025_pt1 | contig 16874 bp, 22 predicted proteins | sample MGYA00521270_ERZ842401 | MGnify/ENA primary metagenome ERZ842401 (study PRJEB31892, sample SAMEA3878208) | bioreactor metagenome | biome: Moose rumen | place: Sweden | collected 2011-10 | study: EMG produced TPA metagenomics assembly of the PRJEB12797 data set...
GCCACGCAGTGTGGCTGTCGTACTCAGAAGACGACCAAAGCCAACTATTAATCCATGGTGCTGCTGCATCACCTAATGAACTCAAAGCATACTTAATTCTGTCTTTATAAGGCATTGTGAGAGCCAATTGAGCCATATCAGGCAAGAACCAGTTTCCTGCGCCCATGTGAGTAGTTCTGTATAACTTTGTTGCAAGAGCAGCAGGATATGTGTAATAGTAGTCTGTACCTTTTACCTTACTTTCAGCCCATCCGGTCCAAACTTCGAAACCGTTAGGTTTGCCGTATCCACCAACACCATAGTACTTACCGTCTTTACCGGCATAGATTCTCATGTAATGTCTGTCACTTCCACTACCATCAGCAGTTGTAGAAGTAAATGAACCGGCGTTCATTACACAGGTGATATTATTACCATTAAGTACGCTTTCATCACTTAATACAACACCTTCAGCCAAAATAGTTGTGCGTTCACTGAGGTGTCCATCACTACTCATAATGGTATAAAGAGTATTAGTATTATCTGCACCTTTACCAAATTCATTTAATACTTCGGTAAGACCGCTGTTATAGAATTTAGGGTTAGGTGAACCGTCCGAAAGATATGGAGATGGAATACAATACTTATCATAACTGTTAGAATTGCCACTTTCATAGTAATACTGCATACCATCCATGAAGCACCTTACACCAGTTTGTCTTGCTTCAGTACCTTTATCTGCTGCGCTTCCATAATAGAAAGAATCAGATGGCATAAATGCCAGATTGTGTGATGTTAATGTAGGACTAACGATAGTACCGTCAGCTGAGCAAGCAGCAGATGTATAGTTAGTAAGCCCTGGAACGTCATCACCTAATGCATTTGGACCCCATGCAAGAGTCTTTTCAGTAATTGAACCGCCGCTATTTGCTGCGTCCATAAAATGAACTGACATAGCATATACCTTATCTGCTTCTTTCTGAGCAACGTGTGTTTTAGGAACAACAACGATACCTTCAGGTGTATATCCCTTTGTTTTTACGCTTTCCCATGCTTCAGCCTTGATTACCTTCTGGTCGCCATTTCCGTCAAATGCAATAATGTCACCGGCAACGGCATCGCCCATAGAAACGATGGCGGAGTTGACATGAACATTATAAGGATTTGATACAAGGCTTACATTTGGTACAAGAAGATGGTTTCTCTTAGCCACCTTATACTCGGTTTCTGTACCGAACTTCAATAAATGTTTAGACATTATTAATTACCTTAATATTAATTTTTTATTTTCTAATTAATCAATTTCAGGAAAATCTGGATTGATTGGCTCTGGCTCGTCAATTTCAATGAAATCGTCTGCTGTCTCCATACGGTATACACCGTCATATTTGTAATAACCAAGTATTACTTCATTTCCTAAGACCAAAAGGTCATACTTTCTCTGAAATACCTTACCTTCATCTGCGATAAGATGTTTTGGATTCTCTGGGTCAATTCTCATTTCTTTGAAATAGTTTTTAATTTTGATTTTTAATGTTTTTTAAGCACCATCTTCAAGTGTGGTTAATCTACTTTCAATATTTGACAATTTTTGGTAGATTTCAACAATTGCAGCGGCAGTTACCTCATCAATTGTGTTTGCGGACTTGTTCACGGAACTCAACGATTCGTCATCTTTTAATGTATGGACATCACCTCCGACAATCTTGGTAACAGCCGTAGCCGTAACCTCGTCAATGACATCAACACTGTTCTGTAAATCATCAAGTTCGGTTCTCAACTGTGTAAGGGACTTGCGTTCCTCGATAACATCAGTAGAAGTGCCTTGTCCTACGATTGCATTGATGGCTGCTGCAAGTATCTCTTCGTTGTCATTGCCACCGCCCTGCAATTCGGTAATATCGTCTTCATGCTTTGCAAGTGCTGCTGCAATGATTTCCTCTTTCTCTTCGATGAGATTCATGTTAGGATAGGTAACGATGTCACCTTCACTGTTTTTATGTGAAATTGTCTCCACACCGGCAGCATAGTTAATCGCAAGTTCACCTTCTAACAAGTCATCATCGGTTGGAAGTTTCGGGGTCACATAGTTGTCACCAACTTTTACAGCACCATACACCCACTTGGCCTGAATACCGATTCCGTCTTGTCCAGAATGGTTTACGGTCTGACTACTTTTAATGTGTAGTAAATGCTTTCTGTCTGCCATTTCAACCTTTTAACTTATTATTTTTATATTGTCTTTTTGATACGTATCCTTTGGAAAGGAAAAACGGTCAGCCACCTTTTCAAGTGATTGACCGCCCAAAATACCTGTTACCTTTTTGTATTCTTGTATCATCAGGTCTTTGTCGCTGTTGTTACATTTCAGTTCATACTATATTATCCTTTTTACTTGGAATGTCCGTTAGCACTTTGTCTTTTTCTCCGCTCAACGCATATATCATTCCATTCTGTGAGAAGTCTTGTATACTCTCGGAATATAGATTCCCTGAACAACCGGCAAGCATGCCATCACTTTTCTACTGACTTTCTGAATATAATTATAGGGGTATTTTTAAAAAGTATCAACTTTTCACAAGAAAATTAATAATTTTTTTTTAATATTTATTTTCTGAAAGCCAGATTTACATAATAAATAAGGTGTATATGGAGACAATATTACATAATCTCAGGAACACGGTTGAATATATGAAATGTGGGTTAAAGAAGAAAAACCGCATCATACGTGACTTCATAAAATCTGAATACGGGCGCATAAGTTATCATGTGAGGTATTCAAACAATGACCGTGATTACCGTGAGAATACACTGCTTGTAGTAAAGGTTTCAGAGGGTAAATATCAGTATATTGAAATGTAATACTAAATTTCCATAAAAAGTTATGTAAAAAAATTTCATACATATTTTATTTTCCAAATCATACCTATTTCACTGTATTATAATTTCTTAACTAGTTGAAAAACAAGACTCAGTATTTAAAATATTCAAGGAAACAACTTTAAGATAATTGACTTAAAGTATTACTTTAATATTTTTTTAAAACTCCTTGTTATTCGTGAAATAGGAGATTTCTTCTTATATTTATGTTACAAATGTGTTGAAAAAATATGTACAATCTTATGAAATTCGTCGTTTCCGCATTTGTTATTTTAGTTGTCATATTGGCAACGCTTGTAGGTTGTGGGTTCGGAAATCAATCAGAAATAATTTCATTACCTCATGAAGTAAGATGGATGGATTCTGTAGATATTTCTGTAAAACACAAAAATATTATATCAGAGGATATGGGAGAGGTTTATTTTGAAGAAAGTGTACTACCGGGACAAAAGGCCAATTGGCCTAATACGTCAGGTTATACTGAGCCTACAAAAGCAGGCTATGTATTTGCCGGTTGGGATTTTGATTGGGAAAACACCCCAATCACAAGGAATACTGATATTCATGCAAAATGGATAGAAGATGAAAGGAGACCTACTTATTGTGTACCTCCGGTAGATAATTGTGGTTCTGATGCACCGATAGACGGTGATGGAGACGCAGGATTACCGGCAAGCGGTAGTGAATGGGATAGGTCGGCAATTGATAGCGTAAGGTCAAATTTCGATGATATTGTTGCTACACCAATGGATGATTGGATTACGGTTGTAAGAGAATCATCAGCGACACCGTTTACCGGTGCTTTCAGATACTATGTGGCAGAAAACACGGGTCCATATAGGGTCGGGCGTGTAAAAATAACTACACCTGGTGATGAAATAGCAGACCCTGCAATATGGGGGTATGACGGTGCTGATGGCGTAAAAACATTCTGTAGTGAGGCATATGTATATATTCATCAACGAGGGGCTGAAGAAGAAACTGATACTTGTACTGGCGAAACAAAAGGAAATGGTGCTTACGTATCTGCCACAATAGACGGTGTTGAATATGAAGTCGGTACTTATACAAAAAGCAGTGAATGTACAAGTAATTGGATAGTACAAGGACTTGTTGACTCTACAAAAGCCGATTTCCTTAAAGATTTCAGATTTAGTGGCGGTAAGATTTATGCCAAGGTAAAACTTGAAAATGAGAATGATAGTACAAGAAGTACACAATATAAAACACTATTAGGTGACTTTGAGGATTATTTCACTGTATATCAACAAGCAAGTGGCGGTGGCGGTGGAGATGACCCTGATACTGACTTCAGAGAATTAATTACATTGTTTAGTCCATACGTTACCATACCTGAAAATGGCGTAACATGGTCATATTTATACAGTTTGTTCTTTGAAGCAAAATCGCAATTCTTCGATAACACATCCATCAATGGTTTACCTTATTTTTATTCAGAGAGTAATTTCCCGAACATATATAATTTCTATGGCGGTACGGTTGATAGGAGTAATGCTTATGATACAATGACCGCATGGCTATTTGCCGAACAACTGTCTGAAGTTTATCCAACTAAAAGAAACAACTTTTATAAGGTAGCGTATAACTACGCCGGACATACCAAGGACGCTTCAATTTATGGTTATGAGTTCCATTCAGACCCTAATGTTGCAAGACTTGTCGCATCAGCCGTATATTCTACGATGAGAGGTATCAAGAATCCTGATATCGCGGCAATGAGAGGTGAAATAGGAGGCAGCAAGTACAGTAGAACAGTCTCATATTATAGTGATGATGAAACAAGAACAAACGTAGGAGATAACGATTTCTATGTGGATTTAAGAAAATTCATGCCAACAGCACCGGGACCTTATCTTTCTTCTTATGCTGACAGAAGTAGTATCGGTGGTGTACCGTTCCCAAATGATAATAAGGAATCCGATTATAATCTCAGTACGGATTTGGCAATATACAACTATGTGATACAGAACTATAATCTTGACAGTTCAACTAACTTACAGAGAACCGTGCAGGCAATCGCAGATAAAGAAGCGTGTGTTAACCATTTGTTCGGTACGTCAAAAACCATTGGTTCATATACATTCAGCCCTGTATTTGGTGCATCTGTGTTAGGAACTACGATTGACCCAGATGGTCTTACTAAGTTCTCAGACCTTATATATGATGCAGGTATAATTGGAAGTAGAGCACGTGGTATATTACAAAGCGGTTCATACTATGGACGAAGAAGACCCGGACAAGGAGTTAATGACGGTTCAAGAAAATCCTCATCAGATGATAGATTAAATATTTTATGTGATTTTGACATTGAGAACAACGATGGATGTCCTGAGGGCTATTATAATCAAAACGGTGATTGGGTAACTGACAATGGATGGACCGAAAATAACTTCTGTGAGAATAGCAAAAACAATATATATGCAAATTCATATCCAAGCGGTCACTCATCCTATATATGGAGTATTGCCATGACATTAATGGAAATATTCCCAAATAAGGCTAATCTAATTATGCAAGCAGCCAATAAGTTTGCTGTAAACCGTACAATTGCAAGATACCATTGGAACAGTGATACAATTAACGGACGTGTATTGGGTTCTGCAATAAACCCGGTAATGCATGCTGCGTCTGATTTCGATACAAGACTTGAAGACGCAAAAGATGATGTGAACTAATTCTCTAATATTTTAAAAGTCGTAATCTGCAATAGAACTATCTTTTTGGCTATTTATATGTAATAATAAAAAAAAATAAAAATATGGCTAATCTTTTAAATTATAATTACCCATGGGGTTATGATTATAGTGGGGATAGTGGTACAGGGATGATAAATCCACCGGCATTTCCCGGTGGAAGCGGTGTTGATGAAGATGAAATGAACACCGCAATTCAATCAGCTGTTGACAAACTTGTTGGCACAGCGCCTGAAGCACTTGATACTCTTGGTGAAATCGCAGAGGCTCTTGAAAGTGGTGACAGTGCTACCGAAGCACTTATTCAGCAAATCAATAAAAAACTTGATATTGTTTCATATGAATCCGATAAAGAAACATTTGCTAAAATAAATAATGTATATACCAAGGAACAATCAGATGCAAAATTCTTGACTGAACATCAGGATATTTCAGGACTTGCCACAAAAGCAGAGTTAGAGGAAGTTTCAAATTCTATCCCTACAAAAGTATCTGACATTGAAAATGACAGTGATTTTATTTCAGTTTCAGTTGTTAATGAAAAATTATCAGAATATTCTAAAACTTCTGATTTTGCAACGGTTGCGACAAGCGGTTCATATAATGATTTAACAGATAAACCTGAAATACCGGTTATTCCACAAAACGTAAGTGCATTCACTAATGATGCCGGTTATCTTACCAGACATCAAGACATTTCAGGTCTTGCAACTAAAGAAGATGTGGAGACAGGTGACAAAAATATTGAGAAATCAATACTTGGAAGAATTTGGTCTAAACCTACTGAACCAGATAAAGGCTATTTTCAGACAAAATATACAAACGACAATGGGAGTTACGCGCAGATATGGAATGAATTTGATGGCGGTGGTTCACAATATTTCAACGCCATTGACAATATTATGTCCTATGTTGGCGTAAATGATGGCGGTAAGAATGATATCTGTGTACAAATCTATTCAAAGGATAAAGAAACTAACGTTGGCTCAAGATTGAATGTTAATCCTAATGGTATGTTCTATGCTGTTGGTAGCACAGCAAGCATAGAATCTGGACGTGAATTGGCGGTCAAAGATGATATTACGGAATCAGAGGCACAACTTCAAGCAATTATTGATGAAAAAAACGCAATTATATCAAGTCTTAATACAGAACTTTATAATCTGAAAAAAGTTGTTGGTAATATTGGTGGTGCTGTAACTTATGAATTACCGGGTGTAGAAAATAAGTCATTTGGCACGTTAATGAACAATAATGGTACTGTTAAATTAACTGATAATGTGACAACAGGAAGATTTGGACCTGGTATTTTTGCAAGTAATAGAACAACGCTTAATTTAAATGGTAAAAATCTAACGGTTACAGGTTTATCGGCTACATCCTCTTACCCAGCAATTATGTCTCGTGGCACACAAGAAATTACTATAACGGGTAAAGGCATAATTGATGCCGGCGAAGGCATATGCATAGAAGTAAATTCGGCAGATTCTATTATTAACCTGAACGGTACTACAACGACTTATCATACAAACCGTCCGGGAGGTGAATTAATCTATTGTTATGTTGGTACTATTAATATAAGTGGTGGAACTTTCAGAAACGATGGGGAATCCGGTTTTACATTGAACTGTTATGATGCCAACTATAAAAACGGTACTGCCAAGATAATTGTAACGGGTGGTAAATTCTATGATTTTGACCCCGGTAACAATAGAGCCGAAGGCGAAAATACGTCGTTCCTCGCCGAAGGATATGTTTCTGTACCAGAAACAATAGTTGAAGATGGAATTGAGCATATCGTATATACTGTTAAAAAGGCTTCATAAAACAGAATATAAAATATGTAAAAAGTAGAAACGGTTGGAACAATCCTTCCGTTTCTTTTTTTTTTAATTAACAAAAACAATAAAAATTAATATGAATAAATATAATGTTTTCTAAAAGTTTATGCCTATTTTTTAACATTATTTATATCAAATAATGAATCAAATTTCAAATAAAATAGTATATTTGTCAAAAAATTATAAATTCATATGGGAAAGATAATAAAATTAACAAGAAAGCAACTTAGTGAGGCTGCACCGAAAATAAACCGTGCGCTTATAACTGAGGAATGGACTAAGTTCAAATCAATGAGTGAAATAACTAAGCGTCTTGCAGAGAATCCAAGTGTCGACGATTGGTTTGGACTATTGGATTCAGACATAATCAAGTCAGCAAAAAAGAACACATTGGATGGATGCACTGTATATGACCTTACTGATACACGTATCTCAAAGAAGTTATGTAAGACCATTGAGAAAGTTAACAAGGTAATGAAGCATTGTTCAGGTGATTTTGTTGTAAGTGATGAAAACGATGATGTGAATGATATACATAGACGATATGTATTCACAGCATTATATGCTGGTAAAAATGGTAATGGAAACAGTGCAACAGTTGATACAAGGCAAGTTGAATATATGGCTAAGAAAGTATTGGATATGGGAATTGACATACGCATCAGTGATGCTTCATTTGATATGTGTGATGATGTTTCCACGTGGCTTGTGGTGCTTTCATTTAACCTCGATGATACTCCATATAAGTATTAATTAACATTATTTAACTTGAATTGTTTGGTTAATTAATTTATTTTTTGTATTTTTGCAACAAAATTAAAATAACACATGAATAGATACGAAGAAAAACTTGCAAGTGCAAGAAAATGGTTAGCAAGTGACGATATATCAAACGAAACCAAATGCGTAATTGAAGATATCTTTCAAGAACTTGTAGAAAGTGATGACGAGAAAACAAGAAAAGAAATAATGAACTTCGTCCATGACGCATATATTCATGATGAAGTGTCTATATCAAAGGTGGAAGTCCACGACAAGTGGCTTGCATGGCTTGAAAATCAGAAGGCCATTGACGTTCTTGATGAAGAAGATATGGCTTTTGCCAAGGATGTAGAGTCTTGGAGAAAAAGTATGGATGACGCATATCAAAATGGTTATGATGCATGCAATAAAATTTGGTCCGAAAAACAATGTGAACAAAAAATCACTGAAGAATACAATGGCGAGGATTATGGTATAGATGCTCTTTGGCATGCCCAGAGAATCCTTGAAAGGACTCTTGGTGAGGTCGCTGGTTACCAGTCTGATGATGGCATCTTAGAACATAAATGTGCTATAACTGCTGTCAAAAAATTGTACGAACAGAATCCTGTTTGGAGTGAAGAGGATTATAATAACATTGAATACATTGCTGTTCATCTTGACAATACAGATAACGAGGATTTGGCAGATACTTTGCGTGAGATAAGAGACAAGCATCATTCATCTTATCTGCAACCAAAACAAGAGTGGGGCGAAGAGGATGAAAAGACTATAGACGAGGCAGTAAAGAATCTTGAAAAATACGTTGAGTATGTCCAAGGTGGCAACTCTAAGCAATATATCTTAGACTTGGCAAGTAGAGTTGAATCCCTCAGACCTCAGAAGCAGTGGAAACCAAGTGAGGGGCAATTAGAATGTCTTGGTTATGCCATAGAAAAAGCAAAAGAGGATTATTCACCACTTACAAACAATAGGATATATCTAACATTGAACGGTTTGAAAGAACAACTTAAACAACTTTAATCATGACAAAATCTGAATATGAACTATTATCAATTATTGTCAAGGACATAGAAAACTCAGACGATAAAATAGATGTCTTGGAAAGGTTATATTTTGAAGTTAAAAGATTGTTAAATAAAAAAGAAAGATAATTGTTATGGATAGAGCCGAAGAAAAAAGTTTAGAAGTTTATCCTATTGAATCATATGAAATGCATGATGACATGTATCGGGAAAGAAATGCCTATGTAAAAGGCTACTGCCAAGCAAAGGAAGATTATATTAATAACCTTTGGCATGACCCAGACGAAATACCGGATATAGAACGTGAAATTATATGGGAATCAGAACATTTTCATGGCAAGTTTCTTGGTGGAGAATGGAAGCCTAAAATAGATGTATTTGGAAGAAAAGAAAGATGGTGCTATCTCGCTGATATATTACCTTTCAATGAACTTGGTGTTGACATTAACAGACCATTCAGTAAGGTTGATTATTATCTTGGCTATGAACAAGCAGAAAAAGACCTTGAACTTACATTGAAAGATATAAAGAGAATTATAGAAATTCATGAAGATGTCTGTGATATGGATTCTTGTAATGATATATATGAAGAAGTATTGGAACGGTTTTTAGAAAATAAATAGTATAAAGAAGTAATTATGATTTGTCCACAAATTACAAAAATCGATATCGATAATTGGTATAAAGAAGAGTTTAAACAGTCATGAATAGTATTTTAGCATTTTTCATAGGTTTAATATTAGGTTTTCTTATATTTTGGGCATATTCTTGGATTATGGATAAACTCAATTTGCTAAAGTTAGGCTATTCTGGTGGTTCGTGGCTTGTACGTTACATTTATATTAAATTCATAAAGAAAAATAAATCATGATTGAAGATACTTTAGTTTCATATGAGACATCAAAACTGTTAAAGGAAAACGGTTTTCGTGAGAAATGTCTCTATTTTGTAAATCCTGACAGTGAGTTTGGAAAGAAAATACAACTTTCTTGTGATGGCATAAAGTGTTGTTATAATAACTGTGGAAACATGGTTGATTGTCCATCTGTAGATATGGTGATGCAATGGTTTAGGGAGAAACATAAACTATATATCAATGTCACATGGGTATATGATGCCATTGGTCAAACTTTCTGTAAATATTCAATATTGATTAAAGATAAACAGAAAACACACGAGTCAAAGGATTGGTATGCCGGATATGGTAATTGTGCTGAAGCGGCTTTCAAGTATTGTATTGTCCACAAATTGCTGACAAAAGAGGAATAATGAGAAAGCTTAAACTCAAAATAGCAAAGAAAGGCAAAATGAAACAGAGAAACCGCAAGAAAGCATTTAGATGTGCGCATTACCATGTCAAGAATGACCTTGTTACCACCGACCCATATGATATGTATGAATATTATGAGTGGTGTGGCATTCGTAATCCAAACGAGGAATTTTCTCAAATGGAATGTGCTAATTGCAAAAAGTTTAAACTATCAAGAGCGAACATAAGGGAAACAAGAGAAATTGTAAAATCTCTCCGTAAGGACTATGAACAGAAAATGCTAAGACTTGAACATCTTGCATATAAAAAGAAACATAAGAATGACACCGGTTGGCATCCTGAAACTCTCGAAGACGTAGGGATGTCATGGCAAGATTTCTTTACCGATTTACCATTTTAATAAAAACAGATTAAAATGAGAATTAAAACAATAATTTGGATAATAGTAGGGCTTATATTTACCAGTTTTTTATGTTTTGCCCCTGTAAAGGGAAATTACACCGTTAAATGGGAAAATGATAAAAATGGTATGATGGGTATTACTTACTCATCAATTATACCATTTGTTAAAGTTGATACAATAGTTCCACTGTCAAAACCGTTTATCGCCGAAATTATCACACATGAGAAATTTGTTGATAATGGAATCATTAGATATAACACCATTGTAAGGGTTGGTAAAGAAATATACAAATATACTAATCGGGATGCTTATGAATATGTTAGACAATTCAAAGATAGTACCGGACATTATAAATTAGAAGAAGTATTCTTCCCGATACACCATATACGTACTTATCACTATTATATAGGAGAAGAAAATTAAAATATCATAAATCATGCATATAGATAATCTTTACAAAAAATTCCTTGCCGATAATAATATCACAGACTCAAGTTCAGTAAAAACAGCATTTACCTGTGGTGTTAAAATGGGCTGTGCCGTATCATTGTTAGGTGAAACAGTAACTTACGATTCTGATAATGCGATAGTTGGTACTAATGTCAAGAAAGAAGATAAAAAGGAGGAAAGACCAAAGGAAAATTTTCCATCTAAATCTACGGCATCTACATCAAAAACATATAGTTTCAATGAGGGTCTTAAACCAAAAGATGATGACCGTGAACCGTTGAAACATATAGAAAAAGGTGATATTGTCGTTTATTACGATAAATGGGAAGATAAAATAACAAAAGGTATAATGATTGTTAATTCTTTCAATTATGGTAAAGGAGACATGCCCGGTTCAGTCCCAATATGTTGTTATGGACGTTCACATATATCAGGAATATACTATTCGGATTTTATGCCTGGAACGTCTACATACTATAAGGCCACTGAAGATGAAATTGATGATTTCTTCAAGAACTCACCTAAAAACGATACATTTTGGCCATGGTTTCTCCTTGAACAAAATCCTAATGTTCTTGGGAAATGGAAGAATTATATAGACAAATATTTTAAATAAAATTTATATGGCAGGACTTAAAATGGCAAAGGCTGACCCCGAAGAGTTTGACAGGGTTAGAAGTTTTTTCAGACCATTGGAAGAACTATTTGATGGTCGTGGTTTCTTTTCCAATGAAGAAGATTGGAGAAAATGGGGTGACGATGATGAAGATAAAAAACTACTTCTTGAAATTGAAAATGAACTGAAAGAATCTGAGGGTGAACCGGTGGATAATAGGTTAATTTTATATGAATTTATAAAAAACCGATTTAGACATGCCAACTACTATGGTAGCATTGGACGTATCATTATGGATGCTGAAGTCCTTATAGACAATTGTTGTGACCCTAATTTGGACTATCTTGAATTTAAACCGGAATTAATGAATGCCGCAAATAATGCGTTATCTGACGTGGAAAAATACATCAATGAAAATGTTAATATCACATCAGAAGTTCAACAAATTTTGGATAAAATTAAAGCAATGAAGGAAGATTAACAAATTTTACATATTTTTATTTTGCATATTAAAAATAAATTAGTACCTTTGCAATATGGAACAAGAATTGAATACATTTGAGCTTTCGCAAGAGGAAAAGAAAACTATTGAAAATTATAACGAAGATAAATCTGTAAAAGAAGATGAGAAGTAATAAGTGGCATTTGGGAAAGATACTTAGGTATATGCCATTAGGTACAAGATTATATTCACCTTGTTATGGAGACGTAACATTGGGAAAAGTTGATGACTATGAATCCAAGTTGAAACGTACACCAATGATTACTTGTTTCAGCCGTTCAAGAAATGAAAAGAAATTCTTCATGGATGGAAGTATATCGACTAATGGTGAATGTATGCTCTTCCCGACAAGTGAACATCGTGATTGGGAACACTGGCAGGAATACCTAATTAAGCCCGGTACGGTCATTGTAAAAGAATCAGATGATGAGAATGGTCCGGCTCAAACTGTACTATATACAGGGTTTAAAAACATTAGTTCATTTGCTGGTGTGGATAATAAGGGTAATGAAGTGGAAGCCCCATTGATTTTCTCACGGTATGCTACACGCTCTGAATCTATTGAATTTTTGAATGAACTTATTGAAAATGGCTATGAATGGAACGAAACTGAACAGAGGGTTGTAAAAACTTATGAAAACCTCATGAAGTTTGACATAAGTACATTGAAACCATTTGATAAGGTGTTGTTTATACCATATGATACCTCGATTGGATGGTGGAGACCCGGAATAGTAAGTTGTGTTAGAGAGTTTAACGTATATCTTATCAATCAATCTAATCCTACTAAAAAGGTAATCCCATACGAAGGAAATGAACACCTTATTGGCGAAACTGAGAAGGAAGAAGATTTTTATATTAAAAAGTAAATGAATTACGATTTTAGTGGATTTGAAAATGCAGAAAGTGCCAAACAGTTACGTCAAGGATTGACAGGTAAATTGATTGGGATAGGCAATAGTATGACTCCGTATCTTAAATCGAGACAAGCCGTTATCTGTATTCCGGTTACTGACGAAACAGAACTTAAAAAGAAAGATATCGTTCTTTCCAAAGTTAATGGTCATTTTTATTTACATTTCATTTATGCAATAAAAAACGATTCCCAATTCCTTATAGGAAATGCCCATGGACATATGAATGGTTGGGTTGGCAGAAATAATATCTATGGTAAAGTCGTAGAGAAATTATGAGCAGAACAAAGGATTTCAGAAGAAAACAAGTAGCCAAACATTTTAATAAACGAGCCGAGATATATTCTCTATATGGGAATTTCGGAAGACCTACTGAAAATCGTAAAGACTTCGATGAAGGTTATGAATATTATAATTCATATAGGGAAGAAGCCCCAAAGTACAATCCACACGGCTCAAAATTACAGAATAAACCGGCAAAACTTAAAAACAGAATAAATAAGGTATCCGAAATTAAAAAGAAACGTTGGGCTAAGAAACTTAAAAACGGTGATGTAAAACTCAAACTATGGGATAAATGGAATAAGAAGTATTGTAATCGTACAAGAAGACACTTCCAAAAATTAGTGGATTATAAACTTCCTGATAAGAGATTTTTGGACCGCTGCCAAGTAATTTATCCAAGAGAAATTGTATAACAAAGTAAAAATTAATTAATATGAGAAACTATAATGAAAACGCCTTTGCAGAGGCTATCGCAGGTTTTAAGAAGCATACCGGCGACACTGCATGTGTGGTAGCATTGGAGGATATGCTTACCAAGTTGGATAACGATGTTATCATTAACCATTTCATTCGTGAGAGTGGTAAGTTGATGACTGATTTTCGTCAGTTCTTCAAGGGTATTGAGGACGTACCGACAAAGTATTGGACACCTCTATTTGACCACTATCAGAATCGTGTCGCACGTGACCCATTCCGTCGTACAAAGGCATATGTGGGTGAAAATATCAACGGCGATTATGAGCATGATAAGCCATATCTCAGTATTATTTCACACCTTGACTGTACAGCATGTTCGATTGTTAACCACTTGAAGAGAAACCTTGGTATCTTTGAACGTGGACGTAAGCTTGCTTAATTAGTAAAATAATAAATATAAAAGAAATAACTAATATATTAGATTTGTTTCCGTCTCGCAACTTCCTCATTGAAGTCGACAAAGATAACACCAATGAGGAAGCCGCCACCAAACTTCTTGAAAGTGCAGTAAAAGGAACAGAACTTATTCCCGGTCTAAAAGTAACAAAAATTTATCCAAAAGTCGCAACAGTAGAATCTATCGAGAAAAATGAATTGAAATCAAAGATAGATTCCGCTCTCAAATATCTTGATGATGTTAAACAATACATCAAAGACTCAATGATGGAATATAAAAACGTAGAACTCTCAACAGATGAATACGGAGTAATTCAGAAATTTTTAAAATCTTAAATAATGAGAAAAGTAATTTTAACATTTATCATTGCCATTATTGGTATGATGACGGTTTCATCATGTCATGGGGTACGTCCAGAAGCCGATGAGGAATCCGTTCTTATTTACAAACCTTGGTTTTTCGGACATGGTGGTGTAGACTCTGAACCTGTACAGACAGGTCTTACGTGGTGTTGGTGGTCGACATCTTCAGAGACATTCAAGATTGTTCCGGTAAAACATCAGGTCGATATGGATGACCTATTTTCAGATGATAACACACCTCTTGATTTCCACACAATCATCATCACACAGATTGAAAGAGGTAAGTCACCAATTCTACTACAGAACTATGGTATTGATTGGTTTAACACAAACCTTTATAACTATTATTGTAATCTTGTCCGTGACCATATTTCTCAGCATAGTCCATTTGACCTTATGAGTAATAGGGCAATTATTAACGAAATCGATTCCAAAGTTTTGAAACAGATGCAAGACTATGTGGCACAACTTTCAAAAGAAAAAGAGTTTCCTATTATTATAAAGCAAGTTACTATTGGAAAGGCTACACCCAATAAGGAACAACTTGAAGAAATGAATAAGACTGCAAAAGCAGTACAAGCACGACAGACACAAGAACGTGAAGCAGAGGTACAAGTAGCCCGTGAAAAGGCAGAACGTCAAAGAGCTAAAGCGGATAAAGCCTATATGGAGGAAATGCATCTTAGCGCACACGATTTTATTAGTCTTAAATGGATTGAAACCATTGCCTCTAAACCCGGTGCAAACATTGACGTAATGGTCGGTAGTGATGCTAATCCCATGTGGAACATAAGAAGAGGAAACTAATTTTGCCATGGGATTCTTAAGCAGAATTTTAAAACGAAATAACGACAAAAGTGGGAAAGTTGAGGTTACTATAAATAGCCTCAATGAGTACCATTATTTTAAGGAAGAAATTGAATCTGTAGAACATATTCTGAATGATTTCAACGTTCCATTAACAAGTAAGATATATACCAATAACGGTCCTGAAGAACATAAACTCAGTATCGTAGGTAGAATTATTAAACTTGCAACCATGGTAAAGAGAGGCGAGATTAATACAAACCTTGATACTAAAATCCGTGGAATGTTGCATCAAGTAGCCGATTATGATTCAGAACGTCCACAACGTGACCTTTCCAAGAATGAATACCGTTCATTGATTGGCAAGAAATTCAAACATTACAAAACCGGTAATATCTACATGTTGATTAATTTTACCAAGGATTCTGAAACATTAGAAGATATGGTATCATATCAGCGTGTTAGTGGTACAGATGTAACAATTTGGTCAAGACCATTCAATATGTTCTTTGAAAAAGTGGAGAAAAACGGGGAAATGGTCAACCGGTTTGAACTTTTAAAAGAAGATTAACATTTCTTAGTACAAAATACTTGGTTATCTGAAAAATTCCTATTACCTTTGCACTCAGTTATGGGAAAGAAAATTCTAACGGACGGACAAGAAAACTACGTTGTTCAGTTTCCTCTACTTACTGAAAAATGGCAAGAGGATATACTTGATAACCGATTTGAATTGATACGCAGAATATACAATGCATTTCAAGACAAATGGGTGAAAAAGTATATATATGTCTCTCAGATGGAGGCATTCAAAAAATGTAAAACGCTAACAGAGAAAAGTAGTTTTTTGAAAAAGTATACCGTACCGTTTAAGAATAATAAAGGACAAGTTAAATCTATTGTTCCTTTTACCCAGTACGGTATGATTTCCTATTCGGCAAAATTTGCCAACACATATAAAAAGAATGGTATAAATAGTTCAATCTTGGAGGATATTGCAAATTGCTGTTGGTCTGCTTGGGAAAAATTCCTTTATCATAAGGGTAAAAAAATACACTTTAAACGCAAAGGTGAGATTAATTCGTATAAGATAAGAATTAAATCTGAAGCATTCCCCGGTATTAACAAAGAGGAAATCAAGAACAATAAACTCGTCATTAATATCAATGGCAAAATGGGTGGTCTTTCTA
>ERZ842401.4251-NODE-4251-length-16864-cov-13.443810_pt1 | contig 16864 bp, 15 predicted proteins | sample MGYA00521270_ERZ842401 | MGnify/ENA primary metagenome ERZ842401 (study PRJEB31892, sample SAMEA3878208) | bioreactor metagenome | biome: Moose rumen | place: Sweden | collected 2011-10 | study: EMG produced TPA metagenomics assembly of the PRJEB12797 data set...
CGCGAAGTTTTTCAAAATCCTGAATGCCAATCGGCAGTTTGCGTGTCATTTCCATACCACCATTCTAGCACAGATTCGTCGTTTCGTCAGAGAAAAATCAGCCTTTTTCGCCATTCCCCGAAAAACTCACGACCCACACGGGATTCTGTGCCTTCATCAAGTGAAAATCGCCCGCTTTTTCCGCCCGCGTGACAGCAATCTGACGGATTTCTACATCGGAGATTTTTGGCGTGCCACAATCAGAGCCACTTGAACTTTCTTCTTCAAGCGATTTCAAGAGATTTTGCATTTCGCACAAGTTTTCAAGACTCACGAAATTCGCCACAATGCGCACGGCGGGATTTTTTTTGAGGGCAAATTGCACGATTTCAGCGAGATTTCCCTTGCTCCCGCCGATAAACACATGCGTGGGGGGCGGAAAATCCGCGTTTTCAAGGCACTCGGGAGCAAATCCACGCATGAGCGAGACATTTTCAAGGCAGAATTTTTCGACATTCTCGCGCGTGAGCGAAAGTGCGTCCTCGTTGCATTCAATCGCGAAAACCTGCCCTTCCGTTGCAATCCGAGCCGCCTCCACCGTGACTGAGCCGCTTCCCGAGCCAATGTCGTACACGACCGAGTATTTTGAAAGGCGGAGCGCACAAACGGAAAGCTCGCGGACTTCCTGTTTTGTCATCGGGATTTTTTCACGGCGGATAAAATCCTCGTCCTTCAAGAATGGCGTTTCGCTTGCAAATCGGGCATGTTCGTTCTCAACAAGCAAGACGAAAAGCGCGGGATGTTCCGATTCAGCGAAATTTTCCATTTCTTTTGGTGAAATTTGTCTGATTTTTTCGACATCATAAGAAAGATTTGAACCGAGATAGCACTTTATCGAAGAAAGAATGTCGTTTTTGAGCGCGGTTTCAAGTTTTTTTCCGACCGTTCGTAAGTCTTCTGCGCCAGAAAGAATGAAAAAACATGCGGGATTTTTGCGAATCTGCTCTATTGTGTTGCAAGTCGCGCCGTGGAGCGAAAGCAATTTCCACTTCTGCCACGATTTGTGCAATTTTGAGGCAAAATAGACCGCCGAGGAAATGCCGCTTTCAGCCTGAATTTCCCAACCCTCAAAAATATTTTCCTTGTCAAAAAACTGCACCGCCCCGCTGAAAAATCCCGTGTCGCCCGAAAAAACGACGGCAACGCTCGCAAGTTGGGGATTTTCTTTGAGACACGAAGCGATTTCTTCCGCCTTATAGAGCGATTCAAAGCGAACGGTCGTTTGTTTTTCCCCGCCCGAGGCACTTTCTTCAAGCACTTTTTTCGCACTTTCAAGAATCCGCGCCGCCCCAAAGACGATTTCCGCCCCTTCAAGCGCATGTTTCGCCCGAGCGGTGAGCAAATCGCCGCTTCCCATTCCGAGTCCGATAAGAAAAAGCTGTTTTTCCGTGTTCATCGCTTCAAGTATAGCACAAAACGGCGGAAATGTTGCGGTTATTTCGTCTTTTCCAAAATCTTCCGCACGAGTGCTTCCACTGAGGAAAATCGCTCCTCGCCTTCCGCATTTTCTGCCCGCTCGGGATTTTGAATCACCGCAATCTTCATGCCGAGCTTTTCCGCCGCTGAGATTTTCTCGAAAAATCCGCCCACCGTGCCGCTTTCTTTTGTGAGGAGAATGCTCGCCCTGCTTTCTTTAAATTGGATTTCGTTCGTGGTTTCGGAAAACGGGCCTTGCATGGCGATAATCTGCTTTTGCAAAATGCCACAGTCCGCGCACATCTGAATGCTTTCGACCGTGGGAAGAATGCGCACAAAAAGCCGCGCCTTGTCGGAAATCTGCGCCGTAAGCGAGGGAAGTTCCTTGCTCCCCGTGGTGACGAAGATTTTCCCGCCCTGCCCTTCAAGCCATTTTCCCGCCGAAACGATGTCCGAAAAAACAAAGATTTTCTGCCCTTGTAACGCCTCAGTTTCCCGAGCAAGGCGGATATAGCGGTTTTTTGTGTAATTACACGCTTTTTTTATTTCTTTTGAAACTTCCGTGGCGAAAGGATGGGTGGCATCGATTACAAAATCGTAGTAATTCTGCGAAAATTTCTCTGCCATTTCCTCATGGTTCAACCGCCCGTGCAAAACCGTGAGCCGTTCGGCTTTTGGAAGCAAATTCGCGCCGTATTCCGTGGCAACGCTCACCGTGCAGTGAACGCCGTTCTGTGAGAGAAGCAAAGCAAGCTCGCGCCCTTCCGTTGTTCCCGCGAAAATAAAGACCGTCATTCGGTTATGATAGCGAAAAAAGACGAAAAATGCCAATGGAACGAGGAACTATCCGCGGTGTTATCACCTTCACACGCCTTACCTACCGTCTCAACAGTAAACCAAAGTCGACTTTACAGTTTTTTTACAAATCGTAATAATAACGCACAACAAAGGCGTTCCTTTTCGTTTCTAGAGCGAAAGAGAACGCCTTTTTTATTTCATTAAAAACGAGGTATCGTATGAAAAAAATTGCAGCTTTGTGTATACTGTTGCTTATGGTTGGTTCTATGGCATTCACCGCTCCAAAGAAATCTTCTTCTTCAAATCCGCCCAAATCTGATGTCGCAATCTTGGTCATCGATATGCAGAATGATTTTGTTCTGCCAGGCGCAGTTCTCTGTGTTGCTGGTGCGCAACCCACAATTCCGACGATTCAGGATTTGATAAAATATGGTCGTTCTCAAAATTGGCCAATTATTTACATCATTCGTGAACATCGTCCGACAGGCGTTGATGTGGATGCACCACGAATTCCGCTCTTTACTGACGAAAAGCCGGGCTATTGTGTGCCAGGAACAAAGGGCTGTGAAATCGTAAAAGGTCTTGAACCAGAGGAAGGAGACATCATCGTAAGCAAACGCCGAAACAGCGGATTCTTTCAGACTGAACTTGATATGATTCTTCGCCGAATGGGAGTAAAAACCGTTATTCTTTCGGGAACTCAATACCCCAACTGCGTGCGCGGAACGGCGGCTGATGCCATGAGCTATGATTACAACACCGTCATTTGTACGGATGCGTGCTCTGCAAAAACAAAGGAAGTTGCAGATGCAAACATCTTTGACATGAAGAATATGGGAATTACCTGTATCCCGCTCGCAGAAGTCAAAAAGACGAAGTTCTAAGATTTTACATGCAAAAACTTAGAACTTTCGTTCAATAGACCAAATCCGCGTGATATGGCATTATTTTTACGAGCAAAGGCGTTTCATCAATTTCGATGGAACGCCTTTTTTCTTTGGAGGTGCGTATGGAATCATCGGAATTCAGAAAACTTTGCGAACAAGCGTGCGGCAACACCGATTCGGTGAACGAATTGCTTGCACGGTACGGCGTGAAATTCGGCATCTACAAAAACGGCACTTTCAAAGAACAGCTTTTCCCCTTCGACATGATTCCGCGCGTGATTGAAAAGGACGAATTCGCTTTTTTGGAGCGCGGACTAAAACAGCGCGTTGTGGCATTGAACTGCTTTATCAAGGACATCTACGCCGAAAAGAACATCGTGAAGGACGGCGTTGTTCCCGAAGAATTCATCTACGCGGGAAGCGGCTACCTTGCACAGTGCGAGGGCGTGACACCGCCAAAAGGCATTTACGCGCACATCTCTGGAATTGACTTGGTGCAAGGAAAAGACGGCTCATGGTTCATTCTTGAAGACAACCTGCGGATTCCGTCGGGGGCGAGTTACCCGATGATTGCCCGCGACTTGTGCCGAAAAAGCGCGCCGAATCTCTTCGAGCAGATTCATATAGAAGACAACCGAAACTATGCGAGCCTCTTGCGGAAAACGATGGACACGGTGAACACGGGCGGGCATACGGTGATTCTCTCGCCCGGTCGCTACAATGCCGCGTATTTTGAGCATTCCTATCTCGCCGAGCAGACGGGGGCGCACCTTGCCACGGGGAGCGAACTGACCGTTGAAAACGACCACCTCTATTTCATCGACTATTCGGGCAAAAAAGAGAAAGTCGGGGCTGTCTACCGCAGAATTTCGGACGACTTCCTTGACCCGATGAACTTCCGCGCCGACTCGGTAATCGGAATTCCGCATATCTACGACATCTACCGCAAAGGCAAGGTCGCGCTCTTGAACGCGCCGGGAAACGGAGTCGCCGACGACAAGGGAATCTACTATTTCGTTCCGAAGATGGTCAAATACTACCTCGGCGAAGACCCGATTCTCCAGAACGCGCCGACCTACCTTCCCTACTACGAAAACGACATGAAGTATGTACTGGAGAAATTCGACACGCTCGTTTTAAAAGATGTCGCCGAGGCGGGCGGTTACGGCGTAGTGTTCGGAAGCAAAATGTCACGGGCAGAAAAAGCGGACTTTATCGCGCTCCTAAAAGCAAACCCGCGCCGATTCATCGCACAGGAAGTGATTGACTTCAAGGACATCGACATCTTTGAGGGCGGAAAGTGCGTGCCGAGAAAGGCAGACCTGCGGGCGTTCGTGCTCATGGCAGACGAACCGATGGTCTGGAAGAGCGGACTCACCCGTTTTTCGCGCAATCCCGACTCATTCATCGTGAACTCATCGCAAGGCGGCGGATTTAAGGACACTTGGGTGGTGGGAAACTGAAAACGGAAAAATGAAAGAGGAAAATTGGGCGCTTGGCTGAAACTGCATTTTCGCAAAAATACACGCATTCTTCTCGCAGACTATAAATTTTCCTAAAAATCCGCTATAATCTTTCTATGACACAAATCGAACAGGCACAGAACGCAAAAGAATTCGCAGAGTTTTGGAAAGACAAGGGCGACGAAAAACAGCACACGCAAAGTTTTTGGACTTCGCTCCTGCGCGAGGTTTACGGTGTGAGCGCGCCTGAAAAGATAATTGACTTTGAAAAGCGTGTCAAAATCGGCGGAACAAAGTTCATCGATGCATACCTTGCCGACACGCGCGTTGCAATCGAGCAGAAAGGCACAAAGATTGACCTCGACAAACCCGAAAAACAAAGCGATGGCACGGAATTGTCGCCGTTCGGTCAGGCAAAACGGTACAACGACAACCTGCCGTTTTCCGAAAAATGCCGTTGGATAGTCGTCTCTAACTTCACCGAGTTCCGCATTCACGATATGGAGAAAACCGAGCCTGAAAAAGATTTTGAGACCGTGCTTCTCAAAGATTTGGAAAAAGACTATTACCGCTTGCAGTTCCTCGTTGACCAGAAGAACGAGAACATCCGCCGCGAGGAAGAAATCTCGATTCAGGCGGGAAAACTCGTGGGCAAGTTGTACGATGCGATTATGCCGGAATATATCTGTCATTCCGAAAAGATTTGTCATTCCGAACTCGTTTCGGAATCTAAAAGTGAAGAGATGCTGAAACAAGTTCAGCATGACATTCCAAAAAATCGGCATGACGGGCTTTCGGCAGAACAGGCGCGCTCGCTCAACATTCTTTGCGTTCGTATCGTGTTCTGTCTGTACGCCGAGGATGCGGGGCTGTTTGAGACACGGGCGAGTTTTGAAGACTACATCAAAAGCTTCAATCTGCCGAACTTGCGGACGGGAATCATCAACCTGTTCAAGGCGTTGGACACGAAAATCGAAGACCGTGACAAATATGATGAAACCCTAAAGCCTTTCCCCTATGTGAACGGTGGCTTGTTCAAGGACGAGCAGATTGAAATCCCGAACTTCACACAGAAAATCGTGGATGTAATCGTAAACGAGTGCGCCCCGTTCAACTGGAGCGAGATTTCGCCCACGATTTTCGGCGCGGTGTTCGAGTCCACGCTGAACCCCGAAACGCGGCGCAAGGGCGGAATGCACTACACGAGCATCGCGAACATCCACAAAGTGATTGACCCGCTCTTTATGGACGACCTCAACACCGAATTTGAGGCGATTGTCGGTGGCACGGTGGTTGCGCAGAAAAATGCGGTGGTTGAGCCTGTCGAAACCACCGACACCAGCAACAGCGGTCATTTCGACAGGCTCAATGACCGTCGTCCTCGCCGAAAGAATCTTTCCCCAAAGGAGCGCACCGCCGCGCTCCACGCGTTCCAGAAGAAGCTCGGCGCGCTCACCTTCCTCGACCCCGCGTGCGGGAGCGGCAACTTCCTTACCGAGACCTATCTTTCGCTCCGCCGCCTTGAAAATCGCGTCATCTCGCTTTTGAACAAGGGCGAGCGGGCGTTCGGCTTTGACGAGTTCATCAAAGTGCACATCAATCAGTTCTACGGAATCGAGATAAACGACTTCGCCGTGACGGTGGCAAAAACCGCGCTCTGGATTGCGGAAAGCCAGATGGTCGCGGAGACCGAGGCGATTCTCTCGCAGAACATCGACTTTTTGCCGCTCACCAACCACGCGAACATCGTGGAGGGGAATGCGCTCCGCCTTGACTGGGCAACGCTTTCCGAACACGAGGACTTGGGGCTTCTGTTCACCGAAAAACTGAATATCTTTGAGAAAGCCCCCTACAACGAGCCGCTCGAAGTCCACGAACCGACCCCCGAAGAGGCGGTGATGATAGGGCGGCACTTCAAGGAACTCAATGTCGTGGCAAAGGAAGTCGAGTACAAAATCACGCCGAAAAGCGAAACGCCCGCGCCGATTGTCTACGACTACATCATGGGGAATCCGCCGTTTTCGGGGGCACAGGCGATGGACAAGGACGGACATCAAAAGCGCGACATTCTTGATACATTCACGGGCGTGAAAGGCGGCGGCAATCTCGATTATGTCTGCTGCTGGTACAAAAAGGCGGCAGATTATATACGCGGAAAGCCCACTCGCGCGGCGTTCGTTTCTACCAGTTCAATCGTACAGGGTGAGCAGGTGGCGGTGCTGTGGAAGCCACTCTTTGCAGATGGCTTGCACATTGATTTTGCCTATCGCTCGTTCAAGTGGTATTCCGAAAGCACTGATATGGCTCATGTCCACTGCGTGATTATTGCATTTACAGTTGGAATCGAGGAAAAACGGCAAAAATTTGTGATTGACGCTGATGGAACAAAAACAATTGTGAATCATATCAACGCCTACCTGCTCGATATGCCCGATGTGTTCATTGAAAGCAGAGGAAAACCATTATGCGAGGGCATTCCCGCAATGAACAAAGGCAGTCAGCCGACCGACAATGGAAATCTGATTATTACTGCCGATGAATATGACGAATTCGTCAAAAAAGAACCGTCCGCGAAAAAGTTTATCCGTGAGTTTATCGGCTCTGATGAATTTATTAAAGGCAAAAAACGCTATTGCCTATGGTTTGTGAACGCAAGTCCCGCTGAACTTCGCAAAATGCCGCTTGTGGCAAAGCGCATTGAAGCAGTGAAAAAGGCTCGACTTGCAAGTACAAAGAAAGCCACAAATGATTGGGCGGCGTATCCTTATTTATTTACCGAAAACCGTCAGCCAGAAAGCGGCAATTACCTGCTTGTGCCGAGTGTTTCTTCTGAACGGCGACAGTATGTTCCTATCGGTTTTATGGATTCTTCGACAGTAACAAGCAACCTTGCGTTTGTTGTTCCGAACGCAAATCTCTATCATTTTGGAATTCTGACATCAAGAGTTCACAATACTTGGATGCGGGCAGTGTGCGGTCGCCTTGAAAGTCGTTATCGCTATTCAAATACAATCGTGTATAACAATTTCCCGTGGTGCAATCCGACAGACGCGCAGAAAGCAAAAATCGAAGAGGCTGCGCAGGCGATTCTCGATGCGCGGGCAAATCACCCCGAATCAACGCTTGCGGATTTGTACGACGAAACCTTCATGCCGCCCGATTTGCGCAAAGCCCACGAAGCGAACGACAAGGCGGTGATGAGCGCGTATGGCTTTGCCGCGAAGATGAGCGAGTCGGAAATTGTGGCGGAATTGTTTAAGATGTACGAGCGATTGACAAGGGGAGAAAAATAAGATGGCAGAACAGAAATTTTCAGACGAGGCAGAATTCATTTACGGCTTGTTCGTAAAGCATTGTCAGCAGGGAAAAATCAGTGACCATGCGACTATGATAGAACTTGAAGAATATCAAGACAATTTGGGCTGTCAATTATATGTATTGTTTTCAGCATTACTGGACGAAAGAAAATCCGAGAAACATTCATATAACAGTTACAGATTTGAGCAAAGTTCCCGACGGTGCAGATTGTTATGCAAAAGAATATGAAGTTGACGAGCTAGATATAGACAACTCATTCATTTCAGACTGGGGGTGTTTTAGGAGCGGATTTCTGGAGATGCTTTTGCGGATTGAGCCGTCAAAAATCTGCTGGCATGACAGGATTCCAGACTGGGTGAGGGATTTCTATTCTGTAGAGGACATAATCAGAATTGCTAAGCGGCATACGGCTGTAAAAGAAAAAGAAATGCGCCGTGTGCCTTGTTTGTTTTAATGCCGCAACAGTCTTGCTATGATGATTTTGGAAAAAATACTATGCGCAAGGGGCGAAAGCGGCGCATTAAATAATTTCAACACACCTTCGCGGCACAGCCGCTCGGAGACTCGCTAAAAACAGTCCACTGGACTGTTTTTACACCGCATGGCGGGTCGCTCCCTACATGCAAACGAGCGAAGCGAGTATGCGCACGGCGAATGAGCCTTACGGCTCGTTCTGCAAGGAAATTATTAACTTGTGCGCTATGCGCACAACGAATAGTGCCATAAAAAACTTTGATTGTACAACATCTGCCTTTGTTCATTATACTCAAACTATATAAACGATTCCGAAACAACGATACGGAGGAATTTATGAAACTGAAACAAATCTTTGTGGCGGCACTTGTTGCCATTATCGCATCGGGCGGGCTTTTCGCGCAAGGCTCGGCAAAATCAAAGACGCTCGTCGTCTATTTCAGCTGGAGCGGCACGACCGAAAAGGCGGCTCAGATGATTGCAAAATCAACCGGCGCTGCCTTGTTCAGGATTGAGCCGACACAAGCCTACCCGACTTCATACAAAGACTGCGCCGACATCGTGAAGAAGGAACTTGACGGCGGAAAAATCCGCACGGTCAAAGCCGCCCCCGACTTTGCGAAATACGACACGGTTTTTGTCGGCGTTCGTCGTATCGCTTCGCGATACTTACCGAGTTTCCGCTGCGCGTAAACTCGCCGAGCAATGCATGGGTGCGAGTTTTCGTAGAAAACTCGGTAAGGTCGCATAGCGACCGACGCACACCGCCCCCACGCTGATGACGCATTTTCTTGAAGCGCACGCGGACGACCTCAAAGGAAAGACCGTCATTCCGTTCTGCACCTATCAGGCGACTTACCGCGACGAAACGCTCGCCGCTCTTGCAGACGCAACCCCCACCGCACAGCACAAGGAAGGCTACGGCACGACGAACCCAAAGCAGGGCGACATAGACGCATGGCTCAAACGAATTGATGAACGGTAGATGCGTTAGGGATTGTAGGGGCGACCGCCAACGGCGGGCGTTGCTAAGAGAGCGTAGCGAACGACGCAATGAAGCGCGAGAGCGCGGAACCCCGCAAAGCCCGACCCCGCGCTTGCGCGGGGGAACGCCCGAACAAAAAATAGGAGTGATAAAATGAAAAAACTGATTCTGACAGTATCACTGGCACTTGCCCTCACCATGGCGGCATCTGCGAATGGCAACGAAGTTTCCCGCGCAAAAACGCTGGTCGCATACTTTTCCTTTCCCATTGACGGCGGAAAAGAAGCACTGGACGCGACAAGCGGCGCGAGCGTGACAATCAAAGACGGAAGGCACTACGGAAACGCCCAGTTCATCGCCATGACGGTCGCCGACACGCTGGGGGAAAGCGCAGACCTCTTTGAAATCGACACGGGCGACCACTATCCCCGCGACTACAAAAGGATTTTCAACGCGACGCAGGGCGAGCAGCGGAAAAATGTAAGACCAAAGCTCTTGAAGCGCGTTCAGAACATGGCACGGTATGACAAAATCGTCATCGTCTGCCCGGTCTGGTGGTACAAAATGCCCCTTGCCGTGCAGTCCTTCCTTGACGAATACGATTTGAGCGGCAAGACGATTTACCTTTCCGTCACCCACGGAGGCAGCCGCAGCGCAGGTATCGAGCGAGAAATTGCCGCCGCAGAACCAAATGCCACCGTCAGCAGGAACATGCTGGTTCTAAGCCGCAACGACACCGCAAAATCCGAGCAGAAAATAAAAGACTGGGCAAAAACTTTATAAGGAGATATTTCTATGGACTATGTAACATTATCAAACGGAATCAAGATGCCGCAGCTTGGCTACGGCGTCTATGTCGCAAGCCTTGCGGCTTGCTTATCGAGTTTCCGCTGCGCGTAAACTCGCGGCAATTTATTCTGCGAGTTTGCAACGCAAACTCGGTAAGTTCGCCATAGGCGAACGACACACGGCGCAGAGCTACTTCAACGAGGAGGAAGTCGGAAACGCAATCGCGCGGTCGGGCGTGGCGCGGGGCGACATCTTCCTTACCACGAAGGTCTGGATTGAGCATTACGGCTATGAGGCTTGCAAAAAGTCGGTAGAAGAATCCCTCAGAAAGCTCAAGACCGACTACATCGACCTCATGCTTCTTCATCAGCCTTTTGGTGACGCTTACGGCGCGTGGCGGGCGCTGGAGGAACTCTACGAAGAGGGCGTTCTGAAGGCAATCGGAATCTCCAACTTCTACGCGGACCGCATGGTGGAGTTCGCCTCGTTCAACAGAATCCGAGCGATGGTGAATCAGGTGGAGTGCCATCCGCTGAACCAGCAGACCGAGGCGAAGAAATGGAACGACAAGTACGGCATCAAGCTAGAGGCGTGGGCTCCGTTCGGCGAGGGGCGCGGCGGGCTTTTTGAGAATCCCGTCCTGAAGGAAATCGCCGCCGCCCACGCAAAGACCACCGCGCAGGTCATGCTCCGCTGGCACTTGCAGCGGGGAATCATCGTCATCCCCAAGTCCACACACAAGGAGCGCATGGCGGAAAACCTCGCCGTGTTCGACTTCGCCCTCTCCGAAGGCGAGATGGCAAAAATCGCCACGCTCGACACCGCCACCAGCTCCTTCTTCAGCCACCAGGACCCCGCCATGGTAGAATGGTTCGTGAAGATGGTGGAAGAGAGAAAAAAGCAGCACGATTCGAGCAAAGAAAAGAAGAATTGGTAAGTAAGGAGGGGGAAGTCTCCCCCTCGCTCCAAAGGCAAGTCGCTACGCAAATGCCGCAAGCGGACAAGCCGCTTCCGTCACTTGCTCCGCTTTGTTGCCTTTTCCGCTACCCCCTCTCCTAAGGGGCTTACCGCCCCTTAAAATCCCCGATTTATTCCCGCGAGTTTTGGAAGCGTAGCGGACAAAACTAGGTAAGGTCGCTTGCGACCGTCCGGCTTTTCCCTCGCACCAGCCCCAAATAGGCTGGGTGCAAAAAAAGAAATGCACATCTGTATAAGAAATTCCAAGAAAGTTTAGAATAGTATAAAATGTACCGATGATAAAACCAGAGGTTTTTAACGATGGGAATTGAAAAATTTTGTGATGAAATAATGGGAGAATTGGACGGCTGCTATGATATTGAGCAATCCTTAAAAGATTCCTTTAAAAGTGTTATCAAATATTTAAATGACTATCCCGATAATCTTTCCGTCCGCTCACGGAAAAATGCTCCTGATGTAAAAACCAAAGAAGGTGTTGAACAGTTGGCTGTCGCCTATTTTAACGGTTTCTATTCTCCGACAATCCCCAGCTTACCCAAGACGGTTTCAGATGATATGGTCAGTCTGATAATGCAGAAAGTTTTCGGGTATTCAAAAGAAAAGGCGGAAGAAATAAAAATAACGCATCTAGAATCTATGGCTTCCGAAAATGCGGTGGGAACGCTTTTGGAAAGATATTTGGATTCTGTGTTAAGACCTTATGGCTGGGCATGGTGCTGTGGAAATTTTGTAAGGGCAATCGATTTCATAAAATTTGAGAATGGCATTTGGTATGAATTGCAGATAAAAAATCGAAGCAATTCGGAAAATTCTTCAAGCAGTGCGATTCGTTCGGGTACGGATATTCATAAATGGTACAGAACGAAGGCTACGACTGGCGAAACTATGTGGAATCAGCTTCCCGAAATTATGCAAGGCTATAATCTTTCCGAAGGGGGATTCAGAAAGTTTGTCGAAGATTATCTTCAGAAAAATATAAAACTTGGACAGGGAAAATGATTAAAAAAGGCATGAAAATCTAACTTTCACACCTTTTTTAGCAGTTTATGCGAATTCTAACTCGGGCTGTTTCTTGTTTTTTTGCACTCGCTTTTGCATAAGTTTTTTAATAGAAACATCGTCCGTATATGTATAGCGCGAAAATGGAAAATCAGCGGGTGGTAAATCTAATTTTTGCTCGGAAACAAGTTTTACGACTTGCTTCCCGATTGCAAAGCCCAAACTGACAGGAACGGCATTTCCTATTTGCTTGTAAACATCTTTCATTTCGCCAAAAAAATTCCAATCATCTGGGAATTCTTGAATTCTGGCATATTCTTGAATGCTCAAGGGTCGGTCTTTATCAGGGTGGCACAAATCCGTGGCTGGCATAGTCGGGTCTGTTACAAGGGTTGGCGAAGGTTCATCCCAACCGACACGGCGGAAAAATCCTGTCTTTCCCCCGCCGAGTTTGAGTTTTTCACCCATTGCCTCATATTGAATTTCTTGCGGCAGATTTTTCCAGTATTGCCCCGCTTTCAACATCTTAAAATATTTCAAACGCTTTTCTGGGAATTTCATCGCCTTTTGCTCATCTTCTTTCAAGTCGGAAATAACTTCCCTTACGGTTCTCCATTTTGGCAAGCCGAAATTCCCGAATTCGTCATTCGTCGGCGGCAAATAGGGTACTTTTTCACCATCGCGGGAGCAGAAAAAGACGACGCGCTCCCTTTTTTGCGGTGCGCCGTAGTTCGCGGCATTGTACAAATTGAAAGTAACCGTGTATCCGCCTTCTTCCAATTTTTTTAGAATGTAAAGCAATGCTCCGCCTTTTTTCTCTTCTGGAGTTTTTGGGGCAAAGCCGAATCTCTTTTCCATCTCCTCACATTCAAAAGGAGCGGACAAAATGCCCCGCACATTTTCAATTACGGCAAACTTCGGGCGAAGTTCAAGAATTCTGTCAATAAAAGTCAAAAACACATTTCCGCGTTTATCTTGGAATCCTTTTCTTTGCCCTGCGGTGCTGAAAGCCTGGCATGGAGGACCTCCGATAACCAAGTCTATTTCCTGATTTTCAGAAATGTTCGCGAATTTTCTGATTTCGCTCGCACTGTAATTGTTTATGTCGCCAATAAGACCGAGATTTGGACGGTTTAACAAAATTGTTTTTCTTGCATTCGGCTCAATTTCAGAGGCTAAAAGGGGATGTATTCCAGCTTTTTCTATTCCGTAATCCAATCCCATCGCACCAGAAAAGAAACTTAATGCGACAATATCGGGGATTTCGGAAGTCTTGCGGATTTGGTCGGGTATGTCCTTGCTCAACTTAAATAAAGTATCATTATCATTTAAAACTTCGGGATTTATAACCCAAGTCTTTCCGACTTGTTCCGCAGGAATTTTTCCGTCACGAATAAGTTTTCTTGTATACTGTGGCGTACAAGTCAATTTCTCAGATAAGTCCTCTACTGATAGGTACTGCTTGTTTGTTTCCATAGGGAAAATATAAACAATCCTTTGAAAACGGTCAATACACAATATATTTCTCGCTATGCGCAAGCCGCGAAAGCGGCGTGTTAAATAATTTCAACACGCCTTCGCGGCACATCCGCTCGGAGACTCGCTAAAAACAGTCCACTGGACTGTTTTTACACCGCATGGCGGGTCGCTCCCTACATGCAAACGAGCGAAGCGAGTATGCGCACGGCGAATGAGCCTTACGGCTCGTTCTGCAAGGAAATTATTAACTTGTGCGCTATGCGCACTGCGAATACCGCCATAAAAAACTTTGATTGTACAGCTCCCGAGTTTTCCATGTAAAATAAACCATATCCCACTTTTATAGGAGATTCCATGAAAAACACATTGTTCATCGCAGTGGGCGCGGCACTTGCGCTTGCGCTCACGGCTTGTAGCGGCGCGGAAAAGAACGCGCTCGTCATCGCGCGGCAGGGGGTGTTCGCTTCGGGCGGCACGGTGACGGAGGCGGTCGCGGGAAGCTACGCCCCCGAAAAAAGCTGGCTTGACCCGACCCGCGCGGGGAACACGGCGCACATCGACCACGCGAGCACCTTCTTTCAGATTCCGGCGGGGAAGGCGAAGAATCCCATCGTCTACCTGCACGGCTACGGTCAGAGCCGCACCGGCTGGCAGACAACGCCTGACGGACGCGATGGCTGGAGCGACATCTTTTTGCGAAAGGGCTACCCTGCGTTCCTGGTGGACCAGCCGCGCCGCGCTTCGGCGGGAGCTACGGCTCGGATGGCGAGCGCGGGCGGAATCGACGCATGGGGCGATGACGGAAAATCCTACATGCCAGGCGACCAGGCGTGGTACACGCATTTCAGAATCGGGCTTGTCGCGCCCGACCGCTACGAAGGCTCGGCGTTCCCCGCAGGCGAGGAGGCGCAGAACCAGTTCTTCCGCCAGATGACACCGAATACGGGCGACTACGACGAAAAACTCTTCGGCTCTGTCTTGAGCCGCGTGCTTTCCGACGCGCAGAGGATGACGGGCAAGAAGGCGATTTACATCACGCACTCTCAGGGAGGGCGGGTCGGCTGGCAGACCGACACGGAGAACATGGCGGCAATCATCGCAATCGAGCCGGGCGGAACGCCAGCGGTGGGAAGCGACGAGTACAAGAAATTCCTCGCGGCAAAAATCCCCATGGCAATCTACTTCGGCGACTACATCGACAACGGTCCTGGCGACATCATGAGCACGGGCTTCTGGAAGCAGGTGCGTGACCAGGCGATTGACTTTGCCGAGCACTACAACGCGGACGGCGGCGATGCGACGGTGGTGGACCTTCCCAAGGCGGGCATCACGGGCAACAGCCACTTCATGTTCCAGGAGACCAACAACAAGGAAATCGCCGACCACATAGAAAAATGGCTCAAGGCACGGGGGCTGTAGATGAAATATACAACGCTTGGAAATACTGACATCAAAGTCTCGCGCATCTGCGTGGGCGGCATGAGCTTCGGGGCGGCTTCGGACAAGTTCCAGCCGTGGACGCTGGGCGAGGAGGAGACGCAAAGGATGATTCGACACGCCTACGACTTGGGCGTGAACTTCATCGACACGGCGAACTGCTACAGCTTCGGGACGAGCGAGGAGTACATCGGGAGAGCGGTCAGAAATCTGGGGCTTCCCCGCGACAAAATCGTGCTTGCCTCAAAGGTCTACTTTAATGACGGAAAACTTTCAAAAGAGGCAATCCTGCGCGAAATAGACGGAACGCTCTCACGGCTCGGCACGGACTACCTCGACCTCTACCAGATTCACCGCTTCGACTTCTCCACGCCCATCGAGGAGACGATGGAGGCACTCGACGGCCTCGTGAAGGCGGGCAAGGTTCGGGCTATCGGCGCGAGCGCGATGTACGGCTACCAGTTCCACAACATGCAGATTGCGGCTGAAAGGAACGGCTGGACGCAATTCTCCACCATGCAGAACCACTACAACCTCTTGTACCGGGAGGACGAGCGCGAGCTGATTCCAGTTTGCGAGCAGTACGGCGTCTCGCTCATTCCCTACAGCTCGCTTGCGGGCGGACACCTCGCGCACAAGGACTGGGAGACGGAGAGCAAGCGCAGCCAAACCGACAAGGTGCTTCACGACAAGTACGACGGCGAGAAAGAGAACAACATGCAGATTGTTTCCCTCGTGGCGGAGCTGGCACAAAAGCGTGGCGTTACGATGACGGAAATCGCCCTCGCGTGGCATTTTGCGCGCGGGGTGGCAAGCCCGATTGTGGGCGCGACGAGCGAGAAGCACTTTGACGATGCCGTCCGTGCCGTGGACTTGACCCTGACCGCCGAAGAGGTGGCAACGCTTGAGGGCGCGTACAAGCCGCACAGGATTGTCGGCGCGTTGAGCGAGGAGAACGCAAAGGCGAGCTTTGACAGATGGAATGTGAAGAAATAGAGGAGAAACGGATATGAAGAAAGCAATATCACTTTTTAGCGCGATGGCGGTCTGCTCCGCGCTCCTTGCGCTCAGTCTGGCAGGCTGTGCAAGCACAAAGTCCGCGACTGCCACAGGCGACCAAAACAAAAGCGACTGTCAGTTTGAGTTCGGAGCGGATGTGTCGGCGTATTTTTCGGGCGAGACCTACCTGAACAACCTCGTTCCCTTTGACGGCGAAAGGCATTTTGCGGAGACGAACACGGTCACATTCGCACCCGGAGCGCGCAACGCGGACTGGCACACGCACGGCGAGATGTATGTCATCGGCGTGGCGGGCGAAGGAATCTATCAGGAAGAGGGCAAAGAGCCTGTCACCATCAAGAAGGGCGAGGTCGTCCACATTCCCGCAGGAGTGAGGCACATTCACGGCGCGACGGCGGACAGCTGGTTTCAGCAGATTGTGATTTACGACAAGAACTGGAAGAGCGCAGAGTAACGCTGAGTTTTTTGGTGGAGGAAAACACACATGAAAAAGACGCTTTCTACTATTTTATAGCCGCATTGCTGGTGGCTTTGCTCGTGCTTTCGGGCTGTGCGTCCGCAAAATCGCATGGCGGGGCGGCGGATTCTCTTCGGGGAACGCATCGCCGCCGTTGCGAAAGTGCCGCTGGAGCAAGTTGAGCGGATTGCGCAGAAACTCACCGTGACCGTGTAGGCACTTCCCGCAAGTGTCGGCTGGCTGCCACCGCCAGCGGCTTCTGAACTTATTGCGAACAAGGGACTAAAAGTCCCTTGTTTTTCCGCAAATTCTCAAATTTTTTCCC
>ERZ842401.4252-NODE-4252-length-16859-cov-50.126101_pt1 | contig 16859 bp, 15 predicted proteins | sample MGYA00521270_ERZ842401 | MGnify/ENA primary metagenome ERZ842401 (study PRJEB31892, sample SAMEA3878208) | bioreactor metagenome | biome: Moose rumen | place: Sweden | collected 2011-10 | study: EMG produced TPA metagenomics assembly of the PRJEB12797 data set...
TTCGTCGTTCTTTTCTTATCTGTTGTATCTGTCTGTTTCTTCGCCATTGTCTAAACTGGTTTTAAGTTATGCAGTTGCAAAGGTAGTTATTTTTTAGCAGAATACCGCTAAAAAGCATAATAATTCTTCTCCCAAGTTGCATAGTTAGGCAGCAAATATCTATTAGTAAAGCAAGCCAAAAAGCCAAAGGGGTATTTTTTTCCATGTCCGATGTCGATGCCATCGCTGACAACGTAACTGCTATATTTTTACTTTAGAAAAACAACTTTTGGCCGCATTTCTGACTTTAGAAAGTAAAAATCGTTATCTTTCGAACTATAATTTGTAGTAATCTGTTTGAGTTTCAATTATTTTCCAAATAGCACTACTTTTGCGATGATTACTTTGGATAGGCATAAAAAAGGCCGCTACGTCGGACGGCCAAAAATAAATAACAAAATCAAATGTCTATAATACTTAGCTTACAGCATCCATTATTTTCACATACTCCTATGAAACGTATTGGGATTCTATCACTCTCTACCAGTTTTTTTACCAACTTTATCCTTAATTCGGCTTCCTTATTCATCGGTTCTTGAAGATATACGCATGTTACCGCTTCCTTGATAGATAGTGATGGTAATATTGGGGAAATGACACGATATTCGTTCTCTGACTTCCAATGAGGATGCTTTGAGAAGAAAACCTCTTTCCGATTTCTCTTTATTGCCTTCTCAATACTTATTTCTGATTCGAAGTCATTGCCATCAAGTGGAATTGGCTTTACTTGCTTGTATTTGACACTTCCGCAAAACAAATCCCTCTTGCTCAATAGTTTCCGACTGTCAAATTCCATGCAGATGCCTTCTTCATTTCTTGCGTAGAGTCCCCACATCATAGGGGAGAGACATCCTTGCTCCGAATAATAGTCTTTACAAAAACTTATTTGCTTATACTTTGACAAAATCGAGAAGAAATATCCTATAGGGCCACCTTCAGCTCGTTTTACATATTCTGGAATTTCTATTTTCCCTGGTATCTCAATAGCGGTAAACTTTTGTCTCTCGTACAAATCATTCATGTTTTTGTACTCATGAAAAAGAAGTTTCTCAGAAATCCAGATTTTCGTGAAAGTGTCAATAGTCGTGTAATGATATAGTTTCATGTGTCCTGATTAGACTTGTTTTTGTTCTATGGCGTACATTGACTGAACCACATCGATTGCTTCTGGTATTGACATACTAAAGAACTCTCGATGATTGTTTACCCGATATCCTTTTTTTCTCCAAATATTGATGAATCGTCTTCTCTGCAAAATGACAATCCTTGAAAGGTTTATAGAATACCACGACAAAAGGCGTTGGCACTCCTGTTGCAGAAGACAATTCTTTTGCACGTTCATACGGGTCTCTCGTTGTCTTTCCAATTTTTACTTGGCCCTCGATAGAAGAATTGGTCATGACATAAACATATCCTTCCGTGCTATCCCCGCAATCCTCGCTTTCTGCAATTACTTTCCCTATTGCCTCGCTTGGCATCGAATGACCATTTGTGAATGTAAATACCTCATTGTACGCCCGAATTTTTACTGTCTTTATCCCATTGGAAACATTGCTGGATAGAATTTCATATTTACCGTCTGTACTTGCAATAAAGGTTTCTTGGTCCATATCGAACTGTTGGTAGAAAGTACCCATTGCAATATAGTTAATACACATTCCCCATTCGTCGTAGGCAAATTTCTTACGAGAAGCATCAGAAAGAATGATTTCCTGGCTGATTTTTGTCGAATAAACGGCTTGGAGGTTGACCAAAGCCTTCATAGATTCTTCACTTATATAATGTTCCTTTGCGTACTCCAGATACTCATCGATTTGCTCACCATCAAATATGTCCAAAATCATAACATTATATCCGTCATAGTAGCAAGTACTCAATAAACCATCTTCAAAGGTGAAAGAGAACTTATCTGCTGTCAAAGCGTTGTTAGAGACCTTTGCTGAAAAAACTTTTTCCACGAACCCTTGGCTTATAGAATGTTCTTGTATTCCATTCCATATATCCGTCAAAGCACCCATGCCCCTTTCTAATTTATCACCCCAAATCACATTATTCCACTCCTTAGCAGCATAACGTTGGTATTGCTCTATTTCTTGTTGATTCATTACATGGTCATCAAGCCTAATAAAGCATAGAAGTTTGTTTGTAAAGAGTTCCCAAATGCCAACAATTAACGTGTCTTCATATTCAAAAACTTGCTTTCCACTTTTATTGAATTGAATATAGAAAGCTTCGCCATCTTTATAACCAAGTTTCTCTTTTGTGTCAACAACAACATGATATAATCTATCGTCAAAAGTATTGTTAAACATCTGAGATACATTTCTACATTTTAAGCCATTAGGGTATATCAACCACCCTTCGTTATCATAAGATAGTTGACTGTAGTCAAGGACTTTTTTATCATCACTTTTATGCGATGTCGTTTCAACTGAATCTTTTAATGATTCATTTGAACTTTTATTCTTCTTCGAGAACAGATTAGAAATAAATCCCATATGTATAATTTTAGATTGACTTAAAAACCTTCTGCAAAATTACACAATTTATCCGAAATAGCAGCAGGAAAAGACAAAAATATGATAAAACATGGAGAAATAAGTTGTAATACGATTCTGTATCTTGCCCAAAAACGTTCTATTGATACTTTGCTTCATAGCAAGATAATCTGCAGGAATCCTATAATTTTATGGTGGATGATGAATTATTTAGGCGCTTCTTGCTAATTTCGGAAATTTATGCTTAACTTTGCAGCAAAAAGGAAAATATGAAACAGACCAAACGTGATAGAAGAGTCTTGGATGACTACTTGCTTGACAAAATAGACGATGCCTACTGGGATGCAGAAGAATCTGGTGACTGGATTAATTTTCATGCACAGAGTCAATTGAGTAGCAAATTGGACGATGTCCTGGATGTAGCATATAAGTCTGTGAAAAAGGGGAATTTCGAACCGTCCATTGATGCTGGTTTTGAAATCTTGCACAAGAATGTTGAGGTGATTAACCACAATGATGATAGTTATGGCTATTTAGGCGGCATTATGCACGAGGCTCTGCGTTTGTTACGCAATATTGCTGGACAAGATCTGGATGATGACAGTCGCGAACTATTTATAGAGAGTTGCGAAAAGTGCCTAAATGAGAAGATTTTTGACGGCTGGGACTGGTTTATTGATGTTTACGACTTCCTTGTTATGTTGGCTCAAACACCTGATGAGTGTCGCCAGCTTATCAGGCGAATAAAGAAAGATGAGCGTCTGAGTAAGGATTACTATGTGGAGTCTCAAATGAAGTTTATCCACAAGTTAATTGAAAAGTCGGAGGGCGAGGAGGCTGCCTTGCAGTTTATGATGAAGAACCTGCAAGTGGAAGACTTCCGCAAACAGGCCATCAACCGTGCCATCAATGCAAAGGACTTTGCTCAAGCCTATCAGTTGGGTGAAGATGGAATTGAACAGAATCGGGAGCATCACCGTGGACTTATCTCTACTTGGAATGACTGTTTGCTGAAAACGGCTCAGGCAGAAGGTAATCGAGACCGAATCGTCACCTATGCCCGAAGGCTCTATCTTGACTCATATAACATCGAAGGAGATTTCTATGCTATCCTCAAAGCCAATGTGCCGCAAGAGCAATGGCAAGACTTCGCCTTGCAACTCGCCGAGGAAGTGCAGTATAGTGGAAGAGAAGAACTCTATGCAGAAATTTGTGCTCGTGAGAATTGGTATCAACGGCTGATGGACTATGTGAATCGTGGTCTCGACATCCGTACGCTAAATGAATATGAAGACATGCTGCTGGCGTCTCATCGTCAAGAAGTTATCGACTTCTATATTCGTTATATTTGGCACGTTATGGAAGATTATCGTTGTCGCGCTACCTATAAGGAGGTGTGCCGATACCTGCGTCACATTTATCGGCTTGGTGCAGGACAGCAAGTTGTTGTTGATATTGCCAATGAACTCCGCACGAAATATCGCCGTTGCCCAGCCTTGTTAGAAGAACTTGACCGCTTGTCCTTTATTCATTCTTAATCTTCATCATCACTTTCCATCCGGCAGATGCGATGCGTCTCTTTCCGTGCTTCGCGCCAACGGGGGAAGTAGCGATCCATGAGGGCATGGAAGCGGGCGTTGTGACTGGGCTCAAGCAGGTGGCAGAGTTCGTGGACAACGACGTGCTCGGCGCACCAGTCGGGTAGGAGTAGGAGGTAGGCGGAGAAGCAGATGGAACGGTCCTTAACGTTGCAGACGCCCCAGCGAGAAATCAAGGCTTTGTAGTAGATGCGCGAGGGGGTGACCTGCATCGCCTTGGCGTGGCGTTCCACCATCGGCTCTATCAGGGCTTTCAGTCGTTGAAGGACTTCGTCAGCCTGGGCGCGAGTCTGCAAGGGCAGCTGGTTGAAGAACGCCGCACGCTTCGCCTGGTGTTCCTGTGTTTTCTTCCGTGCCTCGGCAATCCAGCCGCGGTGTTCCTCAATGAACTTCATCACCTCGTCTTTAGGCATACCAATGGGTGCCGACACATGCACATCGCCATTCTTCACGATGCGCATCGACAGCCGCCGTGTCCGCCTGTATGTCACTTGTATCGCCATGATTAATGATGGATAAACTTGGCCATATCGTCAATGACATACGCTGCCACGTGGCCCTCTACTTGATACTCCATGGGAGTAGATTTGCCTTCGCCCGGCATGAAGATGTGATTCAGCTGGGGATAGCTGCGAAAGACGATATCGCTCTGCTTCTCAAGCAGCTGCTGCCAAAGATGGTAGTCTTGCATCGACACCTGATAGTCGCGTTCGCCCTGCAGGATAAGCATCGGCATCGACAGCCGCCGGGCCGCCTCTGTCTGTCCTTGCGCCTGCAGATAATGGGGCGACCGCTGGCGAAGAGCCTCTATCTGCTGTTCCTTATAGGCGGGACTTGCACCAGAGGGTAGGAGATAGTCGAACTGCTCGCGCACCACAGTTTCCAGGTCTCTGGCGGGGGCCGCCATCATGATGATTCCACAAAGCGAGTCCTTAGCACGTTCAGCAATCAGAGGCGCCAACATGGCTCCAAGGCTATGGCCGAGAAGATAGACTCGGTTGCTATAGCGATGGGCCAGGCGAATGGCTGACAGGGCGTCGAGGATGGTTTCATCGTCCATCGTCGAAACGGGCTGTCGATAGACGAATGTGCGCTTGTCGTAGCGCAGCGTGGCGATGCCTTTTGCTGCCAGACCCTCGGCAATGTCGCGGAAGGGCTTGTTGGAACAGACGGTCTCGTCGCGGTCGAGGGCTCCCGAGCCGTGCACCATCACCACTAATGGAATGTCATTGCAGCTGTCGGGCATCATAATCGTGGCGGGCAGGCGAATATCGCCCGTAACGATTGTGTCGGCAATTTCTTTACAAACTGCCCCTACCGATTGTGCCTCAACAGCAGGGGCTACTCTTTTTTTACGGCAGCGGGTGGTACCAGTTGTATGCCGAGCATCTTGCCTTCTGCGTCGAAGATGACGAGTGCGCCCAGTTCCGTCTTCTCGAACTGCACCATCGAGACGTAGCATTTCTGTCCCATCACCTCTTGCACTTCCCATGCGCCGTGCTTCTGGTACTTGCCTACCTGTGGCTCTAACTGTTTCATGAGTCCCTCAAACTGCTGCTTCTGCACCATCGGCTTCACCTGTGCCGACAGGTTATCATAGAGGCTGTCAGCCTGATTCTGCAACAGGAAGCCGAACATCTTTTCTGCACGAGCTACGTTAGGGTCGGCAGTCTCTTGAGCCGTCGCAGTCAGCGAACAGGCCATCAGGAGAGCAAATAGTATCTTTTTCATCGCCATTTGTCTTTATCAGTTTTTTCTAATTCAACGGCAAAGGTATGACTTTTTCGTGAAAAATGTATCTTTTCCCTTTCTTATTTATAGTTTATTGGCGATTTCTTCGTATCTTTGTTCCCAGTAAACCAACTTTTCAAAAGATTATGGCAAGCAACAAAGACTTCGTACAGTATATCGTCGACCAGTGTGGTGGGGCGGGGGCAATCGTCGCCAAGAAGATGTTTGGCGACTATGGCATCTATTGCGACGGGAAAATCTTCGGACTTATCTGTGACGACCGACTTTATATCAAGCCGACGGAGGCAGGCAAGAAATTGCTCCGAACCATCGACCTGCAACCGCCTTACGAGGGTGCAATGCCGTACTTCTACATCGCAGATGTCGATGACCGCGACTACCTCTCAGCCCTCGTCCGCGAAACCTGCAAGGCATTGCCATAGCTTAGGTCGAGCAAGCATGCTCTGCGTTCGCTACTCTCGGAAATCACTGGGTTTTGCTCCCAGGTTGGTCTGCACATAACGGCTGAAATGCGAGAGCGACGAAAAACCGAACATATCGCTGATGTCGGTGAACGACAGGTTGCGGTTGCGCAGCAGACGGCTGATGTCGAGCGAGGCGTAGCGGCTAATCCAGAAAGCGGCAGGCAGTCCACTGACTTTCTTCGACACCTCTGAGAGATACTTCGTCGTGACGCAGAGCTTGTCGGCATAGTAGCTGATTTCGCGGTTGCGGCGGAAGTCGCCCCGTTCCAGCATCTCAATGAACTGCTCCATCAGCTGGTGTTGTTGCGACGAAATCTTGTCTGCACCATATTGTTGGGAGTGGAAGTCGAAGAAGTCGATGATCATGCACTCGATAGCATTCTTCAGTGCATCATGGCGGAAATGATGATCAGTTTGTTCCAATCGCCGTTTCACCGCGTCGAAGTTCATCTTGCACACCTGCTGCTGGCTGGGGGTCAACTTCATAATAGGGTTCTGGAACAACGACAGCTGGCCGCGCATGCCATAATTGCTCTGCGGCGTACTTATCTCGATGAACTGCTGGGTGACATATATCACGTCTACCTTGAAATCCTCGCTCTCATGCAGGTTCTTCACCAAGTCGCCCCTGCGAGGTATTATCATGCAATCGCCAGCCTCGAAGCGAAACGACTGCCCATTACGCTCAAATGTGCAGTCCCCGCCATAACAGTAAGCATGGCAGAGATACTCACAAAAGGCCGAGTCACTTATTCTCGCCAACGTATGGTCGATAATAATATGCTGAATACTGTCCATATCCTTATATCTTTACATCCTTTTTGCGGGTACAAATATAGACATTTTTCTTTAAACCACGCTCAACATGCCACCCAAATTTATCTGCTTTTTCCGAAAACAGCTTGAATTCACCCCCTAAAAGACCTCAACACTCAACCCTCAGTTGAGGATTATACCAAATATTCGGCATTTTTAATCAAAATCATTTTGCGGTTTCAGTTTTTATTCTTATCTTTGCAGATGAAGCCGTAAACCAGTCGAAAGGCTATAACAAAAAACACTAATAACAATGGCAAACAAAAGAACACTGAAACGCACTATCAACCTGATTTGCGAAGAACTCTTTTCCGAGTGCATAGCCGCCTCGCTCTATGGCGCAGAGAACCACGAGGAAAACGCCGAGGCTGTGCTCTTCTCCATCGTGAAGCTGCAGTCAGAGACCATCAGCCGCGTGTCGCATCCGGAGCCGGGCATGGCGCCCAAGCTATACTTCAAGGACCTGCGCGAGAAGTTTGCTGCAAGAGCCAGCGAGCTGGCCGACCAGGTGAACAACTTGTAGTCCCCCTGTGTCTACTTTACCATTCATAAAAATCACACGCACACATACACCGAACGACAAAAGAGCATGTGGAAAAAGTTTTGCAACTGGATTTTATATAAACGCATGGGGTGGCGAGCCGAAGTGACCGAAGACCACCCCGACAAGTTCATCATCTGCTTGGCACCGCACACCAGCAACTGGGACTTTCTCATCGGACAGCTTTACATACGCGCTAAGGGCATGAAAAGCAACTTCCTCATAAAGAAGGAATGGTTCTTCTGGCCCCTCGGCCCCATCTTCAAGAGCATTGGCGGCATACCCGTATACAGGCAGAAGCACACCAGCATGACCGACTCTATGGCAGAGACGGCACGACGCGCCACCACCTTCCACTTGTGCATCACGCCTGAAGGCACCCGCTCGCTGGCCCCTGAGTGGAAGAAGGGATTCTACTTCATAGCGCTCAAAGCCGGCATGCCCATACTGCTCTACGGGGTTGACTATGAGAAAAAGCTGATACGCTGCACAAAAACCATCCACCCCTCTGGCGACCTTGAGGCCGACATGCGCGAGATAAAGCTCTACTTCAAGGACTTCAAGGGCAAACACCCCGAAAACTTCACTATTGGCGAGACATGCTAAGACACATCCCCTTAACCCTGGTGCTCATCGTGGCGAGCCACCTTGCCGCACTGGCACAACCTACCGACTGGCGCCACACCGACTACGACGGCGAGCCGTGGGTGAGGGACGTGTCGCGTCCCAACCGCATCACCCACGGACTTGAGGGGCGCCACCTGTCGCTATGGGCCAGCCATGGCCACTACTACGACCAAAGCAAGCAGCAGTGGCGATGGCAGCGGCCGGCACTGTTCTGCACGACCGAGGACCTGTTCACACAAACCATCGTGGTGCCCTACCTCATCCCCATGCTCGAGAATGCAGGAGCCATCGTGTTCACTCCCCGCGAGCGCGACTGGCAGCGCCACGAGGTCATCGTCGACAACGACCAGCTGACACCCATCGGCTCTTACCAGGAACAGGGCTATCGCAAGCAGTGGCAGACGGCTCCCGGCAAGGGCTTTGCCATGCATGACGGCCATTATCAAGACGGCGAGAACCCCTTCGCCGCCGGTACGGCACGCATGATAGAGGCTACGCGCTCGAAGTCGAAGCTCAGCACGGTGACCTATCAGCCAAACATACCCGAGGCGGGCCGCTATGCCGTCTACGTGAGCTATCAGACAGTAGACAAGAGCGTGAGCGACGCCCACTACACCGTGTGGCACCAGGGGCAGAAGACCGACTTCCTCGTAAACCAGTGCATGGGCGGCTCTACTTGGGTGTATTTGGGCACCTTCGACTTCGACCAAGGTTCGTCGCGCAACAACCGCGTAGTGCTGACCAACCAGAGTGGCGACCACGGCGTGGTGACAGCCGATGCCGTGCGCTTTGGCGGCGGCATGGGCAACATTGAGCGAGGGGGACGGGTCAGCCAGATGCCGCGCTGCCTGGAGGGCGCACGCTACTATGCCCAATGGGCAGGCATGCCCTATAACATCTATAGCCCTCGGCACGGCAACAACGACTATGCCGACGACATCAACGTGCGCTCGCTGATGACCAACCTACTCTGCGGCGGGTCGGTGTTCGCCCCCGACAGCACGGGGCGCAAGGTGCCCATAGAGCTTTCGCTGGCCGTTCACAGCGATGCCGGCTACACGCCCACCGGAGAGGGCGTCTACGGCACGCTGGCCATCTGCACCACGCAGCACGGCGACTCGCTGCTGGCTGCCGGCAACAGCCGCACCATGTCGAAAGAGCTGGCCACCGAGCTGCTCGACAACACGCAGAAAGACCTTGCCAACCGCTTCGGTCAGTGGACGAAACGCTCGCTCTACGACCGCAACTACTCAGAAACACGCATGCCCATAGTGCCATCGGCCATACTGGAGACCATGTCACACCAGAACTTCGGCGACATGCGCTATGGACAAGACCCCAACTTCCGCTTCGAGCTGGCGCGCTCGGTATATAAGACCCTGCTGCGCTATGTCTGCCGCAAGCACAACCAGTCGGCCGTTGTCACTCCGCTCACCCCCATCGGTTTGAGGGCTGAGTTCAGTGACCAGAAGCACGGCGAGCTACAACTGTCGTGGACACCCGTCGGCGATCCACAGGAACCGACGGCCCTGCCCACCGAGTATATTGTCTACACCGCACTCAACAACGACGGGTTCGACAACGGCACCATCGTCTCAGGCACATCGTGCGAAGTAAAGCTGATGTCAGGCGTGCTCTACAGCTTCCGGGTATGCGCCATGAACAAGGGCGGAAAGAGCTTCCCCACGCCAGTGGTGTCGGCCCTCTATCGGCGCGATGCCACGCAAACGGTGCTCGTGGTCGATGGATTCCACAGGCTCTCGTCGCCTGCCATCAGCGGTCAGGGATTCCGGCTCGACATTGACCCTGGTGTAACGCTGGGCAGAACGGCAGGATGGCTGGGGCAGCAACGCAACTTCGACACCCGCCGCATCGGCATCGAAGACTCTACAGGGCTGGGCTACTCGTCCGACGATCTGGCCGGCCACTTCATAGCAGGCAACGACCAGAACTATGTGCGCACTCATGCCGAAGCCATTCAGTCGGCCATGAAGTACAATGTGGTGAGCTGTGCCTCGGAGGCGCTTGGGCGCATGGCACTCTATCAGTATGCCCTCATCGACCTGGCTTTGGGCCTTGAGTGCGACGACGGACATAGCCTGATACCCTACAAGGCCATCACTGCCGAGATGCAGCAGCTACTTCGGCAATATGCACATCAGGGTGGGCGACTGCTGGTGAGCGGCGCCTACGTGGGCACTGACATGAGGACAGCCGAAGAGCAGCAATTCCTGACCAATGTGCTGAAATGCCAACATGCCGGATGCATGCAGCAGGGCGACGAGCACATAGACGGCCTTGGCCAGCGCTTCAGCTTCTATCACTATCTCAACGAGCAACACTACGCCGCCACCAAGGCCGACATTCTGGCACCAGCTGCCGACGGTGCGTTCAACGCAATGGCCTACGCCAACCAGACGGGGGCTGCCGTGGCCTATCAGGGACAGGACGGTCGCACGTTCACAATGGGGTTCCCCTTCGAGTGCATCAAGGACCGACAGCAACGGCGCAGCATCATGCAGGGCATATTACAATTCCTATTACAATAAAAACTTAACACTACAAACATTACTCGCATTATGACCAACATCCAAGCCAACGCTTCGGGCACACGAAGCATCCAGATTACCGACGAGCACCTACAGACGCTCGACAAATATCAGCTCTTCAGAGACCTCATCGACTCTACCGGCTATGTTGACGAACAGGTTCTCGACAAGCTGAAACTGAACATTCGTTCGCTGCTGGAGTCGGAGACAGGACACGACAAGGCATTGCTCGACCTGTGTCTCGACGTGGTTTATCATCCAAACATGAAGGCATACGGCTTGCAGCAGCTCGTACTGCTATACATCAACTGGAAGAATCAGGGCAACGCCAATCTGGGCATGACCACACGCGCCTTCCAGGGAACACCGTTCAACTGAAAACCCGAGGAGCAAAAGAAAAGGGCAAAGTGGATAGGAAACTGACCGATTTCTTGCCAACCACCAAGAAGGAGCTGGAGCTGAGGGGATGGGAGCAGGTAGACGTGATTCTGTTCTCAGGCGATGCCTATGTGGATCATCCATCGTTTGGAGCGGCCGTCATTGGGCGCACTCTCGAAGCTGCCGGCTATCGTGTGGCCATCGTGCCGCAACCTGACTGGCACGGCGACTATCGCGACTTTCGCAAACTGGGGCGTCCGCGACTGTTCTTCGGCATTGCACCAGGGTGCATGGATTCGATGGTCAACAAATACACGGCTGCCCGTCGACTGCGCTCTGAAGATGCCTACTCGCCCGACGGCCGTCACGACATGCGGCCCGAATATCCCACCATTGTCTATTCGCGTATACTACGGCAGCTATTCCCCGATGTGCCCATCGTGCTCGGTGGCATAGAGGCATCGCTGCGACGGCTTACGCACTACGACTACTGGCAAGACCGCCTGCGCCCCTGCATACTCTGCGATGCCCCAGCCGACATTATCGTATATGGCATGGGCGAGAAGCCCATCACGGAGCTGGCCAACAGGCTCGACAGTGGCGAGCCGATGGTATGTATCAAAGATCTGCCACAGACGGTCTTCATAACACGCGCCGACGACATTCCTGGCGGCATAACAGCTGACGACATCGTGCTGCACTCACATGAAGAGTGCCTGCGCAACAAGAAGGCTGAAGCAGAGAACTACCGGCACATCGAGGAGCAGTCGAACATGATGCACGCACAGAGGCTCATACAACAGACAGGCAAAGGGTTGTTCGTGGTGGTCAACCCACCCTACCTTCCTATGACGACGCCCGAACTCGATGCCGTCTACGACCTGCCTTACACCCGATTGCCTCACCCCAAGTACAAGGGTAAGCGCATACCGGCCTTCGACATGATCAAGCACTCGGTCAACATCCACCGAGGCTGCTTTGGCGGGTGCGCCTTTTGCACCATATCGGCTCATCAGGGTAAGTTCATCGCCTGTCGGTCGAAGGAAAGCATTGTCAAGGAGGTCAGACAAGTCATACAGATGCCCGACTTCAAAGGCTATCTGAGCGACCTCGGAGGCCCTTCGGCCAATATGTATGGCATGCATGGCCGCAACCTGAAGGCTTGCGAGCATTGCAAGCGACCAAGTTGCATACATCCGCAGATATGCCCCAACCTCGACACTAGCCACCAGCGCCTCCTCGATGTCTATCGTGCCGTCGACGCCATCCCTGGCATAAAGAAGAGCTTCATTGGCAGCGGCGTGCGCTACGACCTGCTGCTCTATCGGAGCAAGGACGACGAAGCCAACAAGGCTGCACTAGCCTACACCCGCGAACTCATTACCAGACATGTCAGCGGAAGGCTGAAAGTGGCACCAGAGCACACCAGCGATAACGTGCTCCGACTGATGCGCAAGCCATCATTCAGCCTCTTTGGAGACTTCAAGCGTGTGTTCGACCGTATCAATCGCGAAGAGAGCTTGCGCCAACAGCTCATACCCTACTTCATCAGCTCCCACCCTGGATGCCGCGAAGAAGACATGGCTGAGTTGGCTGTGCTCACCAAGCAGATGGATTTCCAGCTTGAGCAGGTGCAAGACTTTACCCCCACCCCCATGACCATTGCCACCGAGACATGGTACACTGGCTATGACCCCTATACCCTCGAACCCGTTTTCTCGGCCAAGACGCCGCTCGACAAGCAAGCTCAGCGCCAGTATTTCTTCTGGTACAAGCCTGAGGAACGCCGTAACATCGAGCAATCTCTGCGACGCATCGGCCGCGCCGACCTAATCCCAAAGCTATTCGGCTCCCGCCGTTCCTCCCCCACTGCACCCGGCGGTACTGCCACTGGGTCCCGTCCCCATTCCTCCAATGACCATCATCGAGCAAACCATCGTTCCGAAGAACCCCGCGAAGAAAAGCGAAGACGGAATCGTCGTCACCCCTGACTTCATTGCCGTCATCGACGGCTCCACCAGCAAGACCAATCGCCGCTACAGCCACTTCGTCTCAAACGGTCGCTACGCCATGCAGCTCGTGTCGCGTTTCCTAAGCAAGACGAGCAAGGATGCGTCGTGCCAGCAGTTCTGCAATGGCGTCACAAGCTACATCCGACGCCACGAAACCAGCATCATCAGCAGGTGGAAATGGGGCGGCATCCACCGTCTTGCCGACCATCCCGAGGAGCGTCTGACAGCTTCGGCCATCGTCTACAGCCGACTGCGTCGTGAGATATGGATGATTGGCGACTGCCAGTGCCTGGTGGGCAGCCAGTACTACGACAACCCCAAGCCCACCGAAGCCATCGTGGCACAAAAGCGCTGCGACGTCATCAACAGCTCGCCTAAGCCCTGGGATCATTTCCTCATAGACGACACAGCACGCCAGGCAGTCATTCCAGAGCTGCTGGAGAGCATGAAGCAACAAAACAAGACCTATGCCGTCATCGACGGCTTCCCCATTCCCCAACAGCACGTGCGGGTGCTCACACTCGACTTTCAGCCATGGGAGATTGTACTTGCCTCCGATGGCTATCCCTGGCTGTGCCCAACACTGGCCGAATCAGAAGCCCGACTCCAATGGCAGCGCAACAATGACCCACTGAACATCGGTGAGTTCAAGGCCACCAAAGCCTTCATGCAAGGCAACAATTCATTCGACGATCGTGCCTATATAAGATTTAAGGTCTGAAAATTTGGCAGTTCACGAAATATTTTATACCTTTGCAGCCGATTTAGAAAACTAAGGGTTCCGTAGCTCAGCTGGATAGAGCAACAGCCTTCTAAGCTGTGGGTCTTGGGTTCGAGTCCCAACGGAATCACAGGAAAAGGGAGCATATGCTCCCTTTTTCGTTCTCCCTCTACATCCCCCCATCCCCCAACTTCAGCCTATCGATTGTTGTATGTACTGAACCTTTGTTGCCATGATGTGTTAAAAAGTTGCAATTATTGGGCTTGAAAGAAAAATGTTGCTCGTTTTATTAGGTCAATTCAGAAATAAGTCGTAAATTTACACCCAAATTCAAGAACAATAACTATAATCAATTTTTAAACTACGAAAAATGAAAGCACTTAATGGTTCGTTATTAGGCCTCGGCGTTGCTACGCTGATGCTTACTGCTTGTGCCGGTGGCACTCAGCAACAGCCTGAGCTGACCCTTTCGGGACTTGATGCCACAAAGTTCGACACCGTTATTAACGAGAAGCCCGTGAAGCTCTACACACTGAAGAATGCCAATGGCATGGAGGTGTGCATCACCAACTATGGCGGTCGTGTGGTCTCGCTGGTGGTTAACGATCGTGAAGGCAATCCCACCGACGTGGTGCTGGGCTTCGACAACATTGCCCAGTATGCCGACACGCTCAACTCGCCCACCGACTACGGTTCGAGCGTGGGCCGCTATGCCAACCGCATCTGCGACGGTAAGTTCACGCTCGATGGCGAGACCTACCAGCTGCGCCAGAACGACCCACATGCAGGCGACACCCGCATTCACTGCCTGCACGGTGGCGGTGCCACGGGCTGGATGAACCAGGTATATGACGTTATCGAGGCCAACGACTCGGTGCTGAAGTTGCAGATTCAGGCAGCCGATGGCGAGAACGGATTCCCCGGCAACGTGACGGCCATCACGACCTATAAGGTAACGGCCGACAATGTGCTTGACATCACTTGGGAAGCTACTACTGACAAACCCACTATCATCAACCAGACCAACCACAACTATTACAACCTGAGCGGCGATCTGGAGAATGCTGCCTATGACCAGGTGCTCTACGTCAACGCCGATAACTTCACCGAGGCCGACTTCAGCTATATGCCCACGGGCAAGATTCTCCCTGTTGAGGGAACACCCATGGACTTCCGCACGCCGCACGCTGTTGGCGATAGCATCAAGTCGGAGTACTACCAGACGAAGAATGCCCATGGCTATGATCACAACTGGTGCCTGAACACCTATAAGGATGGCGTCGGCGACGACACGCAGGTGTGCGCTTCGCTCTACAGCCCCAAGAGTGGCATCTTCATGGAAATGTTCACCAACGAGCCGGGTGTGCAGGTATATAGCGGTAACTTCCAGGGCGTTGGCGGCGAGGAGAACATCGTGCGCAAGCTCGGCAAGAAGTATCCTCAGCACGTGAGCGTCTGCTTGGAGAGCCAGAAGTTCCCCGACAGCCCCAACCATCCTGAGTGGGCAAGCCCCGTGGTGACTCCCGAAAAGCCTTACTACAGCCACGCAGCCTATAAGTTCTCCATCAAATAATTGGTAGTTATGGCTCAGACAGAAAATGGTAGCAAAGGCTATCTTATTAGTATTGTGATGGTGGCAGTGTTGGGCGGACTTCTGTTCGGCTACGACACTGCCGTTATCTCAGGTGCAGAGAAGGGTCTGCAGGCTTTCTTTATGGAGGCGAAGGATTTTGCCTATACTGATGGTTGGCATGGCTTTACGTCGGCATCCGCATTGATAGGCTGCATCATTGGTTCGGCTCTTTCAGGCTTCCTGGCCACCAACCTGGGCCGTAAGAAGTCGCTTATCATTGCAGGCCTGCTGTTCTTCGTGTCGGCTCTCGGCTCGATGGAGCCTGAGTTCCTGTTCTTCGAGCACGGAACGCCCACCTATTCGCTGCTCATCATGTTCAACATCTACCGCGTCATCGGTGGTATCGGCGTAGGTCTGGCATCGGCCATCTGTCCGATGTACATCGGCGAGGTGGCCCCCTCTAATATAAGAGGTATGCTCGTCTCGTGGAACCAGTTTGCCATTATTTTCGGACAGTTGGTGGTCTACTTCGTCAACTTCTTCATCCTGGGCGACCATATCCAGCCGCTCGTGGAGGAGATGGGCAAGGGCATCGCCGCCATCAACCCCGCTGCACAGTGGACAGTAACGACGGGTTGGCGCTATATGTTCGGCTCTGAGGCTGTGCCTGCAGGACTCTTCGCCCTGCTCATTTGCTTCGTGCCCGAGACGCCGCGCTATCTCGTCAGCATCGGTAAGGACGAGACCGCATTGGGCATCCTGTCGAAGATTAACGGCAGCAGCAAGGCCGCTCAGATTCTGCAAGACATCAAGGACACGATGGTCGTGAAGACCGAGAAGCTGATGACCTACGGCTGGATGTGCATCTTCGTGGGCATCATGCTCTCTGTGTTCCAGCAGGCAGTCGGCATCAACGCCGTGCTCTACTATGCGCCGCGCATCTTCGGCGATATGGGCATGGAGAACCCGATGATTATCACTGTGTTTATGGGCGTGGTCAACATTCTGTTTACGCTCGTTGCCATCTTCACCGTCGAGAAGTGGGGCCGTAAGCCGCTGCTCATCTATGGCTCGCTGGGCATGGCTATTGGTGCACTTGGCGTAGCCCTGACCTTCGGCCACGCTGGTATGGAGTTTGTTACGGCTGCCTCGATAATGGTTTACGCCGCATCATTCATGTTCTCTTGGGGCCCAATCTGCTGGGTGCTCATCGCCGAGATCTTCCCCAACACCATCCGTGGCGGTGCCGTAGCCATCGCCGTGGCTTTCCAGTGGATTTTCAACTTCATCG
>ERZ842401.4254-NODE-4254-length-16855-cov-11.027381_pt1 | contig 16855 bp, 14 predicted proteins | sample MGYA00521270_ERZ842401 | MGnify/ENA primary metagenome ERZ842401 (study PRJEB31892, sample SAMEA3878208) | bioreactor metagenome | biome: Moose rumen | place: Sweden | collected 2011-10 | study: EMG produced TPA metagenomics assembly of the PRJEB12797 data set...
ACGTCAGCATTGATTATCTTTGCGGGGTAATTCAAAACCCTGAATGATTGTGGTGTAAACAAGAAATGTTAGTCATTTTGTTTCTTGGCTCAAGAAGGTTAGTCATTTTGTTTCCGCTGATTATCAGGTAGATGTATTAATTGCGCAGCAGTTGAGCGGTGCAATTGGAAGGGATGGAGGGGTGAAATGAGGGCAGTTTAGTCATTTTGTTTCGGGTGGTGGAAGAGTTAGTCAAAATGTAGCTGGAAGTTAGTCATTTTGTAGCTGAGGGTTAGTCAAAATGTTGCCTGGAGGGGGCAAATGTTAGTCATTTTGTTTCAGGGTGGGTGTTCTTCTTGAATGCAAATGCCTGAGGGACTGGCTATTTTGAGAGTAAGGTGAGGCTGTACAATATAGATTATCCTATAGATAAATATTATTATCCTATGCAGATTCTTCGCTGCGCTCGGAATGACATGGGTGCAGAATGACAAGGGGGCTCAGAATGACGGGGCATCATGGCTGGATGGGTGCAGAAAGGAGGATAAGGTGAAAAAGGAAGGGGTCAGTCAGAGAGGTTGGGATAGCGGAGATGCCAGGTGGCTAGCCATTGGCGGATGGAGGTGAGGAAGTAGCGGTTTTTGTCTTTGATGTTCCGGGCAGCGGCGATGTGGTCGCAGAGGTCGGTGACTTTGAGGATGAAGGGTTGGATGTCTTCACAGTCAAGGTCTTCTATGATAGCCGGAAGGCTGGTCCGGTCGATACCCGATTTTGCCAAGAGATTGATACAGAATTCATAAACCTCTTTTTTGCGTTGACTTACTTCGGATTCGGAGAGCAGGACTCGGATTTTGAAGACGATGCGGTTCTGGCCATCGGCCTCGTAGGTCCGGTATTGGAACGTGATGGGAAATGCGGCGTCGAAGTCGGCCTTGGAGGGTTCGAGGATGCGGGAGACGATGTTGCTGAGTTTGTCGTAGCCCTTGCCAAGGGAAAGAATCTTTCGGAAGGCATCGATGCTGACGCAGAAACCGCCCCGGGATCGCCATGAGCAGATGAGCCAGTAAATCCTGACTGTGTATTTGTTGGTGATACTCAGTGCTTTGGCGTGAGAGTAGTGGCTGTATCCTTCCTCGGTCAGGAGCAGGCGCTCGATGAGCGGGTCGGAAAGATAAATATCGACGGCGGAAGCGTATGGTGGAAAATGAAAGCCGCTGATAAGCCCCCGGAAGTTGTTGACGACAGGGATTCCCGAGGAGTCACTCTTGTGAGCGGAAGGGAAAATGATGTGGGTGGCGGTAAGCTCTTGGAGACAGGCGCGAAGACGCTTTCCGTTGTTCAGGCCAAAGTGGAAATCGGAAACGGGTATGGTGATGACACGTACTCCGGGCAAATCGGGTATCTCCCGACGTGGCGGGAGGAAGACCTCAGGGACCGGGCCTTTTCGGACGTGGCGGCGCACCTTGAAAAGGATGGCTCCCTGAAGGTGACGGACAATGGCCATCAGTACACGCAACTCATTGATTTTGAGGTTTGCTTCTATGTAAACAACGCCGTTTACATGGTACAGTTCATCCCCCTGTGCCACGCCTTTATGGGTATTCTCCGGCGCTATTTTCATATGTTCTTCGCTCACCTCCGATAAGTAATACTTTCCACAAAAGTATGGAAAAATTTGGAGGTGACAAAAATTTCAACTTATTTTGCGTTCAGTAATGCTTACCAACGGATAGCAAAATGAACTACAAAATAAGAATCATTTTCACTGCCTTTCTGGTGATATTCTCTGTACACTACGCTTCAGCGCAGCGGACAATGTCTGGCCGATCTTCGCTCAGAGTCTCTTCGCTCTTTAATGGCCGGTCCGTGTGCGCTGAGGCTTTCTATGAAAGATATACCCTTGGCGGATACTGGGACGCTGGCGTGAGCACCGACAACTTTGTGCTCCCAGCAGGGAATCTGTCTGTCAAGGTGGCGGATTTCTCGGCAGCTGGTGGATATATGCAGCGCTTGGCCGCAACGCGAAGCCGGAGCCTGAACCTGTATGTGGGCGGAGGCATCCTTGCCGGAACCGAGCTGGTAGATCCGAGGAATGAGATTCCCGATTACATTTCCTCCGGAGCAAAGGAAATCGACTTTATCTATGGACTTTATACAAGGGCCTGTGCCGAATGGTTTTTGGGCAGGCATGTGGGGATGGTCTTCCATGGAGGCCTCCCCCTGGTGTTCAATTCATACGGAAGCGTCCTCCGGTGGAATGTGGGCGCCGGAATCAAGGTTGTCCTCTAAATGAGAATGAGCATGGAATCACTTGTGACTTGGATTGGAGGAAAGGGAAAGTATCTGGATAGGATTCTTCCTCTGATGCCTCGCAGCGGAAAGCGTTACATTGAGCCGTTCGTCGGCGGAGGGTCGTTGTTTCTGAATGCGGAGGGGTTCGGCCAGTACCGGATCGGGGATATGTGCCCGGAACTGATGGGCATCTATGTCGGAGTACGTGAACACGGGAGGCAGGTGTGCCAGCATTTGAAGAACATCAACGAGGCGTGGTGGAATATCGGTCAGGTGTTCCGCTGCAAGGAAGCGGAGATGACTGCCCCCTACCGGGAGTTTGCCGATGCGAGAGACCGCTACTGCACTTTTATCGAGCGGGTGGATGCCCTGATGCGGACGGTCAGGTACGGAGACGTGTTCCGTGAGCGTTACACGGGCGACGATGCCTTTGAGATGGAAAAGCGTTTCCAGTATTCGAAGATGTTCTGGCATTTGAAGCGGAACCCTACGAAGGATGAGGCCTTGGTGACGGAGTATCTGCTGACGGCGATGAAGATGTCTGTGTATTCGTACTTCATAGAACTGTATGGCAGCGGAAAGAAGCTGGACGAGAGCCTTCGCAATGCGGTGCTGATGTTTCTGTTGGAGTATTCGAGCAATGGGCAGTTCACCTTTGACAAGAAGGGATTTTACAGGCCGACCTATGCAGGGCGGGGTCATAACCGTCACAGCATGGACGGAAAGATTACCATGCTGAAATCGGAACCGTTCAAGGCGCGGATGGCGGCGACGCGGCTGTTCTGTGGAGATGCCATCGCCCAGATGCGGAAGATGCGCCCGGGTGAAGAAGATTTCATTGTGGTGGATCCGCCGCTTGGTAATATGTACAAGACGGTAGGAAACCATACCTATACCGCCGAGGAGTTCACTGCGCTGAAGGAATACCTGTCGGGCGTGAAAGCCCGGTGGATGATGACCGTTCAGCGGGCGAATTTCTGTCCCGAGGACGCATTCTATGCCGAGAAATATATAACGCCCGTGGGGCCTCACGGGGATGTGGTCGTGGTTACTTCATATAATCCGGGATGAAACTCTCTCCTGTGCCAAGGGGCTGCCGGTGAGAATGGTATGAGGCTGAGAGATGGCAGCCCGCAGGAGAGAGCGGATTCCCTTTTGAAATCTTTAATTTACTCGATATGAAAAAGTTAGTTTTAATTCCATTCATTGTGTTTCTGCTGATGGCCGGTGGCAATGTGGCCTCCGGCCAGACCTGGGCCGTGGCGGTGAATGCCGCCGATATGATGGACCTCGGGGCCATGAGCCTGGAGGGGTCCATGGCCGTCGGGCAGCACTGGAGCCTCAATGCCGGGGCGAAGGTGAATCCTTGGACCTTTGACAAGCACGACACGTGGAACGGGCTGTTCAGTGAGCCTGACCCGGCGCAGAAGCAGGACCGCAAGCAGGTGTATTCTCTTGGGGGCCGATGGTGGCCGTGGAATGTGTATTCCGGATGGTGGGTCGGCTGCAAGGCGCAGTATCAGGAGTACAATCATGGCGGGATAATTACCAAGACCGCCGAGGAGGGTGACGCTTTCGGGGCGGCACTTTCCGGTGGGTATTCACTGATGCTGCGCGAGCACTGGAATCTGGACTTCGGGCTGGGTGTCTGGGGCGGATGGACCAAGTACCGGAAGTATGCGTTTCCGGAGAATGGAAAACTCATCGAGCAGGGCAAGAAGTGGTTTGTCCTGCCCAATGAACTGATACTCTCGTTTGTGTATATCTTCTAAAAGCTAACATCATATGAGACAGTTATTTATAGCTGCGGCAAGTGCCGCAGTAGCGATAGCTCTGGCATCGTGCGACCCGAAGGAGTTGGTCGTGACGGATACCAGCGAACTGAAAAGCATCACCGTGCAGGTCAGCAATGACACGCAGAAGTGGGAATATGGCGAGGAACGTCTTTTTACCATTGTGCCCAATCCAAAAACGGCTATCTGCGACAGGTTTGACCTGCAAGTATCCAATCCGGAGATTGTGCAGATTCGAGGCGGAGAGCTGCCGAATCAGTTCAAGGTGACGGCAGAGGGTGAAGGAAAACTGATTGTAACGGCGGTGGCAGTGGGGCATGGTGAAATGCCCGGTCAAACCGGAAATGACTGGACCATCGAGCGGACTGCCACGGAAGAGTTTACGCTGGTGGACAGCCGGGTGAAACCTACAAGGCCGGTGGTCAATATGAGCATTGCGCCTGGGACCGACATCAAAGCCAAGAAAGTTTTGGCAGAGGATGTTGCCTTTGTGACCGATGATGCATTGGATCTGATTCTGAATGTGTCCAGTGATGAGGCCAGGGCGACTTATTCGGTCAAGGCCGATGATGGTGACATCCTAAAACTGGAGCGTACCGGAGCTGAGAGCTGGATGCTCAGGACGGCAAAGCCGGGCAGGACTTGGCTGAATCTGACTGTAACTACCGGAGCCGGTAATGTCTTTGAATATCGGTACTTGGTGTATGTCTTCGGCCATCTGACGATGGAGACGCAGTACTGCCCGTTGGATGGATCGGCTGGATTCTCCGTAAGCGAGCACAGTTACAGCGGATTGTCGGCACAGGTGTATATTGCCGGTGAGCTTTTCGGCTGGCCGTGGAATGACGAGAGCAATGTCGAATCCATCGCCCTGCCGACGTACAGCGGTACATTGGACATTTCTGAGGCGTTTGACCATTCGGAACTGATGGATTGCAGCGAGCAGCAGGATTATCTGTATGGACTTTCAGCCGGGCCAAGCTACAATCCGGCTCCGTTTACTCCGCACAAAGCGAAGCTGAACTATATCGTGACACTGAGCGACCCCTATATCATCATTGACACCCTGCTGGATGACACCAATCTGGAAGAGCCGCGCTGGTTCAATTTCCGGACGGAGGGCGCCCTGCAGCAGAATGGGGTTGCGAAGGTGGAACAGCCGGATGAGATTCTTCGCTTCGCTCAGAATGACAATGAGGGCGGACAGAGTTATGATACCGGCTGGAGGGATGGCGGTGAAATCGTGATACCGTTATGAGCAGCATCAGTGATTACATGCGTGACTCGGAGGTGAGCAAGGTGCAGATGCTCAGCGACAAACCTGAGTGCTATGCCATTCGTTTTGAGGATGGCTCGGCTATGCTGGTAAACGGCGACGGCAAAATAATCAAGAGCCCGCTGGACCGTTACGAATTTATCTGCGAAGTGCGGCCTATCGGCCGGCTTCACGGCATTCCACACTTTGTCTACAAGGCCTGTGATTATCCAACTCGGTACCATCCGGAATACGGGATGTTCGACAATAATGGCCACGAGAAACTGTTCCGCGACACACGTATTTGCGGGCTGGAATCAGTCAACGAGATAGAGGCCGAGTTCAAGAAGCTGGTGGATGCGTCGAATGACCTTTCCAATCCCAGGCGAAATGATGAGATGCTTGTGGACCTCTCGGCGGGAAAATCCTTAGAAATGGAACGATAATGAGAAAGCTGTTCAAGAGAATAAAGGCCTGGTACAAGGCGTATTGCCAGCGGCCGGATGACTGGGAGAAGATGGACTATTACGACAGGAAGCTGTTCACGGCAACGGTCTGTGCGGCGTTCAGCATGGTGATGTTCCCGATTCTGGTGGTCATCATTGTCCTGCTGCTGTGTGCGCAGAGCTGCGCCGGGCCGAGCAAGATTGATACGGTGCAGGGTCAGGCGATGCGGGCCAGCATCGGGCTGGTGGATGAAGATGCTTCGCGTTCGCTCAGCATGACAGGGAGAGGTGGCATGACAGAGATTGCCGGTCAGACCGGCGGTGACGTGTATCATCCAGACACGCTTGTGGTCCACGACGCTGACGGAACCAAGATGATACTGATGAAGGCCATCAAGGATGAGAACGGGGAGATGGTGGCGACGGATGTGATCAGCGCTGCCATTGTGGAAGCCCGGTTCAGGAATGTGGCCGAGCGGCACGGGAAGGTGGATATTGCTTTCCAGATTCGGGTGCCGAAGGAGATGCAGGACGATGAGTGGCAGCTGCGGTTTTACCCGAAGATGCATATTCTGGAAGATACTTTAAAACTGGACCAAGTTGTAATTACAGGGGCCAAGTACCGTAGGGCTCAGCTGAAGGGTTATCAGCAGTATGAGAAGTTTCTCTCGAGTATTGTGACGGACAGCACGCGCTTTATCAATATGCGGCTGTTGGAGCTGTTCATCCGGCGGAATATCCCGGACCTATATGCGTTCAAGGCCGATTCTTCCGAGGTGGCCGATGAGCAGTTCAATGCCATTCTGAATATGAAAGTGGCGTCCTCCTTTGCCTCCGAGTTCGGCGTGACCGGCCGGGATGCCATCGAACACTATACCAACACGATATCCAAGCGCCTCAATGCCCGTCGATGGGAGCAGAGAGAGAAGATGTACCGCAAGTACGTCAAGGCCCCCATCGTTCACGAGGGCTTGAGGCTGGATACCGTGATTACGGCGGCGAGCGGCGATTTTATCTACAACTACGTGCAGACCATTGCCACCCGCCCGAAACTTCGGAAGGTAGAGGTGGTGCTCTCCGGTGACATCTTCAAGCAGGACAAGCGCCTGTATGAGATTCCTGCGACGGAGCCGCTGACCTACTACATCAGCAGCTTGTCGGCCTTTGTGGACGGTGCTCCAAGATATAAAAAGCAGATTATCAGTCGCCGGGTGGAGGCGAATACGGCCTGCTACATCGACTTTGAGCAGGGCTCCGCAGATATTGTCGAGGACATGAGCCATAACCGTAGTGAGATGGGGCGCATCAAGGAGAATCTGGCGAGCCTCATTGAGAACAGGGAGTTCGATTTGGATTCCATTGTGGTGACGGCGAGCTGCTCTCCGGAAGGAAGTATGGCGTATAATACCCGGCTGTCACAACGCAGAAGCGAATCTGTGAGCCGATATTTTGAGGTTTTTATTCGGGAGTATCGGGAGACATTGATGCGCAAGGCGGAGGAGCATTATTATTTCGACGGGATTGACGATGAGTTTATTCGCCTTGGGGTAGATTCTTCGGCTTCGCCTCAGAATGACTGTCAGGAGGTGCGGTTTATTTCGCGGAACAACCCGGAGAACTGGCGGACGCTGGATGTGCTGATAGCCCAGAACAATTCGTTGACATTTGACCAAAAGCGGGAGTATATCGATATCTGCGAGGCGTTTACGGATTTGGACGCACGGGAAGAGGCGCTGAGCAGGACGGAGTTCTACCGCTATCTGAGGGAGGTTCTCTACCCGAGGCTCCGTACCGTCAAGTTCGACTTTCATTTGCATCGGAAAGGGATGGTGAAGGATACCATTCAGACCACGGTCATCGATGAAGAGTACATGGCCGGAGTGCAGGCCATCCGCGACCGGGACTATGAGACGGCCATCACGCTGCTGAGGCCGTACAAGGACTACAATGCGGCGGTGGCCTACTGTGCCATGGATTACAATGCATCGGCGCTAGCGATACTGGAAGATCCTTCGCTGTCGCTCAGGATGACTGAGGTGCCGGAAATGGAAGCGCAGGTGCTCTATCTGAAAGCTGTCATCTACAGCCGTCAGGGGCGTTTTGCCGATGCTGCCGAGTGCTACCTGAGGGCCTGCAAGCTCAATCCGACATTTGTCCATCGGGGCAATCTGGACCCGGAAATATCGAACTTGATCAAGCGGTATGGATTAGACTCTTCGCTGCGCTCAGGGTGACAGGCCGATGCTTCAGACTGCCAGATGCAGCATAGTGGCAAATCGACAATATGACAATGGTCAATACCATATAAACAAATTCAAACAATTTAATTTCAAAAAGTTATGCGAAAAATTGCATTTCTTGCGGCTGCGGCCGCAGCGGTTTGCACGGTGGCGTGCAACAAGGAAGTTCCCACAGAGAAAGTGGAGATGCCCACGCAGGCAGTGGAGACTGCCCAGCTCAGGCTCTCGATTAAGGGCAGCGCCCCGGAGACCAAGGCGTGGGAGGAGGATTTTGACGAAAAACACAGCGCCGTTGCGAGCGTCCAGTTCTTCGTCTTCGACGGTGAAACGCTAGACGCCTACAAGAAAATCACCGGCGGACTGTCGGCCGACATGACAGTCAAGACCGGAACCAAGACAGTCTGGGCCGTGGTCAATGCGCCGGATATCAGCAATGTGACCACCCTCACCCAGCTCAAGGCGGTGAACACCACCCTGATGGACAATGCCACCAACTTCGTGATGGTGGGCTCTGTCTCGGCAGTGGTCCCTTCTGATGACCCCATTGAGATTGCAGTCAAGAGGATTGTTTCCCGGGTTGTGGTGAAGAAGGTTACGGCGGCTTTCACCAACCCCGCCTATGCGTCCATGGACTGCAAACTGGAGAAGATGTACCTTATCAACATCGCTGCAAACACGAATCTTGCACTGACGGCTGCACCTACCGACTGGTACTGCAAGCGTGTCGAGGGGGCCGTGGCAGGACTGGCAAACCATATTGGAACCTCTATCGGCCGGAGTATCAAAATGGATGCATACACCATAGCGAGCACTCACTATGCCTATCCCAACCCTACCGTGGAGGACAGTCAGGCCACCACATGGAGTGCAAGGCACACACGCATTGTCCTGGAAGTCACACTCGGCAGCGAGCGCTTCTACTATCCTATCACCCTTCCGGTGCTGGAGCCCGGAAAGAGCTATGAGATTGAGAACGTAACCATCACCCGCAAGGGCTCTACCTCCCCTGACCAGCCGGTGAGCCTGTCCGATGCCACCTTCGAAATCAAGGTCAGTGACTGGACGGTGGTGCCGGTGACTGATGGAATCACCATCTAAGCGCCCCCTAAGGACGTGATTTGATACTTGTTCATAGTAATGACGGGGCCGGAGGGATTCTTCGCTGACGCTCAGAATGACAACACGAAGCTCAGGATGACAATCCGGCCCCTTTTTCAAATCCATTTTTCTATGCGAAAATTACTGACACTTCTGCTGCCGCTGGCCCTGATGCTGCCTGTCTCCTGCAGCAAGGATATTGAGCCGCAGCAAACCACCCAGGGAGACGAAGAGCATACCGTGACGCTGCAAATCCATGCTTCCGGGGCGAAGACCAAGGCCCGCAGCACAGAGGACCTGACACTCACGGACGGGGTGCAGCGCCTGGACCTTTACATCTTTCACGAAGTAGATGCCTCCGAGGACAGGCACGTGACCATCACCCCGGACCCCGGCGGCACCACGGAATTCAAAATCAAGGAGAAGAAGAACGAACGCGTGGGCATCATCGCCTTCGGGAACCTCGATGCCGATACGGCGGAACTGCTGGAAGGAAAGACACTTTCGCAGTTTGCTGATGACTACAATATGCCCTGTCCCATCGTATGGACGGCGAACAACTTCGACTTTGACCGCATCCCGATGGTCGGAGCCAAGGACGCCTACTTTTTCGAAGACGTGACCGTGGAGCTGGAAATGAGACGCCTGATGTGGCGCATCGACATCGGCAGCATCGTCTATGACCCGGAAGACGAAAGTCTGAGGGGCAAGGACGTCTATGTGAAGAACATCGCCATCACCAACATCGGCAATCACTTCAATCCAACAAAATCCAGCTCCATCGGGCACTTCTACACCTGGTATCTGTTCTTTGGGAACAACTTCAACGCCAACGGCGCCTTCGGCGGCGTAACGGACGGATTCAGTTTCTACACCAATGCTCCCAAGGGCTGGAGCCAGGCCGGGACATGGAATCCGGGCGGCCCCGGCATCCTGAACCGGGACTATCCCCGTACCATCAACAATAACTGGAAGCTGGAAAAGGGCATCCTGAACATCGACGCCACAGGAAAATACCTTGAAGCGACCTGCCAGAGCTATGACATTGCAAACGGACAGGGCCGCTTGGCGTATGCCGGGAATACGGCCGCGCAGTCAATGACCGTGGGAAAAAGCCTGTACGGATTCATGGGGCGCGGGTGCTCCGGCAATAACAGCCCGGTCTGCGAATACAACAATCAGGTCGGGTATCCCAAGCTGGTCATCGAACTGTCCATTGACGGGGTAAGCAAGTTTTTCCCCATCCCCATCACTTACCCCCAGCCGAACACGGTCTATCAGGTGGACAAGATAACCATTACCGGCGAAGGTTCGGACTATTCCAACTTCTATGAGCAGAAGTACTATGCCACCTTCACCATTTCTGTCAAGGACTGGGATGAACTGGAGGTGAGCAACATCAATGTGGGCGTGGACCCGGTGAGCGGCCAGCCCGTGGAAGGACAACAAAACTAAAAACGACTGAAAATGAAAAAGATAATCTATTTGCTCGCTGCTGGACTGCTTGCCCTGACGGCCTGCAACAAGGAAATACTGCCTCACGGGGAGGCCGCCTCTGATAATGGCGACCTTCAGCGTGTAACGCTCAATTTCGCCACTGCCGAGCCGGTGACGCTCTCGACCAAGGCGAACGGCCTTAGCCATTCGGCCGACAACTTCATCGACCGGCTGGACATCTATGTTTTCAAGAACGGCTCGTCGACCTGTTCGGAGCACATCGTAAAGACCGACGCCTCGGGCATCGACCTTTCCACCGTCAGCTATACGGACTACGATGTCAAGGGAACGAGTTTCGTATTCATGGTCCTTGCCAATCTGGATGCCGCTACCGCAGATTATCTCGCGGGCCTGACAACATCCCAGCTGGTATCCTACGATGGCGGCCTTATCATCCTGTCGGAAGGCAACTTCCGCCTTCACAAGCCCATCATGGGCGGTTCCAACTACTGTTCCCTGGGCAGAAACAACTATTCCAGTTCCGACACCGGCGACAGGACCCTCACCATCACCCTTCACCGCTACTGTGCCAGGATGGAGATTGAGAAGATTACCGCCAATTTCGACGATGCCTCCTATATGAACAAGGATGTCATCGTGAAGCGGATAGCATGGATCAACCAGCCGACGGCCCTGAGGCCTTTCATGAAGTGGCCGGAAGGATATGTACAGGATTATGCCTGCGTGGTTTTCGGCAGCAGGTCCACTTACAACAGGGAGACCGAATTCGGCAGATTGGAATATGAAGACGGATATCACTATTACGAGACCAATTGCATCTATCATGGCTGGACAAATATACAGACCGATAAAATCGACCTGAGCGCATACGGTGCCACGGGATCGCTCGCGGCCGAATTCCCGTACCAGTTGAACAACAACTTCGAGTTGGAGCGCGGAGCCCTGAATGTGGATGCCACCGGGGACAGGCTCACCGCCACCACGCACAGTTTCTTGGGAGACGAAGGAAGGATCTGCTCTTCCACGAATCCTTCGCAGAGCCATGTGCTGAACGTGAACAAGGAGTTCTATGTGTTTCCGATGTACATGAACGGCTACAGCACTTATATGTGCACGGAGTTCCAAGGCCAGGACAATACAATGAAACTGGTCATCGAGGTGGAGATAGACGGGCAGACATACTTCTACCCCATACGCGCTCTTTACATCCAGCCGGAATCCGTCTACAAGATTCATAACATCACCATCAAGGGCATCGGCAGTCCCTACTCCAACTTCTACCTTAAAAAGTACGAAGGCAGCTTGTCCGCTGTCTCTGTGGGCGACTGGACCGATTTGGAGGTGGACAATATCGACTTGGGATACAGTGACTATGGCGGAACGAATATCTATTAGGCCTATGGGAAGATTCTTCACTTCGTTCAGAATGACAATCCTGGCAAAGCTCAGAAGTACTTTCTGGACGTTCCTGCCGATGCTGGCGGCACTGGCAGGATGTGACCCCGAACCGATTCCCGTTTCTGCAGAGGTGGAGAGCACCGGGCAGGAAGTGGTGACCTTCGATTTCAGCGTGATGGGCTACGACGGCTGCGCCACCAAAGCCAGTACCTCCGATGTGGAGGACGGACTGGTGGACAGGATAGATATCTTCATGTATGACAAAGACGGCTGGGTGTACGGCCACGAGGTCATCGGTGAATACGGCGGAGGGCCGCTGGACCTTTCCAAGGTCAAGTATGAGGACCATGAGGAGAAGGGCACGATGCGCTACTTCCTTGTCATGGCGAACCTGGACCCGGACAGCGCCCGGTATATCAGTTACCTGGACAAGATTGACCTTGCGCGTTATCCCGAGGGCTTCATCCCATGGAGTGCCGGGAATGCAAGGGTGAATTACCCGCTGATGGGCGCCACTGCATGGGTCAATTTCGGCGGAAGCGGGACCTCACAGAGCATCAGCCTGATGCGCTACATGGCAAAGTTCGAGATAGGAACCATTTCGGCAACGTTCTGGGGCGACCCTGACCTGTACCGGAACGTATATGTACAGCACATCGCCTTTGTGAACGCCTGGGACATCATCCGCATCTGCCAGACGAAGCCGGGCTATTTCTACGGCTCGCCGACGGATATCTTCGGGCCGAGAAGCAACGGCTATGACGCTTTCGGGAACTATGTACCCCGTTACTATATGGCCAACTGCTTCCTTGACCAAAACGAATGGAGTGCCCACAACATGAAGTATTCGGACATGCACGGAACCTACAATCAGGGCACCTGGGGCGGCAAGGGTAAGCTGAAAAAGGACTATCACTACCTGTACAATGACAATTTTCAGCAGCTCAAGCACACCATCAACCTTGACTGCCCGGAGCCCCTGAAAGAGCTTTCCCAGCACACCTGGGACACGAATGCCTATCTGCCGCAGGTGGCCGGAAAGCTTTGCAGCGACATCGACGGATACCTTGGGCCGCTGAATGTGAACCGGGCTTTCTATACGCTGCCCACCAAGTACAATGTCTGGTTTGACGAGCCGCTCTACGGGGACGGTGAAAGCGACCAGCAGAACATCGAGCTTCGTCTGGTGCTGGCCGTCAAGATCAACGGGCGGCTGTACTTCTACTCCAAGATGCTGAGGGGCATCGACCCGAACACCTGCTACAAGATAAAGAATATCACCCTTAAGGGAGAGCCTTCGGAGTATGCCAATTGCTGGATTCGCGGCGGGCAGGTGACGAAGAGCGGGGCGGAGGGCTATTCAGAGGCGTCCCTTTGTCATTCAGAGGCGTTCCTCTGTCATTCTGAGGCGTCAGCCGAAGAAACTGTGTGCGTCCGCCATGGGAATGTTGTTGAAATTGAAAACCTTGTGCTATGAGATGGGATGACAGATTCTTCGCGTTGCTTGGCATGACAGTCATGCTGGCGGCGCTATGTTCCTGCTCGGTGAAGGAAGACCGAAGCGACTGCCCCTGCTGGCTCACGGTAGAGGCCGAGAAGTCCATATCCATCAGCGGTTGGTTCGGGCAGACGAACCTGTTCAGAGATCATGCGGGCGGCTTTGTGGAGAGGACCGTTCCACGCGGCACTGTGGACATCACCGGCGTTCATGGCAGTCTGGTTGCCCCTGTCGGCCATCAGTTGGACAGTCTCTTTGCGGCCCATGTATCGGTAAACACGGTGGCTGAGTTCAGGCACACCAAGGTGGCACTGAGAAAGAACTTCGCTACAGTGGAACTGGACTTCAAGGACGAAGACGACGGCCGCACGGAGTATGAGTTGGAAGTGACAGGGACTGTCTGTGGCGCTGATGCCCGGACGCTGGAACCGAAGGAAGGGCATTTCCGTTGCATCCCGGAGCCCCAGGCAGCAAAGCGCGGATATGCTTTCAGGGTGCCACGGCAAAAGGATGAATCGCTGCGGCTTATCCTCTCCCGCGAGGGGACGGTCCGCGAAACCATCGACCTTGGCCGCATCATCGTAAAGAACGGCTTTGACTGGACCAAGGAAGACCTTGGTGACATCACCGTCCTCTGCGACCTCCCGGCGCACACCTTCACCATTTCCATCAAGGACTGGGAAGGGCCGGTGACCTTCGAGATAACGATATAGACCAACCTAAACCTCAAAGATTTATTTCATAAAGCATTGGTATTAAACATTAAACTACCCGGAGCGGACGCCTGTGAAGGTCTCCGCTTCTTTCTTGCATTATGGAAAAGTCCGGGCCCGGACCGTTATTCAATTGTTATCACATATCCATGTCGTCTTCCTTACTGTCATCTGACAGATCGGATTCGAGACTCTCTGGTACGGGCATCCCGGCTTCTTGAAGCATCTGTGAGATGGTGTCCCATTCTCCGTCGTCTCCGGTGCATACACAGGCGACATCGACGGCAATCTGGATGATGCTGCTCTCACAGCGTTGAAGTGCGTGCAGATACTCAGCGCAGAGTGGTTCCAGATCTTTTATCTGGTTCAGGACCTCATTGAGGTCATGGATAATAACCTTTCCTTTGCTCGGGATTTGGCTATCCATTTGATTGAAAGTTTTATTGTTCATAAAAACAATGTTATGGATTAGTTAGTTGCCACCGATGGCTGGAAAGCTATGCGCATAACCTGATTAAAGTGCACTGTGTTTTTTATTGTGTTCTCATTGGCATTTTATTGTATTATTAACAAGTCGAAAGCCGGCGTACATCCCTGCAGGCCAGCTTTCCCAAAGAAAATACTTGCCGGAGGCAACGTACTAATCCAAAACTTTCGGGGGCGAAGATAGCACACAAAAGTGCCAACTTCTGACACACGCCCAAAAATCGATATGCAGAGGCGAAAAATGCCGCCCTGATGGCCAATTCACAAAAAATCACTAATTTTGCAATGCATTAGAAAGCAACACACATAGTGTAAAGACATACACAAGCGTTTGACGCTTTAGAACCGGTAGAACAAATCCTTCCACAGTTTTAATAAGCCCTGGTTCTGGAGTGGTGAAACGCCTGCCTTATGTGCAGGCGCTATCACCATCCTAAGGGCTGTACTGTGGAAGGTACAATCTACCAAGGATGGGAGCCTGCACTTTTTTTTGTGCCTGCCCCTCGTGATACCGGACAAAACACAGATTGCTTTTCCTTGCTCGGGATTTGAGCAATCTGTTCGGCAGGCCGCTGCAGAGGCCTGCCTTTTTTAGGTCATCAGCGTTTCAGCAGTTCGCTGACCTTGACCCAATAGTAATAGGCTTCAGGATTGTTCCTTCTTAGCCGCGAAAGGCGAACGGGAACTGTATCTGTGAGCCGTAATTCAGCCAGACCTTCCAGGTCCGAAGAGTATGGTGTAAAGGAATCAACGCCCTTTTCCAGCATAGTCGCGAGGAGCGCCGCTTTTGCCGCATCCACGGTGGCATCCTCGATCATATAGCGTCTGCGGAGCATAAAGGCCTGCATTCTCTTGATGCCTTCCTGCAGTAAGTCAAACTGGCCGATACCTTCTGCGCCCCGCGTGGAGATACACAGTGCTGTCTGACGGATATCCTCATATACTGGAGCAACATCCGGAGCCTGTTCTCTGTATCCAAGTTCAATGGGAACAATTTTATTGAACACATCGCGCACAACGGAGAAATCTGTTGCCGCGTCCATCAAGCGGGACACATCGAAAAGCTGTTTGATAATATCAAGAGAACGCGTTCTCCCCGATTTGAAATATGGAATTCCGCATGTGTTGGGCGCGAATGCGGTCAACTTGTCTCCAAGGATATCATTCACGGAAGGAACCCTCACACTGATGGCCGGTTCTTCACTTTCAAAGAATGGAGAAACAATCGGGCGACTATCAACTCTGTGGTACTGACAATCTTCGTACAGGACATCCAGAACAATTGCATCTTCTTGCTGATGCTCGTTCTTGTAGGCCATTTCATAGTGAAGTTTCGAATGGCTCTTTGGAACGCTGGAGCGCTGCTGGCGCTCAATCATGGTGCAGTCTGTAAAGCCGAACTGTTCATACCCGTTCAAATACCGCATGATATCTGTCCCGGGCGGACAGATTATATCTATATCAACGGAGAGCCTGGAGGCAGAATCTCCCAGGATGAGCATCAGTGAAGAACCGCCCTTCCAAATTGCCGGACAGCCGTTTTTTACCAGCATTTCCAGCAGGGAATAAGCCCGGATAACCTTTTCAATGAGGTTCCGGTCATGGTATTGATATTTTTCGGAGACGGTGTTAATCCACTCCTGGCTGAAAGATGACTGCTTTATCATAATCCTATTTCGTTCAGATCTTTTTGTAATTCCGTATCTATGTGACGGCGCCGGGCATAGCGCATCATTTTGCTCACATTGATGACATTGCGTTCGGCAGCATTACGCAGCACATAAAAGGCTTCACTTCCGTGCAAATAATAGAAATCCTCATCTACCCGTATATCAACCAGCATTTTTTCAAGGGTAGGAACAGTTACCCCTTCGCGCACAGATACTGGAGACTCGGAAGACAGAGCTTTCACGAATATTGCATCACCTGCAAGGTCAATATAATGATAAATCATTTCTTTGTCCGGACGGACATACACTGTGAACCCTTGGGCCTTGAGAAGATTAAATGCGGCTTCGCAGCTGTCTCTCTCAGTTTCGACATAGAGCACATTATTCGTAGCAATATTGTGCAGGTATGGTGAGAGATCCGAGCCCATATAGAGGCAAAATGTCGCAAATGGAAGTGCCTTTCTCAGAATCTCGTTAACCTGCTTCATCCGCTGGCTGACCTCTGGTATAAACGGTTTCTTCTCTGCTA
>ERZ842401.4255-NODE-4255-length-16849-cov-8.159759_pt1 | contig 16849 bp, 11 predicted proteins | sample MGYA00521270_ERZ842401 | MGnify/ENA primary metagenome ERZ842401 (study PRJEB31892, sample SAMEA3878208) | bioreactor metagenome | biome: Moose rumen | place: Sweden | collected 2011-10 | study: EMG produced TPA metagenomics assembly of the PRJEB12797 data set...
TTGCCGTGAATAATGCAAAAAAAGAGGATGACTACTTTTTAGTCACCCTCTTTTTTTATCATTTGGCAATTATCCGATTAACGGGCGATCGTGAACTTCTGGTTGACGACGCCATTGTCGGTGTGGAGTTTCAACATATACATACCCTTGGAAAGGTTGGAGGTGTTGAGTTGGGCATGGTTGTCGTTGGCCGACACCGTCATCACCTTCTGGCCGAGCGTGTTGAAGACCTCAATCTTGCTGATGTTGCTCGTGGCGTTGACATAGAGCGTGTTGTTGGCGGGGTTCGGATAGACATTCACGCTGGCCTCGCTGACTTCGTTCACGCCGGTGAGGTCTAAGAGGTTCACGTTGTCGAGAATAATCTGGCAACCGTCGAAACCAGTGTAGTTGAACATCAATTTCACGTTGGATTGGCCTGCATAACTGCTCAGGTCAACAACGAAAGGCATAAGAGTCCAGCTGGTGTAACCTTCTTGAGTGTAGTTGCAGAGGTCGAAAACGGGGGCAGACCAGTTGGTGCCGCCATCGGTGCTGACGAATACCTGCAGGTTGGCGGTTTCATCCGGATTGCCGGTGCAGATGTAGGTGTAGTTGGTGCTAACCTTGAAGCCCAAGGTGGGGGTGTTGAAGCCGGACAGGTTGATGAGCGGGGTGATGAGTTTCTCGTCTTGGTTATCTGCTACATAGGAACAGGAAGCGACGCTGTTGCCGTCATCTTGGGTGTAACGACTCCAAGTCTCCTCGCTGGTGGAGATAAGATCCCAGCAGGAAGGCGGGAAGACCTCGCCCTCGAATTCCTCGAGCCAGAAACCGTTGATGGGGTTGGAGCAGTCAACGGCTGTGCCGGAAAGGGCAACGGTGTGGGTGAGGGTGCCGGAGGTCAGGGTGACATTGCCGGTCTGGTTGCCCGGAGTGGTGGGAGCGAAACGCACATAGACAGTGGCGTTGGTGATAGCACCGGTGGAGGCCGGGATGGTGGCCGTGGCGCCATAGGTGTTGCCGTCAGCAGACACGGCAAACGGAGCAGCAGTGGAAACGGTGATGTCGGAGGTCAAAGCAAGACCCGTGATGGGGAAGCTGAGGCTTTTCGTGCTGCCATTGTTGATGGAACCGAAATCCAGGCTGGTGGTCGTGATGTTGAAGGTCGGGGTGGTTGGCATATCAATGATGGAAAGGTTGTCAACGACAAACCAAAACATGTAATTGGACGTGTATTTGATAGCCACATACTTGGTGCCTGCGGGAAGCGACATGTAATAAGTGGCTTGTGTTGAGGTGGCAGTCTCCTCGTTGCTCCAAGTGAAAGCGGAGACATCGGAGGTGGTGCTGGAGTATCCAACCATAAATGTCTCTGTGGAGGGGTCGGCGTAGTAATCAAAGGAGAGCAGCATATCGGAGGTGCCGTGCAATTCGGGAGTGATCAGGTATTGGGTGTAGTCGTTGGCGGTGCTATAAGAGGTGAAAACGAACTCACCTTGGTCAACGCCGGCTTCATTGGGATTGTTAGGGTCAGCGTTGAAGACCTGCCAGCATGGGGTGAGCTCTGCGCTGAAGTCTTCGTTGATGGGGAACGGGTAGTTGGAGCAGTCCACGGAAGAGCCGGTCACGGCAAGAGCCAGATTGGGGGCTCCGGTGGCGGAGAGCACCACAGAGTCGGTGTGGTTGCCTGCAGTGGTCGGGGCATAACGCACATAGAGCGTGCCACCGGCGGTGTCAAGGGTGGCGGTGCTGGCAAAAGCGGTGCCGTCAGTGGAAACCTCAAACGGAGCGGTTGTGGTGGCCGTAATGTCAGTTGTGAGGTTGTAAGCCAGAACGGTGGTGGAGGCTGCATTGCTGGTGTTGCCGGCAATGATGTTGGTGAAGGAAAATGAGGTGGGGTTGGCCATGATGGTAGGAGTGGTCGGGTTGACCATGATAGTCACGTCGTCCAAGTTCAGAAGGAATTGGTCGTTGCAGTTGAAGTGGCGGAAAGCGATATAGACCGTCTGTCCCGTATAAGCGGAGAGGTCAACAATCTTCTCTTCCCAAGCACTTTGTACCTTGGAAGAACCAACTGTCCATTCGTTCAGCATCGTGAAAGCAGAGGTGCTGGTGGCATTGGTGGTGGAAATGAACACACCGTAATGCTCGGCAGCATAGTTGGCATCTTGAGCGCAAACGTAGAACTTGAGCGTGCTGTTGCCCGTCAGGTTGATGGCCGGGGTGATCAGCCAGTTGTCCGGCGTAATGGCGGTTTGGGACACATTAGAGAACGAACCGGAGAGAATATAAGCGGTGGAACCGTTGTGACCAGTACCCGTGAGGTCAACGCCTGTAGGGAAGTAGGAAACAGGGTTGGAACTGTGCTCCCATCCCATTCCATCGTTGTTGGCATCAATCTGGGTCCAGCCAGTGGGCATACCCGAATCGAAGTTCTCCGTGAAAATAATCTGTGCCTTGGCACAAATACTCATCGCCAAAATAGCGATAAAAAGCGTAAAGATTTTCTTCATTTTTGGTTGTTTTAAGTGATTAATTAAGTGAATAATAAATATTTATGATTCGATTTCTAAGAATGAATAATATAACGTTTTTTTTGATGTTTACCTGTGTTTTGCACCGCAAAAATACATTTTTTTTGTCATAAAAGACGTTAAAAAAGCAAAAAAACACAATTTCTTTTTTTGTATTTTTGCAGCCTCTTGACGAATCATAATTTTATAATAAAAACATACCTCTATGAAAGACCTTAAAGAACAATTGAAAGCCCTCGGCGTGCTCGACCCCGTGGAAATCTATCACAACCTTTCCTACGACGAACTCTACCAGCACGAGACCGATCCCTCCCTCACTGGCTATGAGAAAGCCTACAAGACAAAATCCGGCGCCCTCTCCGTCGATACCGGCATCTTCACCGGCCGCTCGCCCAAAGACAAATACATTGTGATGGACGAGAATACCAAGGACAACGTCTGGTGGGCCGACCCCAACAAGAAGGGTTCCGACAACAAGCCCATCGACCACAAGACCTGGGAACACTTCCGGATGCTCTGCCAGAAGGAACTCTCGGGCAAGAAAGTGTATGTGATGGACGGCTACTGCGGCGCCAACGAGAACTCCCGTATGAAGGTGCGCTTCGTCTCCGAAGTGGCCTGGCAGGCCCATTTCGTGAAGAATATGTTCATCCGTCCCACCGACGAGGAACTGGCCGACTTCGAGCCCGACTTCGTGGTGCTGAACGCCGGCAAGACCACCAACCCCGACTGGAAGGAGATGGGCCTGAACAGCGAGGTCTTCGTGGCCTTCAACCTTACCGAAAGAATGGCCCTCATCGGCGGCACCTGGTACGGTGGCGAGATGAAGAAGGGCATCTTCTCCGTGATGAACTACTTCCTGCCTTTGCGCGGTATGGCCGCTATGCACTGCTCCGCCAACCAGGGCAAGGCCGGCGACACCGCCATCTTCTTCGGCCTCTCCGGCACCGGCAAGACCACGCTCTCCACTGACCCGAACCGCGCCCTCATCGGCGACGACGAACACGGTTGGGACGACAACGGCGTCTTCAACTTCGAAGGTGGTTGTTATGCCAAGTGTATTAACCTCAGCGAAGCCAAGGAACCCGATATTTTCCACGCCATCAAGCGTGACGCCCTGCTGGAGAACCTTGTTGTGGACGCAGAAGGCAACATCGACTTCGACTCCGCCGCCAAGACCGAGAACACCCGCGTCTCGTATCCCATTTACCATATTAATAATATAGTGAAGCCGGTCTCGCGCGGCACGCACCCGAGCAAGATCATCTTCTTGTCCGCTGACGCTTTTGGCGTGCTGCCTCCTGTGGCCGTCCTCAACCGCGAGCAGACGATGTACTATTATCTCAGTGGTTACACCGCCAAGTTGGCCGGTACCGAGCGTGGCATCGTGACTCCGCAACCCACCTTCTCCTCCTGCTTCGGCGCGGCTTTCCTGTTGCTGCATCCGACCAAATATGCCGAGGAACTGGCCAAGAAACTCGACCAGCACAACGCCACGGCCTATTTGGTGAACACCGGCTGGACCGGTGGCGGCTACGGGGTAGGGGAGCGCATCTCCCTGAAGGCCACGCGTGCCATCATCACGGCCATCCTCAACGGTGAGCTGCTGAATTGCGAAACCGAGTTGGTGAAGCCCTTCAACCTGCGCATCCCGAAGCACGTGACGGGTGTGGACGACAGCATCCTGAATCCCGAGAACAGCTGGAGCGACAAGGCCGCATACGCTGAGAACGCCAAGACGCTGGCTGCCTCCTTCATCAAGAACTTCGAGAACTTCAGCGACACCGAGCAGGGCAAGGCGTTGATTCCGTTCGGACCGCAACTCTAAAGAATGGAGAATGGAGAATTGAGAATGGAGAATGGAGATTTTCCTTGAGCAGCCCCGTCAGGGGCAAGAGCTAGGTAGAGATGATTGTTGATAATTATCCTTTATTAGCCCGTAAGCGCAAGAGTCAGGTGAAAACCTCCGATTGCTAACAGCCAATGGCCAATAGCAAATAGCTAAAGGCCATTGGCATATTTTTACATTTATGAGTATTACAACCGCTTTTGCCACCGCATTCGGGAAGAAAGTCGCCAAGAATTGGGATAAAATCTTCGTTCTGGTCGATATTCACGACACTATTTTGAGGGCCTGTTATGAGAATGAGGAAACGTACGATTACTTCCCGCAGGCCCGGGAGGCGTTGCAGATGCTTTCCGACCGTCCCGATGTTTGTTTGATCTTGTGGTCGGGTTGTTATCCCGACAAATTGGAGGCTTATCTCCGTCGGTTTGAGGCCGACGGCATCCATTTCGACTATGCCAACGAGAACCCCGAGGTGGGCAACACCCCGATGGCCTGCTTCGACGCGAAGCTCTATTTCAACGTGGGCATCGACGACAAGTTCGGCTTCGACCCCGCGACCGACTGGGCGGAGGTGATGGAGGCCGTTGGCGAATGGCCGTTGGCCAACGATTGATGGGTGCGGGGGACGGAGGAACTAAGAAACTAAGAAATTAAGAAACTAAGGGGGGAGGGCTATGTCCCGGCAGGGACTAAAGCTCGGTAGAAACGAGGTTTTATAGCAGGTCAGCGGCCAGCGGGGGGGCGTAGGATTTGTCGGTGGGTCGTTTTCAGCCCGTCAGGGCTGAAGGGCTCGGTAGAAAACGGATACCCGCGCACGAACGGTCGCACGCCGTAGGTGTGCGGGGCATAAAAAGCATTGCGAAGGGCAGAAAGAGAGATGTTATGAATACCCTAAGTTTGGCGTACGCTTTCACGATGGCTTTTTTTCATACATTTTTTCACGTTTGACAACTGTTTATGTTGTATAATGTTTATTTTTGCAAAGGCAAAAAACAAAAAGATGTCCCAGTGGAAAAAAGTTAAGATTCAGCGTGATAACGGCGAGATGGTGGAGGCTCAGGCCCCCATCATCATCTCTGCGAGCCGCAGCACGGATATTCTGGCATTCTATGCCGACTGGTTCTTCCATCGGCTGAAGGTGGGCTATTCGGCTTGGACCAATCCGTTCAACGGTGTGAAGAGTTTTGTTTCGTATGGGCAATGCCGTTTCATCGTGTTCTGGTCGAAGAATCCGGAGCCGTTGATGGCGCATCTCGACGAATTGAAACAAAGAGATATCGGTTGCTATATCCAATACACACTGAACGATTACGTGAAGGAGGGTCTGGAAAAAGGAGTTCCCTCCTTGGAGAAACGGATAGACACGTTTAAAAGATTGGTGGATGAATTAGGCAAAGGTCGTGTGATCTGGCGCTTTGACCCGTTGATTCTGATCGACCACATCCGTATTGACGACTTGCTGAACAAGGTGGAGCACATAGGGAACCAGCTGCAAGGCTACGCAGAGAAACTCGTCTTCAGTTATGCGGATATTGCTTCATACCGGAAAGTGAAAGCCAACTTGGAAAAGAACCAAGTACATTATCAGGAATGGACTGAACCGCAGATGGTAGAATTTGCCCAACAACTTTCCGTGCTGAATCAGAAATGGCATTACAAGTTGGCCACTTGCGGAGAGAAAATCGACATTGACAAATATGGAATCCAGCACAACCGGTGCGTGGATGACGATTTGATGATTCGCTTTGCCTACCGCGATAAGATTCTGATGGACTTCCTGGGTGTGGAGATAAAGACCGTTGGAAACTCTTTGTTTGGCACGGAGCCGATTCCGGCCGGTGCCATTATTCTCAACGACACGCAATATGCCATTAAGAAAAAGGACAACCGCGACAAAGGCCAGCGCCAGTTCTGCGGCTGTATGGTGAGCAAGGACATTGGCGAGTACAATACCTGCCCGCATTTGTGCGAGTATTGCTATGCCAATGCGAGCAAGGAGGTGGCGGTGAGGAACTATAGACAACATGAAAAGAATCCATTGGGTGAAACGATAACAGGATATTGAAAGGAGTAGGACTATGCTAATAGAACAGAACACCAACTACGCCTATAAGCTGAAATATATGGTCAATCCCACTTTCGACAAGGTGAGGGAATTGTCCGCCAAATTCTACCGTGAACTGCCGCAAGCATTGCAGGACGAACTACACGAGGCATTGAACAGAGGCATTGACATTTTGGATTCCGAGCCGCAAATGACGGCCTATCTTTTTTCTTTCGGCAAAATGCACCAGGCCAAGTTGAAGTATGCTTTCAACCATTTGCCAGCAGAGTTTCTCTCGCAACCCGAAATCAATATTGTGGATTATGGATGTGGGCAGGCTCTGGGCACTATGTGTTATGCTGATTTTCTTCATAAAAAAGGTTATTTGCAAAAGGTCAAGACCGTGACTTTGATAGAGCCTTCAGAATGTTGTTTGAAACGGGCAGCGCTACACACCTCGGTGTTCTTCCCTCAAGCAGAAATTAGGACCATACACAAAACCTTTGATGAATTATGCGAAGGTGACATATATTGCGACGAGGACACCCCTACGTTACATATCCTTTCCAATGTGTTGGATATGTTGATCTTTGATTTGGAACGGTTCTCGAATCTGGTGATCTTTGATTTGGAACGGTTCTCGAATCTGGTGAAACATTCTCTGAAAGGTTACAACCAGTTTGTATGTGTGGGACCCTATTTTTTTGACTCGGCAAGAGACAAAGGTATGGATATCTTCCTTGAACGGATGGAAGGCAATGAGGAATTTTCGGAAACGTTAGGTCAATACCAACTGGACCCTGATAGGGAATGGACTTGCAAAGTAAAGATTTCTTCTCGAGGTGAATTGGTACCACATACTTTCTCTACAAAAGCGACAAAAGCAGATTTGAATGAGGCAGTCCGGGATGAATCCGGTGCACTTTCTACAAAAGTGACAGAAGCAGATTTGAATGAGGCAGTCCGAGATGAGTTCGGTGCACTTTATTCTAGAGATGGAAAACGTTTGTTGAGAGCTAATCATATCTGGTTTATTAAAAACGGGACGGAAATCATCTGCGATTCTGCATTCGAACATGATAGTTCATTGCATCAAATCATCATTCCTGACTCCGTTACCACCATAGGTGATTATGCTTTTTCTTTATGTAGATCGTTACTGCATATACACTTGCCCCAATCTGTGTCCTATATTGGCAAGAATCCTTTTAGATATTGTGAAAGAGTTGTAATAACAAGCGATTCTGTAAAATATACAGCAAGGGACGATTCTCTAATTGACAATTATAATAAAATATATGTGTCCTATTTCGGAAAAGAGCGCATATTTTCTATTCCAGATTCCGTCACATCTATAGGTGATTATGCGTTCGCATGTTGTACGTCATTGCTGCAAATTGTTATTCCAGATTCCGTCACATCTATAGGTGATTATGCATTTGCATGGTGTAAGTCATTGCAGCAAATTCACTTGCCCGGATCCGTGTCCTATATTGGCAAGAATCCATTTCAATTATGTGAAAGAGTTGTAATAACAAGCGATTCTGTAAAATATACAGCAAAGGGCGGTTCTCTAATTGACAATTATAATAAAAGATTTGTGTTCTATTTTGGAAATGAACGCACATTTACTATTCCCGATACCGTCACATCTATAAGTGATGGTGCGTTCAGATGTTGTGAATCATTGCGGCAAATTGTAATTCCTGATTCCGTCATATCTATAGGAAATGAAGCGTTCAGTGGTTGTAAGTCATTGCAGCACATTGTCATTCCCGATTCCGTCACTTCTATTGGGAAAGAAGCGTTCATTAGTTGTGAGTCATTGCAGCAAATCATTATTCCCGATTCCGTCACTTCTATTGGGGAAGAAGCGTTCAGATGTTGTGAATCATTGCAGCACATTGTCATTCCCGATACCGTCACCTCTATATCGATAGGTGATTATGCATTCAAAGATTGTGAATCATTGCAGCACATTGTCATTCCCGATTCCGTTACATCTATAGGAGATAAAGCGTTCAGTGGTTGTAAGTCATTGCAGCAAATTGTAATTCCGGATACCGTCACAGCAATAGGTAGTCGCGTATTCGAAGATTGTGAATCGTTGTTGCAAGTGGCTATTCCCGATTCCGTCACCTCTATAGGTGATTATGCATTCGCAGGTTGTAAGTCATTGCAGCAAGTCGTAATTCCCGATACCATCACTTCTATAGGTGATTTTGCATTCATCGGTTGTCTTTCATTGCAGCAAATACACTTGCCCCAAACTGTGTCATATATAGGCAAGAATCCATTTATAACTTGTGGAAAAGTTGTAGTAACAGGCGATTCTGTACAATATACAGCAAGGGACGATTCACTAATTGATAATTATAATAAAATATTTGTGTCCTATTTCGGAAAAGAACGCATAGTTTCTATTCCGGAAACCGTCACGTCTATAGGTGATTATGCATTCGCACGTTGTGAGTCATTGCGGCAAATTGTCATCCCCAATTCCGTCACATCTATTGGGAAAGGAGCGTTTTTTGCATGCTGTTCATTGCGGCAAATTGTCATCCCCGATTCCGTCACATCTATAGGAGATGATGCGTTCATAGGTTGTAAGTCATTGCGGCGAATTGTCATCCCTGTGGAATGTGCCGATAAATATAAAAAAATGATAGGTGTAGGTGAGTTTTGTGGGGTTAAATTAGTTGAAAAAAAAATGTGATAAAAGACAATTTGAAGTAAATGATTGGTTAAACGAGACGAAGCGCGAGAACAATGCTATTATTTTGAGATTTTGAAAATAAGGAAACGTTTTTATATAACTAATTGTACGAAAACTGTATTATGGATGAAAATGACTTATTTGTAATGGATGAAGAATTGGAGAATCCAAGTGATTTAACAATAGATGATGGTAAAGAGGACCTTGATTTTGAAGAAGGAAATGAATTTGTGGTTTCTATGCACTGTACAAAAGAGAAGAGTTCTCATTGTGGATGTGGGGTCATTGTTGGAGATTATCTTGTTACAGCTGGTCATGTGGCAAAAGACAAAACAACAGAAGGTTTGCTAAATGATATTTTTGTGCTCTTCAGAGGTGATTTTGTTGATTTACATAAAGAAGACATTGTTTATGATGGCCGTGAGAATAAAGATGTTGATGAAATTCACGATGATTTAATAATATATCGTTTCAATGTACAAAGCCCTTTATGCCTAAATGATGATGGATTAAAAGAAGACCTCCTTCTATATTCAAAATATTTTGATTATGATGACAGCACCGATAGGCTTCAGCCTTTTAAAACAGAATGCAATGTGATTACTATTCAATCCAGTTCGCTTGACAATACAATTAAATGGTCGAATTGTTTTATCGTAAATAATCCTTCTGCATTCAAAGAAGGTAATAGTGGATGCCCAGTATATAGGAAACAAGATGTGTACGGAATTTTACTTAAAGAGAAGAGGTATCAGAACTCTGATCGGTGTTATACATTCTTGTCGGCTGGTTATATAATCCAAAAAATAAATGAATACGAACATTAGTTGTAATCTGCATTTGCAAGATTTGCAGTAAATCATAAAGAAAACAACTATGACCAACAATGAAAAAGCACTTGTGCACCAATTAGAGATGGCTGCGCATTCACCCGGGACGGCGCAATTCCTTTTTAATCTCATCGGAGGAGGCTTTATAACCAAACAACAAGCGAACGATACTATGGATTTTTGCATCGCCAAGATGAAACGCGATATTGAAAGCAATCCCAACCTGAATCGGGAACAAAAAGATTCCGAGATTGCTATCAGGCAATCTTGGTTTAATGTGTTGAAGACATCTATGGGTTTATAGTTTTTATAGTGGACTTATCATCGTTATGCCTACGGTTCTCCTTATCCTCCTCATCTGCCTCCTCCTCAACCTTGCTATGCTGGCGTTCAGGCCGGTAAGACTGGCTTGGAAAGATTTGCTGTCCATCTTCAAAAAGGAATTGCTGGAAAGGAATTTGTGGAGAGAGGTTTTTGTGTTGCCCGGAACGAATCCGCCTTGGTGGGAGAAGATGGGTTGCGCCCTTTTATTCGCTTTTCTATATCTGCTGTTTTTTGTTGTTCTGGTTCTGATGATGCTGTTCCCGTTTTATACCTATTATAACGCTATACGTAACAGAAAACGCTTGTTATTGATGGCGGAAATATCGGCCAACTACATTCCCGATTGTAGTGAATGGGGCGCCAATACCGACCAAAGTCATATTGAGTTTGACAACGACTTGCCCTTTACCCCCAGTATGTATGAGGTTTTCTATGTGGAAGACCAATACAATCCCGCTGTCAACGATTATATTCTCCAACATTATGATGAATTGTGCAAGTCGTTTTTGTCACATCGTCTTACATTCAATTATTTGCCTGCTGTAAGCAAGCAAGTGGTACAGGAGGAGGTCCTTCGCTATCTGTATCCTTATATGGAACAGTTTGATGCCGTAGAAAATGGTGAAATCATTATGGACAACCTGCGTTCGCACCTTGTTTCGGGAGATTTTGTGGGGCCGGCACTCATCCATTACAAACACGATGGCACTGACAGTCCCGAAAAGTATTATTTTTCATATATACCCTTGGTGCCTGACTCTTCCGTGCCCTTGCCAAAACAGTTTGAATGGTATGTAAAAAATGTCTCGTTCGAAAAAAATCGACATCAGGAGGGCGCGATGGCCCACCCCGGATCTGTTGAGGGTGATGATAAAGCGGATTTCTGTTTCCATAATGAATGTTTTGACCCATTCACCGCTTCAACAGAATGGGATTTGATAGACGAGATTCGGGAAAGAGTGTTTGCTCTGCGCAAAAGAGGCCTGCAGCTGCATTGGATACAGGAGATGATAGAGATGCCGCCCAAGCTCAGTCGCCTGGTCGTTGACAAAGAATTCCGGATATTTCTTCCCGATTACAACAATATGGAAATCACGATGTCGCCCCTGCCCAAAGCGGTTTTCCTGTTGTTTCTGAAACATCCTGAAGGCATCCCGTTCAAGCTTTTGAAAGACTATTATCCTGAGCTGTTGGATATCTACAAACAAATCAGCAACAGGGTGGTGGAGGCCACTATCGAGAAGAGTATCCGCGACATCACCGATCCTTCCAAGAATTCCATCAATGAGAAGTGCGCCCGCATACGGGAGGCCTTCATCAGCAAATTCGACACCTTTTACGCCCAACATTATTATGTCACGGGCAAGCGCGGTGAACCGAAGAAGATAACCCTGCCCCGCGAATTGGTGGATTTGCAAGCCTTGTAAAAATCCGAAGCGCAATCTGCCTTGATGTATTTTTGCGGCCTTTAATTCTACATTGTTTTACTCACTAAAAAAGCATTTATGGGAAAAGCTTCAAAAATCATCGTTACTATTGTTTGTGTCATTGTGTTTATAGCGCTCACAGCTGTTGTCTCCGGTATCCGCAGCGATGCAGGCGCCGCTACTCCCGGAATTTTCGCAATCATCCTTTTGATTGCTCTTATCGGAGCACTGCGTGCGGTCTGGAAAAAGGAGGAATAATACTAAACCACGGAAAATATGCTTAAAGACACTTTTAAGAAAGCCGTCCGTGGCGCGTGGGATGCATCCAAAGGATATATAGTTGTGGCCCTTGTGCTCACCCTTATCGGCATTCTCATTATCATTTTTTCCGGATGCACGGCTTAAAGCAACGGCAACAACAGTTGTGCCTTCTGTTCAATAAGCAAATCGCTGTTAATCATTTGAAACACACAAAAAACTAATTACTCTTTGAAACGACTGTCGCTTCGCACCTGAATTAGATCGGCTGTCCCGCCACAGGGATGGCGCGTCTGCCGCCATCGGCAGACTATGGGAGGTGCCCTCACGGGCGCTTTGCCCTGGTGATAAAGTTAGTACTCGAGCCGCGCGAGCCTCCGTGGTCCCCACCCACGAGGCCGTGATCGCAAGAGTGCGACCTCCGAGCTCTCGCTTGGAATCCATTCCGGTACTCCGGTCGCACTCTTGCAGCCCCTCATCCAAACCTGAAGTAATGTCGGCGAGGTGACAGTCGTGGAAAAGACCTGATAATAAAAAGATAATAATAGCCCAATGAGCACGTCATACCCTTTAAAGCCAAAACATCACCGCGAGCCCGAAACCCCAGACGTGACGCTGCGGATGCGCGACCTTTGGCGCTGCCTTGAGAACAAGCACGACCTGCTCTTCCTGGTCAATGTCGCGCTGGAGGGACTCTATGGCGATATGGCCCTCACTATCAGTATGAAGGAATTGCTCCAGATGGCCTATACCGCCAATGGCGAACATCGCTACACCTCATTCCAGATTCCCAAAAAGAAGAGGGGAGAGTTTCGCGCTATCGACGCCCCGATAGAGCCGTTGAAAACCATCCAAAGGGCGCTGAACCATATCCTGGAGGCGGTGTACACGCCGCATATTGCCGCTATGGGTTTCGTGCCCGGGCGCTCGGTGGTGGACAACGCCCGCGTGCACGTGGCACAACGATACATCTACAACATCGATCTGAAAGACTTCTTTCCCTCCATTGCCTCCGGACGTGTGTATGCCCGCCTGCTGTCCAAGCCCTTCTCCTTGCCGCAGGAGGTGGCCAGCCTCATCTGCGACCTCTGTTGCTACACCAACGGCGACCGAGACAAAGTGCTGCCCCAGGGCGCCCCCACTTCGCCAGTGCTCTCCAACATCATCTGCGAGCGCCTGGACCGCAAACTGCACAAACTCGCTAAAGCGTATGGCCTGCGCTACACCCGATATGCCGACGACATCACCTTCAGTGGAAACGCTTATGTGTTCGCCCCGGATGGCCGGTTCTGCGTTCTGCTGAAACACATTGTGGAAGAGGAGGAGGGTTTCACCATCAACCCCGGCAAGACCCGTTTGGAGCATCAGGGCGTTCGGCAGGAGGTGACCGGCGTCTCCGTGAACAGCAAGCCCAACGTATCGCGCGACTATGTGCGGCAGCTCAGAACCCTGCTGCACAACTGGGAGATGAACGGCTACGAAAAGGCACAGGCCGATTTCCTCGATCATTATGTGAAAACCAGAAACCTGCTTATAGCATACACTCCCCGCATCGAGAATGTCATTGCAGGCAAACTGCTGTATATGAAGATGGTGAAGGGCGATACGGATTCCACCTACAGAGGGCTGGAAAAGCGTTTCGTGACCCTTTGCCCGTCCAAATGGAATAATATAAACCACTTGATATGAAACTACATCAACTTTTGGGACTTACCCCCAGTAAAGAAAGTGAACCCATTGCCACCGGCTTCAAAGAATTGGACCGCTTGACAGGAGGGCTCCCCATAGGAACTTTGACAACCATTGCCGCAAGGCCCGGAATGGGTAAGACCTCACTAGCCGTGTCATTGATGCGCAACATTGGGGTGATTCAGAAAGTGCCCACGGCTTTTCTTTCGCTTCAGTTGAAAGAAATGCAGATTGTGAAGTGGCTGAAGGCGACCATAACAGGATATTGGGAAGACGTTCCCGAAGAACAAAGGATGTGGACACCCCCTGAGGCCATTGTCAAGGAATTCGCGGACATCGGTTTCCATATCGAGCCTGAACGAAAAACGGATTCGGATGCCGTGAAGATGATGAAAGAGGCGCCCGTGTGGATTGAGCACGACTTGGATGTGAGCGTTAAGGAGATTGTAAGCCGAATGGAGCGCCTCCATCAGGAAAACAAAGTGCGGGTGGTCTTCCTTGACGGTTGGGAATGGGTGAGAGTTACAGGAAATTACCCGGAGCAAAAGCAATCGGCATCGCAGCTGTGTGAGGCAGCCGAAAGGTTGAAGGTGGCACTGGTCCTCACCTCGGTTCTGAATCGCTCAGTGGAAACTCGCGGTGGAAGCAAGCGGCCGGAATTAAGGGACTTGAACAACAGTTTTGGACTTGAAACCTATTCCTCGATGGTGATGTTTGTCTATCGTCCAGAATATTATATGATAGACAGGTTTGAGGATGAAACCCCCTCCAAGGGACTGGCCGACATTATGGTGGAGAGGAATACGTATGGGAGCACCGGCAATGTGCGCCTATGTTTCGAAAACTACTGCAATTTCAGGGAAATGCATTATGGTTATTATTTCAAAGAAGGAAATGACGAAGAGGGTGCCGCGGCCCCAGACCTTCCGTTTTAATTGCGCCAACCGCACCCCGCAAATCGCACCCCGCAAATCGTAAATCGCACCCCGTAAATCGCAAATCGTAAATCGCACCTCGCTCTAATGCCTCACCTTCTCCAGCCAGCTTCTGTCGTTGCTGTTCTGGTAGTTGTCCAGGCCCGTGAACAACTCCTCCAAGGTGTTGGCGGTGATGAGCAGCTCGTGGTGGAACAGGCGGAGGAATCCTTCGTCGCAGAAACGCTGCAGCTGGGCGATGAGCAGGTCGTAGAAGCCGTTGGGATTGAAGAGCGCCACGGGCTTGGTGTGCATCCCCAACTGGGCGTCGGTGATAATCTCAAAGAGCTCGTCCATCGTGCCGTAGCCGCCGGGCAGCACCACGAAGGCGTCGGCGCGGCTCTCCAACAACTGCTTGCGCTCGCTCATCGACTTCACATAGATCATCTCGGTGATGTTGTCGGCCAAAACGGCTCCTTGTTTGAAGAAATCGGGGGCCACGCCGATAACGGTGCCGCCATTGGCCATCGCGGCGTTGGCGGCCTCGCCCATCAGGCCGATGCTGCCGCCACCATAGTAGAGTGTGAGTCCTTTCTCGGCGCACATCTGTCCGAAACGGCTGGCCAATTCTGCATATAAGGGGTTGGTGCCCGTTGCGGATCCGCAAAACAGGGCCACAGATGAGATTTTCATAACACTTGCAGTTTTTGTAAGGTGTGGTAAAACAGTGAGATAATGATATATGCCAGGATGATCAGCGGAAAAGCGCCCCACTGGAAGAAGGGGATGAGAATCAGTCCCGTGAGAATCAATGCATAGCGGGCGATGTTGATACCTTTGAATTTCAAGTCTTTGAATTTCAGTGACATCATTGAGATGGGACTGACCAACAACAATGCGAAGATAAGGGTGAGAATCCATACCATCCAGAAGTTGTTGAGAAAAACCAGCTTGTCGGCGGTCAAGGGTATGAACCCGAGAAACAGGGCGTTTGCCGGGGTGGGGAGTCCGATGAAGGTCGTGGCCTGCCGGTCGTCGATGTTGAAGCGCGCCAGACGGACGGCAGACATCGCGGGCACGAATAGTGCCACATAGGGCAGCAACTCGGTGAACCAGCCGATGCGGGTGGGGGGCAACTCGTACAGGCAGCGGGTGAGCCACGTGAAGATGATCATCGCCGGCGCCACCCCGAAGGAGACAATGTCGGAGAGCGAGTCCAACTCCTTGCCGATGGGGGAGACCACCTTCAGCATCCGGGCGGCGAACCCGTCGAGGAAATCAAAAACGGCGGCTATGATGATCCAGATGGAGGCCATCTCAAGGTTTCCCTTCAGAGCGGCCATCGCCGACAGGGTGCCGCACACCAGATTCAGACAGGTCAGCGTGTTGGGGATGTGTTTTTTCATATTGCTCTGCAGATAGATATCGTTATTTGAGAATCCAATACTTGAGTCCGGTGCCCTTGGCAAAGGCCTCGGCCTCCTCTTCGCTATCGAAGATGCCGATGCAGACGCGGATGTTGCCCACGCCGTTCTGCATCACCAACTTGGGCTCATACTGGTCCAGACCCCGATTGCGGATGTGCCGCACAGCGTCGCCCTCGGAGGGCAGACTGCCCACAATGGCGTAATAGTGCCCCGACTCGTATCGGATGTACGGGTATTTGTCGTCGGCGGTGCGCTTCACCACCTCGGGCGTGTAGGCCGGCGTCTCCTCAGCGACCTCCTCCACGGGCTCTTCCTCCGGCTCCATCTCTTCCGCTTCTTCCACGGGCGTTACAACCTCGATGGTCTCGGCCTCTGCCGGCGTCTCCACCTTCTCTTTCTTGGAGAACTTCTCCTTGACATTCTCGTACACGGGCGTCAACTTGTCGCGGAACAGATACCCGGCAGCGCCCAGGGCGGCCAAGAGCAACAGCACCAGAAGCCACCAGAGCCATTTGCGGTGTGCGGTGTGCGATTTACGATTGGCGACTTGCGATTCTTCGTCTTCGGTCTCAGGTCTTTCGTCTTCGGTCTCAGGTCTTTCGTCTTCAGTCTCACGTCTTCCGTCTTCGGTCTCCAGGTCCTCGATTTGCGCTTCCTCGGTCTCCGTTCTCGGTTCTTCGTTCTCGGTTCTTCGTTCTTCGTTCTCAACTACCTCGTTTTGCGATTTCTCGTCATCCGTCTCCTGTTCTTCGACTTGCGATTTACGATTTTCGATTTGCGATTCCTCGTCTTCCGTCTCCGGTCTCAGTTCTTCGGTCTCCGGTCTCAGTTCTTCGGTCTCCGGTCTCAGTTCTT
>ERZ842401.4256-NODE-4256-length-16845-cov-4.372126_pt1 | contig 16845 bp, 12 predicted proteins | sample MGYA00521270_ERZ842401 | MGnify/ENA primary metagenome ERZ842401 (study PRJEB31892, sample SAMEA3878208) | bioreactor metagenome | biome: Moose rumen | place: Sweden | collected 2011-10 | study: EMG produced TPA metagenomics assembly of the PRJEB12797 data set...
GCCGAGTCCGCGTCCTGCCGTACCTGTTGCCGAGACCGTGATCGTGCCGCCGGATATGTCCAGTGCGCCGACCTTCACCGCGTAGCACTTGGAAGGGTCCATGACGGGATACGAGCCATTGGCGATAAGCGATGTCGTGTTGTATACGGAAGTTCCGCCGCTCGTTTTAGTGGAGGAAGAGAGTGTGACGCAGTAGTTCCACGTGTTGCCGTCACCGTCCTCGTATTCGAAGTAGTCTTCGACAATGCCTCCGGACAAGGTCGCCTCAAGGGTGCCGCCGGTCATCGTGAACGAGCCGTCGCCCTTGACGCCCTTGGCGCCGTCGCCGGACATGGCGAACTTCAGGGTTCCGCCGGTCATCGCGCCTGTCACGGTGTCCTTGTCCATTGCGAGCCCGACTGATTTCTCGCCGGCAAGCGTCACGTCGAGCGTGCCGCCGGCAATTGTCGCCTTTGTGTTTTTCTTGGCGAGGAATACGCCGTTCTGCTTGTACTTGTCTGACGAGCCTACAATCTTCAACGTGCCGTCCGTCTGCGTGTAGTCGCCGAAAAGCGAGACGCCGCAGGCGTTTTTTGCATTGGGATTGCTGATGGTCAGCGTCGTCGTCCCGCCCGCAAGCGTGAGGTTCTTCGCAGAGATGACGCCTGCCTTCTTCGCGCCGGGCGAAGTGGCTGTGAGCGAACCCGTACCAGCGATTGTGAGCGTACCCGAACAGGATATCGCCGTTGCACCATCCGTTGTCACGGAATTCGCTCCGACGAGCATAAGTTCGGCGTCGCCGTTTATCGTCAGCACGCCTGACAGCGTGACGCCTGACAGCGTGACACGGCAGTTCGCCGGCAGCGTCACGTCGACGTTTCCGTTGATCTGGCCGGAGAGTGTTACGTCCGTGCCGACCTCCGTGATTTCATAAACGCCTGGTGACGAGTATTCGACCGTGTGCGCATAGTCGCCGAAAGCGACTGCAGCGCAGCCGAGTGTCAGTGCGAGTATTCTGCTTTTCATGCTTTTTCTCCTTTTTGGGTTTACCAGTTGAATGAAAACCTGAGTCGAGCAAAACAAGATGGTTGTGTCGCGTCGGCTGCGACGTACGCGCCCGATTCGTCTGACCAGACGAGATTATCAACGCTCCAGTCGCTTTCGTCGGATGACAATTCGTAGCAGCCGACTGGCATGACGGAGACCGAAATCGCCGCATCGGATGGAGCGGTATAGACGAAACTCGTGCCGCTGACGGTGAGGCCGAGGAACGACCCATCTGCCGCGATGTCGTCGGCGTATGCGTAGGCGTATGCGTTGTTCCCCGTTGCCAGCCACGTCTTTAGCGTTGCCGTGTTGTAGTCAGCCGGCTGCGTCACAGTTGGCGATGAACCGGAGGCGTCAGCCACAAGCCACTCGACGAGGTCGGAGGCCTCAATGCGTGTCACCGATCCGACGACTGGCGCGTAGGAGACTTCGCGTCCGAGGAAGGCCGTGTCAGCGAACGAAGGAATCGAAGAGTTGGATAGCGTCGACACCAACATCGCCTCGTCCGCCGCGAGCGCGTATGCACCGAGCGTTGCCGAGGAGTCGAGAGAGATTGCCGTCACTGGGATCCCCGCAAGCGACGCCTGCCCAAATGTCGCCACCTGCGACCAGTCGGACTCATCAAGCGCAGTGCAGCCCGCAAACACGCCGTCCGGCAAAGCGGACTGATTCCATTCCGCAGACTTAAGGTTCTCGCACCCCGCAAACGCGCCTTCCCCAACGCTCATCCCAGAGCTCACACTGACGCTTTCCACACCCGACCGCGCGAAGGCATAGTCGCCAAGCTTCGTCGCGGATGACGGCACGGATGCGAGCGCGCTACATCCGCGGAATGCATCGGCGCCAATGTCCGTAACGCCAGATGCCGCAACCGTTGCGAGGGATGTGCAGCCCGCAAACGCATTCGCGCCTATTGCAGTGCACGCAGTCGGCAGCGTCACGGACTTCAGCGCCGTGCAGCCTGCAAAGGCAGATTCCGGGATTTCCGTAATGGACGTCGAGGAGAGGTCGATGCCCGTAAGCGTCGTGCAGCCCGCAAGCGCGCCTTCGGCGATCTCCGCCACAGTTGATGCAACAGTCACGGACGCAGGGCTGTCGTAGCCTATGACCGTCCCCTCGCGGATTATCAACCCCGACGTCGTTGTTGAGGAGGCGAGAAATGTGTCGAACGTCCAGGTGGCCGACGAACCGCCGCCAGGCTGATTCCCTCCAGGCTGAGTTCCGCCGCCTCCGGGCGGGGTTCCGCCGCCTCCGGGACCAGCGGCGAGAGCTGCGGATGCAACTGTGGCGAATACGACTGCGACAACGAGTTTCATCTTGTTCATGATAAGATTCCTTTCTTTAAGGTTACTGGAAGTACACGCCATGGAAGTTCTGCGAAGTGCCTGATGCCGAGCTTGCAGCAGAAACAGACGGCGCGGACGTGCAGCCGTCCGTGGTGCAGACGAGCGAAACCGATCCGGAGCTGCTGCTCATGGACGGCACTTTCACGTAGACCGTCTTGCTGCCGCCCGTCATCTTGAGGTACTTGCCCGCGTATGTCGAGGCCGAAACGGAAGTTCCCTTGTACGTGACAAGCGTCCCTGTCGAGCCGACGACCATGTTTCTCGCCTCGCTTCCAAACGAAACCACCGTCCCGCCGTTGATCTTCAAACCGTTGGAATTGTCGGTGTCGAGGCCGATTTCAGGTATCGCCGCAGTGAAGCATAGGACTATTCCGCCGTTGATGACGATGGAGTCCGAACCCGATCCGTTGGAGTCGATGCAGTCGTTGTTCGTCGCGCCGCAATAGAGGTAGCCGCCGTTGACGACAAGCGACTCGCTCGCGTTGATGCAGTCGTCGTATGTCGTCGCCTCGAAGACGCCCCCGTTGATCGTCATGACCTTCTTCGACTCAAAGCCCTCGCCTCCCTCGGCCTGAGAGAAACCGCGGATTCGTCCGCCGTGCATTGTGAGGTTCCCTTCCGCCTTGATGCACTTGGGGTTCGAGTGGTCTACGTTTTCGCCAGAGGCGGAGACTACCTTGTTGGATGCGAAGTAGTACGTCGTGGACGCCAAATCGGCGACAGTCGCCGTACCTACGCTCAGGTAGTTCTTCTGCTTCTTCGCGGCGACGTAGATCTGCGTTCCGTATGTCGCGGCCTGGATGTCGGGAAGGAAGGCGGAGTCGGACGGTGCTGTAGTTTGCCCGGACGTGCCGACGACGAGTTCGCCCTTTGCGACAATGCACTTTCCGCCGGTCCCGTTTGCCACGAGGTTGAGCGTGCCGCCGGTAATGGTGAATACGCTGTTCGACTCCGACGTGCGAAGACCGCATGCTGTCGCCTTGTCTATCTCCGTCGTCAATGCAGTCTCGTCGAGCATTTCAAGGATTGTGTTTGAAGCCCCGCCGTCGCACGTCACGTCGAAGAATCCTCCGGAGATGTAGAACGTTCCTCCGTCCGCGTCCGCGCAGAGTCCGCGCGAGGCAATGCCACTCGCGGAGACGCGCACCGTCCCGCCGGAAATCGCGATGTTGCCGCACTTCACCGCGTATGCGGGAGAGGCGTCCTGCACGACGTAGTTGCCTGTCGAGGAGAGAAGCGACGTAGAGGAGACCTTGACAACGTAGTTGCTGCCGTCTCCGTCTTCGTAGTTCTCGTATAGGACGTTGCCGGTGACCGAGGCGTTGAGCAGGCCTCCGGTCATCGTGAACGACTCGTCCCCCTTGATGCCCTTTGCGCCATCTCCCGCGACGGCGAGTTCGACGGTTCCGCCCGAGAGGAGCATCGTCGTGCCTGACTTGTCAAGCGAGACGCCGACGGACTTCTCGCCGCATACGGCGACGGAGAGCTGTCCGCCTTCCACCGTCACTGACTTCCCCTTCTTGTTCACGAGGATTCCGTTCACCTTGTTCACCGCGCCGTACGACGCGCAGTCGATGTCGACCGTCCCCGCCACCTGCACGTAGTCGCCCGTGAGCGTTATGCCGGCGACGTTCTTCACGTCCGCGTTGAGGACAATGGAGACGTTCCCGCCCGCCACGACGAGATTCTCCGCGACGACGGGTCCGGTCTGCTTCTTCGTCGGGGCGGAGGCCAGCGTGACGGACCCCGGCCCTCCGATCGTCAGGGTTCCCGTAGACGAAACTGCCGTCGCCGCCGTAGTCTCAATGACGTTGTCGCCTACAAGCCACAGCGTTGCGTCGCCGGAGAGCGTAACGCTCTGGGAGACTGTCGCGCCGTCGAGAGTTACGCGATAGGGGACGTCGGAGCTGAACGACAGCGCGGACGAAATCGTTCCGCTAACGACGAAGTCCGTCCCTACGGTGCCCCCGTTCGCGTACGTACCGCCCTCCGTCACGTTCGTCTTGAACGGATAGGCGAGAAGTTCGGGCCTCTCGGCGGCTAATGCGGTGGTCGAAACGATCACGCCAGCCGCTGCCGACATCACCGCAAGCACCGATGACTTGATTGATTTTACATTCATTGCTGTCCTCTTTCTGCCGCCTTTTTGACGACAGTGACAGTATAGCAGAAGAGGACAAGAAGTTTGTCAACTCAATGTCAAGTGGAGGCAAATAATCAATGACATTCAGGATTGTGGTCTGGCACTCCGGCGGCTATTATATTCGCTTGATGACCTTCGCCGGGACGCCGGCGACGACGGTGCGCGGCGGGACGTCCTTCGTCACTACCGCGCCAGCGCCGACGATCGCGCCTTCGCCGATCGTCACGCCCGGACAGACCGTCACGCGCGCGCCCAGCCAGACCTTGTCGCAAATTTTGACCGGCTTGGGAATCATCCCGCCGCGCTTCTCCGGGTCGGGATCGTGGTTCAAGGTCGCAATGATCGTCTGCGGGCCAATCAGCACATCGTCGCCAATGGTGATGCCGCCCTGGTCCTGGAACTGACTGCCGGCGTTGATGAAGACGCGCTTCCCGATCTTCGTGTTCTTCCCGCAGTCCGTGTGGAACGGCGGAAACATGGCGAACGATTCGTCGATCTCGCTCGCCGTCAGTTCCGACATGAGTTTACGCACTTCTTCAGGCGTATGGTACGCACCGTTCAATTCCGCCGTGATCCTCAGCGCCTCCTGCGAGAATGCATGAAACGCCTGGTGGAGTGCGCTCCCTGCGGGAATGTACTCCGTCTCCGCCATTACACGTCTAAACTCTTCAATCTTCATTTAAGTTTACTTTATTGTCTCACGCAAAGTCCGCAAAGTTCGCAATGTCATCCCAAAATTATTACTTCGCGTACTTCGCGAACTTGGCGTGAGATATATCTAGGCAGATGGGATATAAGCTATTTCAGATTTTTTCTGTAGAACGCTTCGATGCGGTCGAAGGGAATCGCGTTCTTTCCTCCGCCGTCGTAGAGGTCGCAGTGCGATGCGCCAGGGACTATGACAAGCTCCTTGTTGTCGCCCTTGAGCATCTTGAAGGCGGTCTCGCCGAAGTAGCGGCTATGCGCCTTTTCGACGTGAAGGACCATCACCGCGCTTTCGATTTCGTCCGCGTAGGCGAGCAGTTTCGCGTTGATGAACGAGAGGGCGGACGTCTTGTTCCAGCCGCCGTTCGAGTTGAGCGAACGCGCGTGATAGCCGCGCGGCGTCTTGTAGTAGGCGTAGTAGTCTTTCACGAACTGCGGGGCGTCGTCCGGCAGCTTGTCGGGAACGCCGCCGCCAAGCTCGTATGTTCCGGACTTGAAGTCCTTGATCCGCTGGGCGTTCATCGCCTCCTTCTTCGCCTGGCGCGCCGCCGCGCTGTCCTCCTTGTCGAAGTAGCCATTCGCCGTCACCCGCGTCATGTCGTACATGGTCGAGGCGACCGTCGCCTTGACGCGGGTATCGACCGCCGCCGCGTTGATGGCGAGACCGCCCCATCCGCAGATGCCGAGAATGCCGATCTTGTCGGCGTAAACATCGTCGCGCGAGATGAGATAGTCCACCGCCGCCTGAAAATCCTCCGTGTTGATGTCTGGCGAAGCAACATAGCGCGGCGTGCCACCCGACTCCCCCGTGAAGGACGGGTCAAACGCTATGGTGAGGAAACCGCGATCTGCGAGCGTCTGGGCGTAGAGCCCGGACGACTGCTCCTTGACCGCGCCAAACGGACCCGAGACCGCAATCGCCGCAAGCTTTTCATTCCCCATCTTCGGCTTGTACACGTCGGCGGCCAGCATGATGCCGAAGCGGTTCTTGAATGTCACTTTGGCGTGTTCCACCTTATTGGACTTCGGAAATACCTTGTCCCACTCCTTCGTGAGCGGGAGATTCGCCTGTGCCGAAGGCATCAGGTTGCCCGAGCGCGAAGCGCAAGCCGCGTCAGCGGTCGCAAGAGGCCGAGACGCGCTTGTCGCGTCCGCCGCGCAAGCGCCGCCCGCGACCATGGTTGCCATTGCCAGTTCTTTCATCATTTCGTTGCTCCTTCTTTATCGCGCCGTAGCCCGAAGGGCGGAGGCGGATTGTTTGTTGTTGACCTAATGAGGCGAAAAAAGAAAACGCTGCTAGTATAATCTGTTTCGCCTGAAATAACAAATACCGATTTCTTATCAAAAACCATAATTTACACTTATGCCTGAATATGGTATATTATGCAGTATGGACTTACGGATACTCAGGTACTTTCTCGCCGTGGCGGACGAGGGAAACATCACCCGCGCCGCCGAACGGCTGCACGTCTCGCAGCCTGCGCTCTCCACGCAGCTCGCCGCGATGGAGGACGAACTCGGGCACAAGCTCTTTGAGCGTAGCGCGCGCGGAATCGCCTTGACCGAGAAAGGCATCGCGCTCAGACAGCGCGCCGGCGACCTCGTGGAGCTCGCCGAGCGGGTGGAGGCCGAGATCAAGGCATCTGACACGGACGAGATCGTCGGCACGGTCTCCATCGGCGCGGGCGAGACGCCGGCGTTCCGCTTCGTGGCCCGCGCCGCAGAAGAACTTCACCGCAGGAACCCGAAGCTTTGTTTCTCCGTCTCATCGGGCAACGGCGAGGACATCGTCGCCCACCTGCGCGAGGGTACTTTCGACCTTGGCGTGCTGATCGGCCCCGGGCGCTATGGCGGCTTCGACTACCTGACGCTTCCCTACACGCACCACTGGGGACTTGCCGTCAGGAAGGATTCGCCGCTCGCCGCGAAGAAGCGCATATCGCCGAAGGACGCGCAAGGCGTCCCTCTCATCTGCTCTCGCCAGGCGATGGTGAAGGAGTTTCTCGCCGGGTGGTTCGGCTGTCCGTTCGGAAAGCTGGATGTAGTCGCCAACTACAACCTCATCTACAACGCGGCAGTTTTCGTCGAGGCGGGTCTTGGCGCGGCGGTTTGCATCGACGGGATGATCCCGCAGGAGTTCGCAGAGCGCGTCGTGTTCCGTCCGTTCGCGCCCGCGCTCGTCAGCGACGTCTATCTCGCCTGGCGCAAGAACGCCACGGTCTCGCCCGCTGCCAGTGCCCTCATTGCTGCTGTCCGGCAAGGGATTGATGGCTATAGATGATTTTTCATCAGTTCATCACGTCAGGCGTTCCGTCTTCGCCGTTCAAAACCGGCATCGGGAACATCCAGTTCTTCTTTCCAAGGTTCTTTTTCATTCTCTCCCCTCCCTGTAGGGAACGCTGGGTTCAGCGCTTGGCCGAAATCGCATGTGAAAGCACGGCCAGCGATTGTGCGAGGTCGACGTTCTGGACGATGACGCCGTCGGGCACGGAGAGTCGCACCGAGGTGAAGTTCCAGATGCCGCGTATTCCGGCGGCGACGAGCTTGTCGGCGCATGGCTGCCCGGCGTCGTTCGGCACCGTAAGGATGCCGAGCCTGATGTTGAGACGCTTCACGAGACGGGGGAGATCGGCCATCGGACGGACCTTGACGCCGTGAATCGTCTTCCCGACGATTTCCGGGCTTGCGTCGAATGCCGCTGCAATCGAAAGGTTCTGCTCCTCGAATCCACTGTAGCCGAGAAGGGCATTTCCGAGAGAACCGACGCCGACGAGGACGGCGTCGGTGGAGTTGTCCCAGCCCAGCGCGGCGGTGATGGCGGTCTGGAGCTCCCTGGCCGGGTAGCCGCGGCGCGGCTTCCCGGGGACTCCGGCCATCGCGATGTCCTTGCGCGCCAGCACGGAGTCGAGGCCGAGCTTCTCGGCCACTACCGCGCTCGATATGTGCGTCTCGCCGGCCGCGATCATCTCGTTGATGCAGCGCAGGTAGACAGGATACCGGCGGATCGTCGGCAACGGCAGCGCGAAGGGCCGCGCAAGCTGGTTCTTCTCGTTCATGGCGGAAAGTATACCATAAACGGCGGCCAATAAGATAATAAAATATCGCTATTGACATACCGATATAAAAAGAGCTATAATATGCCGCACTCGCCCGGAAAGGGTTTCCGGGCCGTATACGAAAGAAAGGGTGGACATGGCGGAAAAGGCAATGGAACTGGTCGCGGCACCAGCCGTGGACGACGGAATGGAGGCGTTCGAGCGGATGCTTGAACGCGTGAGGGCGGCGCAAAGGGCGTATTCCACGTACTCCCAGGAGCAGGTGGACGCGATCTTCAAGGCGGCCGCGCTTGCGGCGAACAAAGAGAGGATACCTCTCGCGAAGATGGCTGTCGCAGAGACGGGCATGGGCATCGTCGAAGACAAGATCATCAAGAACCACTACGCGGCAGAGTACATCTACAACACGTACAAGGATACGAAGACGTGCGGCGTCGTGGAGGAAGACGAGGCGGCCGGGATCATGAAGGTCGCCGAGCCCATCGGCGTCATCGGCGCGGTCATCCCGACGACGAATCCGACTTCGACGGCGATCTTCAAGACGCTCCTCGCGCTCAAGACGAGGAACGGCATCGTCATAAGCCCGCATCCGCGCGCGAAGAACTGCACGATGGCGGCGGCGAAGGCCGTTCTGGACGCGGCGCTCGCGGCCGGCGCACCCGAAGTCATCATCTCCTGGATCGAGGCGCCGAGCCTCCCGAAGACGAACCTCCTCATGAAGGAGGCGGACATCATCCTCGCAACCGGCGGCCCCGGCATGGTGAAGGCGGCGTACTCGAGCGGCACTCCCGCCCTCGGCGTCGGAGCGGGCAACGCGGCGGCGATACTCGACCCGAGCTGCGACCTCGTCAACGCCGTCAACTCGATCATCCACTCGAAGACGTTCGACAACGGCATGATCTGCGCGACCGAGCAGACGGTCATCGCGGACGAGCTCATCTACGACGACGTCAAGGACGAGTTCAAGCGCCGCGGGTGCTACTTCCTCAACAAGGAGGAGGCCGACAAGATCCGCGCGACAATGCTCATCAACGGCGCGCTCAACGCGAAGATCGTCGGCCAGAGGCCCGTCGCCATCGCGAAGATGGCGGGCTTCGAGGTCCCCGAGTCCACGAAGGTGCTCATCGGCGAGGCGACTTCGACCGACAGCTCCGAGGCGTTCGGGCACGAGAAGCTTACGACGATACTCGGCATGTACAAGAGCCGCGACTTCGACCACGCGCTCGACATCGCGGAGGCGCTGCTCGTCAACAACGGCGGGCTCGGCCACACGTCGTCGCTCTGGATCGACGAGCTCGGCGAGCGCGAGAAGCTCGCGAAGTTCGCGGACCGCATGAAGGCGTGCCGCCTCCTCGTCAACACTCCGTCGAGCCTCGGCGGAATAGGCGACATCTACAACTTCAGCCTCGTTCCGTCGCTGACGCTCGGCTGCGGCAGCTGGGGCGGCAATTCCGTGTCCGAGAACGTCGGCGTCAAACATCTTTTGAACATCAAGACCGTGGCAATGAGAAGAGAAAACATGTTGTGGTTCCGCGCGCCCGAGAAGGTGTACCAGAAGAAGGGGTGCCTCGCGGTGGCGCTCCGCGAGCTCGGAGAAGAGCTCGGGAAGAAGAAGGCGTTCATCGTCACCGACACCTTCCTCTACGCGAACGGATACACCAAGGCGATCGAGCGCTCGCTCGAAAACCAGGGCATCATGTTCACGACGTTCTCGAACGTCGCGCCCGATCCCACGCTCGCCTGCGCCAAGGAGGGCGCGAAGCTGATGGCCGGGTTCAAGCCCGACGTCATCATCGCCGTCGGCGGCGGATCCGCGATGGACGCCGCGAAGATCATGTGGGTCCTCTACGAGCACCCCGAGGTCGACTTCCAGGACATGGCGATGCGCTTTATGGACATCCGGAAGCGCGTCTACAAGTTCCCGAAGATGGGAGAGAAGGCGTACTTCGTGTGCGTCCCGACCTCGGCCGGAACGGGCTCCGAAGTGACTCCGTTCGCCGTCATCACCGACGAGCAGACGGGAGTCAAATATCCGCTCGCCGACTACGCGCTCATGCCGAACATGGCGATCGTCGACGCCGACATGCAGATGATGGCGCCTCCCGGGCTCACCAGCGCGTCCGGAATCGACGCGGTCTCGCACGCGCTCGAGGCGTACGCCTCGATGATGGCGACGGACTACACCGACGGGCTCGCGATCCGCGCGCTCCAGACGATCTTCAAGTATCTGCCCGCGTGCTACGACGCCGCCGTTGCGAAGAAGGCGAACCCCGTCGCCCGCGAGAAGATGGCGAACGCCGCCACAATGGCCGGCATGGCCTTCGCGAACGCGTTCCTCGGCGTGATGCACTCGATGGCGCACAAGCTCGGGAGCTTCCACCACATCCCGCACGGAATCGCCAACGCCCTGATGATGGAGGAAGTTCTCCGTTTCAACGCCGATCCCGTTCCGCGCAAGATGGGCACGTTCCCGCAGTACGACCATCCGCACACACTCGAGCGCTACCTCGAGATCGCGGACGCTCTCGGCATCAAGGGGAAGTCCAAGGGCGAGCAGTTCAACAATTTCGTCAAGGCGATACGCGAGCTGCAGGCGAGGGTCGGCATCAAGCCGACGATCCGCGACTACGTTCCGGACGAGAAGGACTTCCTCGCCCGCCTCGATGCGATGGTGGAGCAGGCCTTCGACGACCAGTGCACTGGCGCGAACCCGCGCTATCCGCTGATGTCGGAGATCAAGCAGATGTACCTCAATGCCTACTACGGGAAGCACGAGGTAGTTTGAGTTGAAAAGTTGAAAGGTTGAAAAGTTTAGGAGTTTGGAAATGAAGAAAACTACAGCAAAGAAGGTTCCGGCGAAGCGCAGCGGTCAGCGCAGGCAGACAGGTGTTCTCCTCGAACGCACCGACAAGGTCGTGACGAAGGACAAGGGCACCGTGCTCAAGATCTTCGGACCGAGCTACAAGGTGAGCGCGATCCTGAACGAGGCGATGAACGAGGCGCGCGCCGCCGAGACGGGGCTTCCCGTAGCGAAGGTGCTCGAGGTCCTGAAGATCCGCGAGCACTGGTGCATCCGCCGCGAGTGGATCGAGGGCGAGACGCTCGCCGACGTGATGGCGAAGGACAGGAAGAACCTCGTCAAGTACCTCCGGGAGTTCGTCGCCATCCAGTGCGAGATCTTCAAGAAGACCTCGGAGCGCATGGGCAACCTCGCCGACAAGCTCGACAAGCAGATCTCCGCCTCTCCGCTGCCGCGCGAGACGCGCTACGACCTGCACATGAAGCTCCAGAGCTTCCCGCGCGGGAAGGCGCTCTGCCACGGCGACTTCAACCCGACGAACGTGATCATCACCCCGAAGGGCGACTGGCGCGTCATCGACTGGAGCCACGTGCGCCTCGGCGATCCGCTCGCCGACGTCGCGCGCACGTACCTCCTCTTTTGGCTCTCGGGCCACGTCGCGGCGGCGGAGAAGTACATGGCCCTCGCGTGCGAGGCGCTCAAGGTGAAGCTCCCCGACGTGCAGAAGTGGCTGCCGATTGTCGCCGCGGCGGAATCGTCGCGCGACCAGACGCCGAAGAACCACGAGCTCCTCATCCACTGGGCGAGCGTCGTCGACATCGAGTAGTGACGATGGGGGCTGGCCCCATTGTATTAGGAAGCCAGTCTTTGATGCGCGGTGTCGGAGGTGGCGTTTCGGCTTAGGGCTCGCTAGTTTTGCCGCGGATACGCGGCAAAACTCCGGCAAAAAAGCCGGTGGCGACATCGATTTCGCGGTCTTTCACATTTTGCCAGTGCCGTCAAGCCTCTCGGCAAAATGACGACGCGTCGAAATCGGGTCGCTTCCGTCTTTTTTCGCCGTCGCGTCGCATTGCGCCGAAACACCCCCTCCGCTCCAGCGCGGCAAATCCGTCGCGCCGTATTGGTAGGGGCGCATCTCCGAGGCGCCCGCTTTCCCATGACTGCCGCGATTTCGTCCGCACGATAATCGCATTTCATCATTTCCCCGCTCTGCTACGCACGGATTTTTGGTAAACTGTTCCTGAAATGAAAAAGCCGCTGCCAGTCAAGATTGTCGAAGCCCTCGGGTGGACGTATGTCGCGCTCGTGGTTTTGGGTTGTGCTGTCAGGATATGCCAGTCCGGCGATCCAACGTTTTTTATCGCGGCCATTTTCCCGCTCGCACTAACCCTTGGCATGGTTCTCTTGTTGCGGCGCGGTAGTCGTTCGTGGTTTCTCTGTCCGAATACAATGGTGTGGGGCCTTGTAGGAATCTTCATGGTTGGGGCGGGGCTGTATCATGAGCAAATGATTATGGTGGGGCTGTTTACAGGCCTTTTGCTCTTTGCTTTTATGGTTTCGCCGATCGTCCTTTTGCATCTCCAGCCGGCAAATCGGTGGTTTGGCGAAATGTCCGGTGGAAAACCCGACCGTTATGGTTGCTCAGCTGTATTTTGCTCTGTCATTATGGCCTTTTCCCTTGTTTTTATCTTGCCAGAAATAATATGTTCTCGCTGTCCTTCTCGGATGGTGAGATTGCAGTTTAGCGGTCGCGCTTTGTTTGGGCATGTGACCGAGAATAATGCCGCCCGCGGCGCGGGGGAGGTGTGGGTCGATCCAGATGCCTGCACGAATTCGACACAGTTCGTGCAGGCGTTGTGCAAGAAGTGTAAAGACAGTGCGGTAGGGCGTTCATGCGATTTTGGGCCCTATGCGAATGACTGGTGCATTGCCGTCAATCCGCCGAACGACGATCGCTTTCCCGTCTTGTTTACTGCGAACATCGATCCGCGCGAACTGCTGCGACCGTCGGGCGAGGGCCAGCCCTTGAAGCTGACATGTCCGAAGGAGTGGGGTGGCGTCTGCTTCAAGTTCTGCGAGAAGATGGGAGTTGTCCATTACAAGAACGGCGTGTCTCAAATCGTGAAGAAGCATATGTCCCCAAAGCAGATCTTCTGCTCCGGCATCCCCAAGCCCGGCCCCGAAACCTATTTCCTGACCCCGACCGGCCGCGTTGACTTTGTTGAAAGGCAAGCGGCAGATTGGCTTTCTATCCATGAATTCGCATCGAATGAGGATTCTGGCGATGTCTCGGTGAAATGGCGGGTGGCCTGGCCGGAGTCGTTGTCAGGTTTAAACAACGAGGGGCTCAGTTCTGTAAGGCGGGAAATCCTTCAGATGACCTTTGGCCCTGCGTGGAGCGATTTGAACCATGGCGACAAGACCTGGATTCCTCCGCCGACCATAGAAGAGGCAGAGGAGGAGATCAAGCGTAAGCTTGAAGAGCCAGACATTGTATGGGAATTCTCGGGAGATGTCGAACTTGATCGGCCCTTCGGAGCATCGCTGCAGGACGGCGCAGAATGGTATGCACGGCCTGTAATTGCCGCCAAAAATGATGGGAATTCAAGTTTTAGGTGGGAATGCGGCTGCACCTACTATACGATTGCAAGGACATTCAGTATCCCAGATGGCAGGGAAATGACAGTTGATGATTATTTCGATCGCGGCAAAATGAAGGAACTGTCCGCTCTTGTGTGGCGCCGTCTTCTTGAGAGCGTGTTTCCGTTTGATGATGAGACTCGCAAGGGCATGGGGCACAGGGACATCAATTTGCGTGACAGGAATTTAATCTTCATGCGTGTTATGAGTGGTGGCATTTGCTTCTATTTCGCACCGTACTCCATTTTCTCTGGAGCGGATGGCGTCACGAAGGCATTTCTGAAATGGGGAGAACTCTCTAAATTCAGAAAAAAGTGATTTCCTCACCGCGCATCCGACGAACCGCGTCGCCTTAGTTTTACCACGCGACCTGCCCCATGACAAATTTATGCGTTAGATGTCAGTTAGTATCTGTTGTGGTGGCTTGACGGGGTTTAACATGAACAGTCGGGGACAGACCCCGCGAAACCGTTGTAAAAGGCTTGTTTGCGCGTTGCTGTCGGCTTGCGCATGCCAGATTTGATATAATGTAGACATGACGACAAAAGACTTTCTGAATGGCATTCGGCGGCGCATCGCGCAGGGAGAGTCTAAAAAAGACATCTACAATCAATACACGATGACCGAATGGGAGTCGTGCGTCACCCGTTTTCTGCCTACACAGGTGTCGCTGCGTAGCCGCAAGAAATGGGGATGGCTTAACAACATCCTTTTGGCCTGTCTCGCCTTGATTACTGTCTTCAAAGTGTTAGATGTGTTCTTTTTGACATCGGATTTGGGGAGCAATACTGGCCGATGCATCGTTCTCCTAATTGCGGCGGCTATCAATATCGCCATAATCGTCGCCATCGCCCGATTCAGCGGAATTGCCTATCTTCTTGCCATTTGCTTTACTGGCAGAGGAATTGCAAATATCTTTGAAGCAATGGGCAAGGTCAGCCTGTCATTCGACTTGGGATCGGCTATCTTTGTTCTTAATGCCGCCTTGGTGGTGTCTTCGCTCGTTCTTTTGCTGATCCTATACAAAGTGCTTCTGCCTAATACAAACTTCATACTCCAGCCGAAACGCAATGCTATGGGAAATCCTATTTTCGATGATTAATTCCAATGGAAGTGGGGATTGATCATTGAGATGCCTCATCGATCAGTTGGGGACAAACATTTGATGATTTCAAGGAGTTAAACATGTGGCCATTTGGCAAGATTGAGTGGAAGACAGTTAAAATACCATTGTCGTTCCTGGATGACCCAGCTGCGACAGAGAGCATGACAATCGACTTTGAGGCGGTCGGCAATCCGGATGGGCTGTGCAGATTCTTTTATGCAACATATTCATATCCCGGAGGAGAAGCTTCTTTTGAAGATTATGAAAAACTATGCAAGTTGCTTCGGGAAGTTGAAGGTGCTCATGTCGATGTAGAGCTTAAGTTTAGAAATGGAGCGCTAAGGGACTTTAAGATGACGCCAGAGGCACTGGCAGTGGCAACTGGGTGTGATGCTTGCAGGCGTTTAGAACTTCTTGGTTGGGGTATAAATGAAAGAAGCGCGAACAGAGGTAGCTTGTCAAATGGCAGTGGATCGGCGGGGACCCCGCGGAACCATTGCAAAAGGCCTGTTTGCGTGTAGTTGCCGCGGCAGATTTGACGCGTGGTTGATTTCGGCGTGGCAGTTTCGCTATAATACGCCCCAAAGCCGTTGAGGATGAGGAAATTGCTGGAAAACAGCGAATGAAAGGAGCAGGGGTGTGATTGCGCGAATGATGTTTGTGCGGGCCGTCGTGGGAACGGCGATTGCGTGGATGCTTCTTGCAGAAGTGTGTGGGTGCAGGGCGCCGCTTGCTTCTGAAAGAACGGAAGCGTTATCTGCGACAGAGCCCCAGGAACAAGCAAAAGACGGTGATGCCACAGCGCAGTACAATCTGGGTATATGCTACTACAACGGCGACGGCGTTGCGGTGGACAAAGCTGAAGCGGTTAAGTGGCTTCGCAAGGCGGCGGAGAAGGGGCATTTGCAGGCGCAGACTTTGATTGGCGCATTCTATTTTCAAGGCGACGGTGTTGCGGTGGACAAAGCTGAAGCGATTAAGTGGTTTCGCAAGGCGGCGGTTCAGGGATATCCGCAGGCGCAAAGTATTCTTGGCTCTTGCTATTTCAAAGGCGAAGGCGTTGCGGAGGACCAAGCAGAGGCGGTTAAATGGTTTCGCAAGGCGGCGGAGAAGGGGCATCCAGAATCGCAGGGGATGCTTGGCTTGTGTTATTTCAAAGGCGAAGGTGTTGCGGTGAACTACGCCGAGGCGGTTAAGTGGTTTCGCAAGGCGGCGGAGAAGGGGCATCCAGAATCGCAGGGGATGCTTGGCATGTGCTATTTCAAGGGGAAAGGTGTTGCGGTGAACTACGCCGAGGCGGTTAAGTGGTTTCGCAAGGCGGCGGAGAAGGGGCGTCCAGAATCGCAGACTATGCTTGGCATGTGTTATTTAAATGGCGAAGGTGTCGCGGCAGACAAAACTGAGGCGGTTAAGTGGCTTTGGAAGGCTGCAGAGCAGGGGTATCTGCTGGCGCAGGAAGAATTGGAGAAAATATCGGGGACAGTCCCCGCGGAACAGTTGTAAAAGGCCTGTTTGCGCGTTGGTGACGGCTTGCGCGTCAGATTTGCCGTGGAGTCTTCTGCCTGTGGTGATAGGGTCGATTAGGGTCGGATAGTGTCGGTGTTTGCGTCGGATAGGCGCGTGGCCGCGGTCACAAGAAGCTAAGCGAGTCGACGATAAGTCGGCGAGCGCAGATGCTACGAAAAGAAACGCGCCATAGCGGAAGGTCGGGCTAACGGCGCATGTGCGAGGAGCGAGCGCAGGGGAACGGCGCGACGACAGTTCGCGTGATGCGCCAACGGACGCGCGCGAGACGAGAAGGCGGTATCCCGCCGACGAAGTATCACGCTGCGGACGGTGGATGCAGCGCGCGGGAGGAGCCGCGCTTTTCCCCGAAGGGAGAGACGAACGCATGCGCCGTTAGCCCAGTTCCCGAGGGTGCCAAGCGCGGCTTTGTTTTGGGCCGCTAGCCGGGCGGAACCTTCGAGAGTGAGACGATTACGGCAGGACTCGACCCCGAAGCCGTATATGTATACGGCGAGCGG
>ERZ842401.4257-NODE-4257-length-16844-cov-6.609566_pt1 | contig 16844 bp, 14 predicted proteins | sample MGYA00521270_ERZ842401 | MGnify/ENA primary metagenome ERZ842401 (study PRJEB31892, sample SAMEA3878208) | bioreactor metagenome | biome: Moose rumen | place: Sweden | collected 2011-10 | study: EMG produced TPA metagenomics assembly of the PRJEB12797 data set...
TCAGACGTGTGCTCTTCCGATCCTTTCCCACGTCTTCCAAGGCATCCGCATGTTTCTCGCTGTTCGGTTGCCAGGAGGCATATCCATCCAATTCTACCTTATACACAGTCAGAGCCTCTTCGTATTTCTGTTGGCAGAACAAGGCATCACCCAAACTTGCCGCACACATCAGGTAGAGTTTCTTCTGCTCTTCCGTCGATTGCGATTTCGAGGCTTCCATGGCTTCGCGAGCGTAACCCTCAGCAACGTCATACTTGGATGACAACATGTAGTTCTGTGCTGACCAATAGAGTGCATTGACTGCTTTTACTGTATCACCGATTCTCTTCCATCTCTTTGATGCAGAATAGTAATATTGTGCGCAACTTTCAAAGTCACGCATATCGAACAAACTCTTAGCGTATGCTTCATCTATCTCCACACGTTCCTCCTCTGTCTGACACAGTTCCATTGCCTCACCCAGGTGTTGCTTTGCCTTCACCTCATCACCATGCATGAGGTAGTACTGGGCGCGCTCCAACTTACACTTATAGTCGTTACAATCCTTCTGCAACTCCCATGTATTATGTTCCTCAATCACCTCCATCAGCCACTGTGTCTTCTGCGAATCTGTATTCTCGTTATATACTGCCGACAAGCAGTTGATAATCTGTTCGTATGCCTTGCCGTGTTTCTTCACCTTGCCTAGAGCTACCTCCCAGCAACTTCCTGCCATGGCATAGTCTTCTGCACGATAGAACATGACGGCGAGGTCATGCATTGATGTGGAGTCAACATCAGCAAAGTCCTGCTTTATGAACTTCTCCTTCGTAATCTTTCCACTTGCTACTTCTTCATACATGCTCTTGGCCTTTTCTGTCTGTGCGGAAAGTGAACAAACAGAGACGAGCATAAATAATAAAATGTATATGCGCTTCATATTGATGATAATTCTATTCTACGATGATCGCGACACTCTTGTCCTTGTCGGATTTGTTTTCAATGGTGATATACACATACGAATATCCTTTGGGAAGATTGATGGTAGGCAACCTGCGTGTTGGCGCCCCCTTATATTCGTCGGAATTGATCTTATAGGGAGTTTCCCTGCCTTTACTGTCTCTTACCACAACACCCAGGTTTATCAATCCATTGACCTCAGTAACGGCAGCAATATTGATAGGTTTACCATTCCCTCGGATGTAATAGGTCATCTTCTGTTTTGCTTTGATGCACTTGGTGCAAAGTTGCACGCTGCCTCCACGTTGCTGTGCCATTTGTTCTTCAGCATATTGCTTTGCTTTCTTATAAACCTTCCGGTTATCTGCCACATCCTTCAGAAACTCCGGCGAAAACACCATGTGGTTCTTCATTGCCGCCTCTGCGTTCTTGCTGTCTTGTTGGAGAATAAGGGGTGACCATTCTGTTGAAGTAAGCAAACTGCAAGCCTCTTTAATCTCCGATTGGCTACCAACACCATCACTCATGGATGATTGTGCCAGCGTACAGGCCCGGAACACATTCTCAAATTCTTTGCTCTGACCAAATGCACCCACACAGATGCAACATAGTAAAATAAGATGTAGTATTCTCTTCATTGTCTTTATGGTTTTAATACAAGGCGCAAACCAATCGCCTTGCTTCTTGTTTCTCTTGATGCTGCATCAGCATACGTAACTGTTATCTCTTCCCTGCTGCTCATAAACGAACCTCCACGGATTATCTTCTTGCTTTCGTCACCATCCTCACACCATTCCGATACATTACCCGACATGTCGTAGAGTTCCATCGCATTAGGCTTATGATTACCAATTGTCGTGGGTTTGTCTTTGGTATTATTGACATAAGAAGCAACATCCTCAGGATTATCACTACCGGCATACTTGCTGTTTTCACAATTCTTTCTTGCTGCATATTCCCACTCTGCTTCAGTAGGCAAAGTGAATACAAGTCCTGTGAGAGATTGCAGCTTCCTAACGAACTGCTGGCAATCATTCCAGGAAACATACGCTATCGGTATTTTCGCATCACCAATCATCGAATCCTTCATCACAACATTCCACTCCTGTTCCGTTACCTCGAACTTCCCGATGTAATAATCTGTTTCTATCATCACCTCATGTGGAGAGTCTTCCAATCCCAACGGTTCTGGTGTGCCCATTACAAAGGAGCCCTTCTCAACCAGCATCATATTGTTGATGAGATTTCTAAGCACACGAAGCTGTTGCAGTGAGCAGTCCTCATTCCACTTTACCTTGAGGGAGTCATTCCGATCCGTATTCTTCGAGTCGTTGATCTGTGCGTATGGCGACTTCAACAAGGCAAACATTTGCAACGAATCTTGGCATTGACTGGCAAAGAACAAACTACCGGCTGATAACTGCTCATAATCACTTTGTGTTCTGCACTTATCAAATTGACCACGCTCATTGTCCCACTTCATCCATGCAGCTATACCTGCAACAATAGCAAGCAATACAGCCATCGTGACTGCCCACTTCAGCCACCTATTCTTGTTGGGTTTACTCTTCAGCCTCTTCGTTATCTTTGGCAGAATATCCTTGAACAAGAAGTCCTTGGTGTCTTGGTAGTGTTCCGCATGTTCCTTCAACAGCAAAGCAATATCATTTGGCAGCACAAGTCGGTCAAAGTTATATTCATGTGTGTTTACCGGCACAACAGGAATGATATGCTTCCCCTTAGCAATGGCTCTTGCTATCTCCAGTCGCACAAAGTCGAGACTTGCACCATTTGCTTTCATCTCGCTTTCAATCCCGGAGAACTCACTTACTGAGCACCTTGCCAGTTTCTCGTACCATTGCGTGTCTTCCTCTTTCAGTTCCGCTAGCGTTTCTGGAGCAAGCACCACAATAAAATCCTTGCAATCATCCAACCGTTGCAGTATCTCCAGGTCGAACCTTCCGTCTAGATTCTCCCTGTCAAAACTCACCTGTCCTTTATAGCCAGCCATCTCCAGTAGGCTGAACAGATGTTCCGCCTTGTCCGCCGTTTCCTTTCGACGGTAGCTGATGAATATATCAAAGTTCTTATTCATGCTTATTTTGTTTATTACATTTCCCCTAAATGATAATTCTCCTTCATGTTTCTGCCTCTGAAATTGGATTTATGGGCGTTTTCTTGTTGTGACTCATGTAGCTTGTCTATATTATTTCAATGTTAAAGGGCTACCTTCTTCAGAGAAATTCACAGATAGTTTCATGCCATCTTGTGGTTCTGCGCAATTAAGAACACCTGTCGTAATCATCCAAAATGTAGTATCATCGCTTCCATATTGGTAGCTTCCAGAATAACAGATAGACTGTCCGCTATCACGGTCGTTGAAGTAGCCAGAATATATGTTTACCCATTTACCCAACGATCTTTTATAGATTCTTGCATTCTTGATTTCAAGAGAGCGAATTTCTCCTGCAGTTTCTGTCAGCCAATCTTCAAGGAATACAGCAGTATTGCCTTTAAATTGAAGGTTTGGTGCTCCCATATCGAAAACACACAGTTTTGTCCACGTCTTTGTATCAAGGTCGGCCACCCAAAATTCGAGTTGAGTGTTGCCGTTTTGTTTCTCAGCACACTGGACAAGCATACGATACCAGTTACCAGGTTTCCAATTATACTCGGGGTGATAACTCACTCCATCTCCTTCATGATTGTATCTGACAGCCTCTTTTCCTTCAGGATATATAAGAGCAGCTTTTAAAGTGTCTGTTTTTCCAGACTTATCTGTGCAATATGTATCCCATATAGATAATATACCATTGTATTCTGGGTGGTTCGGTTGAATTGATCTTTGAAATCCCGAATAGGAATAATAATGGTCGCCATTATTCACTGTTACATATTTACTACTGAGTGAAGAAGTGTCTAGTCTGAAAGTGGCAAGGCTACAATATGTCTGCTGCGGTAAATAATCCGCTTTGAAGTCTATAGCATATCCTGAGAAGCAACTGTCTCCAATAGCGGTATAAAGCCACCCCGTAAGATATGGTGACCGACATTCGCTTGTACTATTCACATGATTAATCTGTACTTGTGAAGGGAATGTCAATATGTCTTCCCAGTTTCGTGCTGAACTATTTTGAACAAAAGTAATAGAGTCAACATCGTCTGTTCTAAACTGATGCAAACCACCATTCTTGTTCCAGACTTGAATTGTCCATGTGTTTTGTGCCAAACAACTTAAAGTTGTCAAAGAAAGGATAGTTATGATTACCTGCCTCATGATTCTTATAGTATTATTACTCTTATATTTTTGTTACTTCTGTCTCTTACCATCTGCATTTTTGTTTGAAAAACTCGAAGAGATTCGTCTTTTCAGCAGTTTCTTATGACGAGGAATCTGTACATAGTCAATATCGTATTTCATTTTTTCAGTTTATTATATTTCTCCAAAATGATAATTCTCCTTCATGTCAGTAGGAAGTTCCGCTCGCGGTTCGATGCTCATGGGATATATCCTGAGCTTCGCCTCTTGCTCCGGTTTCACCTGCGGGAAGGCGCGTTCGAGGGCCTGCAACCGTTCTTTCTGCACATACTCACTCTTCGAGGCATTCTCCGACCAGCAGAGGATGAACAGGTCTGCCGAGTTGATGTAGTCTTGAATCACCTGCGGGAACACATCACCCGCTTTCAGATACTTACGGTCAAAGAAATGAGGCACAGCACCCAACTCCAACCCCTCATGCAGGAACTTCACCTTCGATTCATCCTGATGAGAGTAGGAGATAAACACCTTATTATATTTATGGGCAATAATCTCCGGATTCAGCTGCCGTGGCGCATCAACAATCCTTGTGATAAACCGCATCTCGCCTACAGGCACCCCATTGACCGTCAAAATCGCCACACAACTCAGTTCATCCACATCGATGTCCTTCGGTACAAAACAGTCGAAACTACACTTCGTGAACGAACCCTGCCAAACAACATTCTTCTTGTCCGACATCAGCAGCGACTCACCATAGATATTCAACAGCACATCCACCTTATCCCCCTTCTTCAACTTGCATTGCAGTGGAATATAATCCCGCCGCTCCGCATTCTTGTCTGATTCCTGAGCCAGTGTCTTTACCTTCTCTGTTTCTCCAAATAAATGAAGATAAACTTGAACTAGCATGTGAGTCTTTGGTTTTACTTCAGAAGGAGCAAATATGGAGGAATACACCTCATCATATTCTTCCGTATTATTTGACTTTCCACAAAACCAACCACTAATACCACCAAGAACAATCCCAATTGGACTAAACACTGAACCTATTACAGATCCAATAGCTGCTCCTGTTTTATACATTCCTTTAGGTCTTGGTGTATAATCAAATGCTAGCTTTGTGTTGATAGAAATTGGCTCAGATTCTGAGTTTTTCTTGTTGTCAGTAGGGGTCGTTGGTCTGTCTAGTCGTTCACCGCCCCCCATTGTCCGGCAATAATTTTCAACATCATCCGACATAAGAATTGAGATAACATCCATACTGTCATCAGAAGGAGCATCTCTGATCTCATCCGGTAAATCTGCCAAGCTAAATTCTTCCTCAAAATTTCCATTGCCGTCAGCATCAACAATAGCTGGTGCAGCTGTCGTTGCTGTCCATTCAACATCTTCACTATATGGAGACCACCCTCGACTAATCGCCATATGTTCCACCTCTTCACCGTATGCAAACCTATGATGAATATCACGAGGAATGTATACATGAGGAATAGTTTTGTTGTCAAGAATCGTATCTGCATCTTGTTGAACAAATCTTAGCTCAATTCTTTGACTCTTTAAGGTTGAGCATAATACAGATACGACGCGTAGAAATTCTTTGCAAGTCTGAATTCTCTTTGAAGGATAAAAAGCACAGCCTTTCTCAATAAGTTCAATCATAAGGACTTTAGCCAAGTTCTTGGGAAAGGTTTGTAGTAATACAGGTTCAGGCAAAGTTTCTCCATTCATCTTTCGCTGTAATGCCTCTTCCTCATTATACCCATCTACAAATGGCGGGCGCAATCCATTCAGAACGAAATACAATACAGCAGTAATGGAATAGACAGCTGAACGTTCATCAAATTGTCCACTTAAATACGTTTCTGGCGACATAAACCAAGGATTACCAACTCGCTCCCTTAGTCCTCTAAGTTCATAGGTGCAACTGCCAAAATCTCCTAACTTGTAATTTCCATTATTTGCTTTATAGATATTGCAGGCATGAATATCACGATACATTATGCCTTGTTGCTGGCATTCCAACCATCCGAGAGTGATATCTTTAATCATCTTCAACACACCATTTAAGGTTGGATGATAGTAGTGGCTACAGAACAAGTCAACAATAGGAGTCGATTGTTCAATAGCGAGAATATTATTCTCCACATCACTATAGGTACTATTCAACTGAAGCAGGTGTTGACACCCCTTTAAACTGTCCATATAGCCATATTCCTCCTCGCATTTCTGCGTGTCGTTTCCTCGGAACTTTTTCAATACTACATTCTTGTCTTTCGAGCAAAGAAATATGTTTGCAGAACTGCCAATATGCGTCAATTGACATCCAACAACTCCGTTCCGTTCTTTGATATCTACACATGACAACCTTTTGATTTCATAAGAAGGAAGATTGCCAACACATAGTGGCAGGGTTTCCACATCTTCTATAGAACGTGTTTTCAATATCTCATCCGTTGAAACGCAGAAGCAATTATAGTTGTAGTCATCATAACGCCGTATCGTAGTGGTTCCCGCTTCCTTCAATACATCTTCAAGAGACAAATCGCCCAAACAAATATCCAAATGGTAATAACGTCCCTCTATGTTTACGATATTCCAGCAATGGTGACCGCCTTCATTGTCGTTATTCAATCTTCCAAACACAAGACGTGATTCAATTCCGAGCAACTTGAAAAGGTATTGTGCAGCTTTGGCATATCCCGTACATACAGAATTTCTTCTGACAAATGCACTGTCTATATTCTGATTGTATGCCGAATTGGTATTGTAGTTACAATATGTCAGCATCCATTTATAGACGTATGCCACCTGTTCTAACTGAGACAATGTACGGACAAAAGTGATCTGAAAATCATTCTCAACTACATCATTGATACTCTCTTGAATAATGGCACACCTCTCTGGAGAACACCTGTATCTAAATGACACGATTCCATGATCTTTGTCAAAATGATACTGGTGAACAAACCAGAATATATCTGGATTGTCACGCATCACCCAACGGATAGCATGACGGACTTCTACTTCCGTTACTTCGTTGACAACATGAAGGCTTTCCTCATGTTCTCTGATGGATTTCTCTATGGATTCATATAAGTTCATACATTATTCTTTTATAAGATTGTATGTCTGTATTACTTCCAGTCCTGGAGCATCCTTAACTGTAGGCTGCCCCATTCTTGTTGCCAGCCACAAATAACGCGTTATGCCTTTTTCTACTCTATATCTCTTTGTCCCTGTTGAAGATGTTAAAGTGATTAATGTACCATTCTTTGCAGCAACCTTTAATTCTTCCTCACTAAGCCCGGTGTCCTCAACCATCGGAACATCCATAAATACATTCGGATTAACGATTCCACTCACGAATGCTGGCGTTCGCTCTTCCGTTTGGTAGGATATATTCTTCCAAAACACATCTTGAAACACCTCATCATTGACATAGCGTTCCAATTCGTCTGGGTCGCTATACATTTTGACCAAATCTTGTATCATCTCCTCTTGTTGCTCTTTCGGAATTGATGTAGGTACTCCTTGCTCTAAAAGTGGACGCATTTGCTTAACAAGTCTGTTTCGTAGGAACTTGGGCATATTTCGCATTATGGGAACGATTTGTTTTAGCTGGTTAATATTCTCGATATTTTCAGGCCCCATCGTGTCTGGCCGGGTATTCGAGAGCAGTCGTGCCAATCTCCTATGCTGATCTGTATCCAATGACACCTTAATAAATTCAGGGTACTCTTTCTCGGTAAGAAAGCGTTTTCCTTTTGAATCATACACTTTAATCTTTATCTTGTCATCCTCATTGCGGTCATAATTAATATTTGCAACCATTACTAACTCTGCAAGAGTCCACCATGAATTGGCATATATATCGTTGTAATAGACCCACACTTCGTTAACTTCTCTAATATTGTCATCAAGCAAGCCCACCAGCATCCATCGCCGCATGGGAGTGTGTGCCTCATAATCACCACAGAGCAAACCGGGGGGTAACATTTTTATCTCAACCTTTCCTTGAGCTTCCACCTCTTTTTTAAATTGCTCCACCTCCAGGCTACAGCTATTACGGTAACTAATCATTACCCGCGTCTTATCTCTTTTCTTTAAGTTATGCAATTTCAATGAGTCAAGCAACATCTGTTCCATTTCAACCTTGTTTTTAATCATGGAATCTAAATCCACTAATTTAAGGCGAGGATAATAGTCATGTGACTGTATATCAAAAAGTTGTTCTATTAGCCATTTCACAACATCTTTGTCCTTTGAACGATATTCTCTTTGAGGAGTAATATTCAAAGGAAGAATCGGGACGAAATATCCATCTATATCCTTTCCTTCATAATAATCATCACTATACACAAGAATATGATCAAGCATGTTAATTTGTGCAGTTAATATAGGATAAACCGTTGGCTGCTCTAAATCATCAGGAATAGTACAGTCAATGATAACTGCATCATCATTATGGATAGCAAAAAGAAACTCGAGTTGAGAAACTTCCAATGCAGAATACTCTTTAATTTCATAATCAAGGTTCTCTCCTATATTACTTATCTTTAAAGCCAAATCTTTGGCTTTTGCTATCGTTGGTGAAAAAATAGATAACTTCTTCATACTACATGATTGATTTTAAGAACAAAACTAATAAAACTTATTTCCCTTTCGGAAACACTTTTATTATATTTATCACTATCAGATTTGTAAAACAACTGAATGTTGTCCATATAACCATCTAAAATGCCTATAATAGTCTTTTCTAAGTTGTCGTAACTTGAGTAATCGATGAAATAATCCTTAACAATTTCTACGTCATGGGGATTTATGCCTTTCTTACCAAAAACATGGATATCAGGATGAGGTGGTCGCCTGTCTTTTTTTATAGCATTAATTGCTATATTAAACTCCTCTTCTGTTTTATCACCCATCTCTCCATCGACTAGAAAGAAAGCCAAGTCAGCATGTGAGTCAATAAAAGCATTATATAACTCATCCTGCTGTCCGTTCAACCGTTGCGCTGGGTAAAAGCTTGTATAGTCATATACATAAAAGAAGAATGGCTTCATATACAAATCAAACTTCTTTGTATTATATTCGGACACTATTCTTTTTACAAAATCGCGTTTTGCTTGAAGCTTTTTTGACCCTGCGACGAATATTCTTATCTTTCGTATATTTATATCTTCTTCCATATTTATAGTCCTTTTACACTTATTCCACGACTCTATCTTATTTCATAAAACGTTCAAAAATCTCTGCATCTTGAATAATATCCTCGTATCGATATGACACTTGTACTTTATTCAGATAGAATCCGATATCTGGGTAGTTCTTTAGTTGGTCCAACTGAAACCCATTTGCTAGTATGATCTTCAAGTTCGTAGAACTATTGTTTATTGCTGCATCTATTTCTCTTGAAACCCATTTTGATTTGGCAGAGTTCTCAGTTAATATCAAAACGAAGTCCTTTGTGTGTCGAAGTGTTGTAGGTATGACCATAGAATAATCTCTCCCTTGGGGAATACCATCGGGAGCAATCCACACTTTTGCTCCACGCTCTTGCAACATCCTTCTAATTAACTCTGCTTTAGTTTTATCCTTTGACGAGTAGCTTATAAAATAGAATTCTTCCGAGAATCTCCAATTAACATGCCTTTCAATATCTGCAGTAATCCTGGCTATTATTTCGTCATCAGACGGATATGATACTTCTTTTGTGGCCTCATTATATAATGATTCCAACCTATTTCGAATCACGACTTGATTTACAATAATATTACGCTTATTGCGGACTTCATCTAATATATCTGCAAATTGCCCTATCAACTTTTGTTTTTGAAATGTGCGCTGATAGAATTTCTCAGATTGGGTTATCAATTTATTTGCTTTGGCAACTAACTCTTTTATATAATCCGGCATCTGCTCTATAACCGTCAGCATTTGAACTAGTTCATCTATACTTTCTCTAAATTTGCTGTTAGCAGTTCCAAAAGATTCATTACGAATATATGGCACATTCAACTTGCCATTGTACTGATTAAGGATGTCCATAACTCGCAACATGAATTCATCAACAGACAATTTTGTTTCCTTGTTAGCAATACCTTCTAAATGATAGACACTGCAATTTGGATATTGTAACTCGTCGTTGAAGAACGGAACCATAACGAGATCACAGCCCCCTAAGTATTTATAGTGTCCATTTGATTTCTTCATTAAATCTGCGACGAAGTTTGCAAAGGCATCTTCGGAAAACCAAATAGTCCCTAACCTTTTACTGACAATCTCTGTTCGTTTAGAATTACCATGAAAGTTTTCTGCATCATTATCTTCATGAGAATCTCTTAGCTGGCAAAGTTTCTCTTGGACTTCCTTTATTCTCTCAATAGAAACATTTTTTTGTTCTGATAAATCTTTCAACTGCGAAATTGCTTTTGCTAATAATTCTTTTTCATTTGTTTCTTTATTAGGAACAATGGGCATGTCAGCATTACTTCTATACCCAGGGAAATAGAAATCTATATCTTTAGAAAGGGCATCAATAGTGGCGAAATTGTCTAAGATATATTTAACCGACTTACTGTTAGAATGGTAATTAGCAATAAGTACAATTACCCATTTGTACTTAATAGAAGACAAAGCTGATTTTACCTTCTCCTCAAATTCTTCAATGGTTTCTACTGTAGTTCCAATACAACAAGCAATGCATTGTCCTATTATGAATTGTAAAAACATATCTTTTAATTAAACTCATTCAACATTCTCTCTAATCACTACTCTCAATCCCAATCCACTCGTTTTCTTGGAATGGTCAGATGCATATCGTCGTGACACACGACAGTTCTTGGCTTCATGCCACCAACTGCCTCCACGACGAATAAAGATTATTCCTCCTAGTTCCACATCAGATGCATAGGAATGGGCTGGAGTTTCTGTCCACTCCCACACATTTCCAGACATATCGTATAGTCCTATCTCATTTGGAGCCATCTCGCCAACAGGGTGTGTCGCTCCATCAGCATTATTCCTATACCAAGCCACCTCGCTCAAATCATCACTACCAGCATATTTATGGTTTTGACTCTTTTGACCACCCCTTGCTGCATACTCCCATTCGTCTTCAGTAGGAAGAGAAAATGCAATATTTGTCATTTTAGAAAGGCGTCGGACAAATTCCTGGGCATCATCGTATGAAACATTCTCAACGGGATAGTGTCCAATCTCACAACTTTCAGGTGACATAAACTTTTTTATTTTATCCTTTAACTCTTTTCCTTTAACTTTTGCTATTGCCGCAGCAGAACTCACAGCTGGTAGAGGACCGATTGCGGATAGTGCTCCCAGCATGGCTCCTCCCACAGAGAGTCCAGCTAATACAGCCCCCATAGGAGCTAACGAGATAGCACCAGCTTTAGCAAGAATAGCCTGCTCCTCAGTGTCAGAAACGAACTGTTTCTCGTTGTTTCGGAAATGAGATTTATTATAGCCCATTACAATCTCCCAGATATTTTGTGTGATAGGGAATTGCCCTATATAGAACGTTTTGAGGTTTACTTTATGAGCGGGAAATTCATTGGTCTCTGCATCAGCCTCTTGCTCCTGAGTAGCACCAATTATCATCTCTCCGCCTTGCACTCTTATCATGTTGAACTTGGCATGTCCTAAATCTACAAGATAATTGTCTCCTGCAATAGAGATTTGTTCAGGCCACTCTTGATCTGGTTTGAGCGGAAGATGTCCTTCCCATTCAATTTCTATCTCTTTCTCCTCATCAGCCTCAATATGTTCTTTTATAGTTTGCTTGTCTGCCGTAATAAAATTCACAGCTTTGAACCTATAATCTCCCTTCCTCGGTACAGGCAAATAATAAGGTTCATCAGACATACCTTCAAGACTGCACACCAATTTGCCCTCTTTGAAAACCTGACAGTTCTCATTGGAATAGAACTTGAATACAGACGTTGCCTTGTCTTGAATGTTAGGCTTGGAAAGAAGGTAGTCTTTCTCTATCAGTTTATCAAGATAGGCCTCGAAGAACGAGAAGTTAAATTCAGGAGCATTCTTAAGGCTTAATTCCTTTAACCTGTCTGGAAAGAAGTCCAGTGACGGCATCTGGTAACCATTCAGCAGAATAGGTATGATGTTTTTTTCCTTCTCCAATGCAAATGCTATCTCATGGCAGAACCAATCTTTTTCTTCCCAGTTCTCTTGCTTGCATCCATCAAGAGATCCCTCCTCCAAGATAACAAACACATCCTTAGCATTCTCAATGTAGTTGAGCAATTGCACATTGAAGTTATCCCTCCCCATCTCTTCCAGATCGAAGAATGTGGAGTAGCCGCGAGTCGTCAGCCTGTAATACAGATTATTCGCCGTAGGCAAACTCTTTCGCTTATAGCTTATAAATATATCGTAGTTCATATATTGTCAATTCTTAATAAGCAAAATAATTGAAAAAACTATGTGTTATATTCTCGAACTGCTGCTGTCGCACCAACGGATATGAGCTCTGTTTTTATTTTATTGGCTTCAGCTAATGAATAGGAGCCAAACAAGTCTATTGGCGCATGAGATACGAAATATTCTGCCTCATCAGAAGTTATCCTAATGCAGTTTTTTATACATTTTGCCACCTGCGCTTTATTTAAGCCTATAGAACGAAGAACAACTTTATAATCAGTATTTTTAACCTTTCCAGTAGACTCTTGGCTGTTAGGTTTGCTTTTCCCCTCTATACTTGTGGGAGCATTTTTAGCTAACGCCAATTCTCTTGTAAGAATATCTATCTTTTCTTTTTGTTCATCAATCGTCTTGCGATAAGCTGCAATTTTTTCCATGTATTTCTCTATCTCTGAATAGCTCTTCTTCAATTCTTGATCTCTGCATGTTACTAAAGATGACAATTTTGAATATGATTCTTCGCTTTCTTTCAGTTTACTTACATATTCTGTAATTTCTTTCTTGGCAGCATCCAGCAAATGCTGAAGATTCTCCAAGTTCTTTCTTTCTTTTTCTAATTTCTGTAACTGTTGGGACTGTTTTTCAATTATGCCTTTCAATCGGATATTGTCGTTCCTCAATTCCTGTTGTTTTGTTTGCTGTGAATTAGCATCTTTCCAAACACCTCGAAGTGTGACTAACTGTACAGTATCTGTATCGTTATCCGCAAGACCATAAAGTAAAGGGTACGTAAAACCACAACGCTCACAGTATCTCTGGCTAAGCTGTGCTTTCTTTTGACAGACTGGGCAAATCTTATCTGTTTCTTCGAGCATAGCTTTCTGTGCTATTATCTGGTCGATAACATTTTGTTGTTGTGAACCAACACGCCTTAAATCAGAAGCAAGATTCTGTATCTCCTGTTGTATTTCGGCACGTCTCGCTTTCATGCGTTCTTTCTTGCGACGTTCTTCCTCTTCGCGTTGTTTCTTTTCTTCTTCATCCCTAGCTGCAAGAATAGAACCGACAAGATCCATAATTGCTTTGTCTGGATTTGGATTACAGTCGATGTAGTCTAAATGCGCAATTTTCACAATGATAGAACGCGCAAAAGGGGAATCGTCCAAGCGAAAGGGGATAATCTTTTTCTTATAAAGATGAGCTGTTCCTATCTCGCCTGCAGTCCACTCCGATGCATTTGAATTTATAGAAGATATGAATACGAAAGCTGTAGATGCGAAAATCGCATCAGCCAGTTTCTCCATATACTTGTCACCACTATAAATGCCCTCCTCATCGAACCAATAATGAATACCAGCATTTTGGAAAGAGTCTTTTATTTGGCTAATAATATTCCCAGGGATGATATTTCCATGCTCATCCACATAATCCTTACGCGAATAACTGATAAACACATCGTATAGAGTCTGTTCCATATCCATATTGATATTGTGAATTCTTTAACGTTTTCACTAATAGTTAATTAGCACCTCCCAATATTAATCCGCTCCACTTCCTGCATAGCATCGTCAAGAAGGCACTTGCTTTTTTCCTGCAAGGCCTTGGCTCGCTGGATTTGTTCATAAACATGGGATTTGTCTCTTTCTGCTTTCCCTTTGGTGACAGGGGAATGTCAAAGTTTCAAGATAAGAGGATGAGACGCGCTGCTGACCGACAAAACCTCCTAAATAGAGCATGGCGGTATCGCGGACACACTTCATGTGAAGAATCGCGTTCCGTTCCTTCTTCTGATAGACGTATGTGATGCGCGACCTATCCTCGTTCAGCGAGATAAGTCCCTTCTCAATTACAATCTGTATATAGTCCTTCATCTGTCAACAATGTTTTGTTTCTATTATCACCTTCGAGTCATCTACGAACCTTCTTCGAACCCACTACGAACTATCACAAGGAGAGCAAAGGAACACTAAAGGAACACTAACGGAACACCAAAGGAGTGGTAAAGGATCATCTCTTCCATACTATAGCCATACTCTAGGCTCCTTTTAGCCTGCTTCTTGCCTGCTTCTAGGCATACTCTTGGCATACTCAAACTGCTGCTCAGAGTATGCTTGGGTCTTGCGAAGTCCTTGCCATCTCCTTGCCTAAGACCTGATATGTAAGACATACAGCTTTCATCCTTGTCTGTTATCGCTACACTATCCACACACTATCAGAACGATAGCCGAACACTATCAGAACTGCATTACCCCAACTTCGCCCCACACTCTGGACAGAACTTGGAGGTGCCGTCGGTCTTTGTACCACAGCTGGTGCAGAACTTATGAGTACCCGATTGAGCGGAAGCGAACGGTGATGCGGAAGCAGACGATGAAGCACCTCCGGCAATGGCTTGCTCTGCCAGAGCCAAAGCACGATCGTCGAGGGACGACTGCTCCACCAAGCCCCATATCTGGGTGATGAGTACGGGCCAGAAGAAGAGCATGGAGATGACGGTGGGGATAGCTTGCTGGCCATAGATACCCACATTGGCATCGAAGAGCACACCGTCTGTCTGAGGGATGAGCGTGACCTTCAGGGCAGAACGCATACCCAGTACGGCCTTGAAAAGGTTGCCCTTGGTGATGCTGATGTCCTTGCCACCACTCATCAGCGTATCGACATTCACCTCAAAGCCGTCGCGCACAAAGTCGTTCTGGATAGCCTCTGCAATGGAATTAATCTGCGAGGGGTGCGCTGCCAACAGTTTCTTTTTGCTATATGTTGCCATAATTCATCCGATGTTTTGAAGTTCATACTGATGGTAAATGACTGAAAGGACATTGGTCTCTGCAAAGAGTCGCTTTACCAGCAGTTGGTCCTCTACGCTAAAACGGTTCTCTACTTCATGGAGCAGGTCGATGACGCGGTTGGTCTGTTCACGCAACTCGACACTTGTCACCACCCCGTCTGCCATGATTTTCTGAAACGACGGCTCCTGGGCTATCATCTCGTCGATGTCGATAAATCCTTGTTCGTTGAATATCATTGTCGTATAGTTTTTATTTTTATCAAAAATCGGAGAGTTTGAGAATTAGATATACGTCAAAGCTGACATCCGCAGTTACGGCAGAAACGCCAGCCAGCATCTACAGGGCTGCCACATCGTGGACAGGTGCGACCAGAAGGACTATCCTTCGTTCCACCATTCTTTATCATCCGGTATTGCTCACTCTCACCCCACTTCAATATCTCCCGCACACGAACGGCAGAGAACGGATGATCGAGGCCGGCTATCACGGCTAACTGCAGGGTTTTGTTCCACAGCCCGTTGTTCTGTATCTTATCGTATTCGTCAGCCTGTGATGCCCACTCCTTCAGGTCAATCTGCGACGTGATGCTCTTAGGTCCGCCTGACAATCGTGCCATCGTGGTGGATACCACCTCAGGTGAAGTGATGATACTTGCTGCCCGGTCAGCAGAGAGTTCACTCTTGCGGTACCAATAGAGTAGCGCATATTGAACGGGAGTAGCCAGCGTTCCCAAGATTCCCAGATTAGCCAATCCGCTACTAATCCATTGTGCTACGGTATGATAGAGCACGTGGCGGCAAAGGATATGTCCACACTCATGGGCGAGGATGGCATCCAGTTCCTCATCGTTCATCATCTCCAGCAATCCAGAGGTGACAACGATATAAATCCGCGTGTCGCCCATTGTCCAGGCATTGGGATTGGGATCCATCTGGAGATAGAACTCTGGTTCAGAAATGCCCAAACGCCTGCAAATAGGAGGTAGATGACGGTAAATCTTTGGCAACTGCCGCTCCGACAGCCGTATGGTAGATGCCATATTCACACCATACTGCAAGTTCTCGATGCCAATGGCCAGGATTTTCTTCACCAATGCTGCAAAACCGGGTATTCCCTCCATTTGTCGAAGTGCAGCAGCATCTTCAGGATGTATAAAATCGGATGGTTTCATTTTTTGTCATTGATAAATTTGGCGGTAAAGTTACAAAAAAATTGCAAGATTAAAATACAAAACGACAAAAAAGTGACATATCAAGCTTCATTTTGCCACTTTTTACATCAAATTTGTGCGATTTCTACAGAATATTTTCTGTAGAGCTATTCTTTGACACAGATAATTGTCGCGCCGTGACGGACTTTTATGGTGCTGCATAGTGCCATGACTGCGGTTCTTGCGTAGGGGGATGGCATTTAGAATCCGTTGAGTCGCGGGTACATCTTTTCACGAAACGTCG
>ERZ842401.4258-NODE-4258-length-16844-cov-4.299541_pt1 | contig 16844 bp, 15 predicted proteins | sample MGYA00521270_ERZ842401 | MGnify/ENA primary metagenome ERZ842401 (study PRJEB31892, sample SAMEA3878208) | bioreactor metagenome | biome: Moose rumen | place: Sweden | collected 2011-10 | study: EMG produced TPA metagenomics assembly of the PRJEB12797 data set...
GGCCTTACGCTCGTTGTTTTCAACAATAGTATTTACGGCATGACCGGCGGACAATATTCGCCGCTGACGCCTGTGGGCAGCCGCGCGACGACCGCGCCGTACCTGACGATCGAGCCGAGCTTCGATATTTTGGCGCTGGCGCAGGCGGCGGGCGCGACCTTTACGGCGCGCGCCACGACGTATCATGTGCCGGTGCTCGTCGACGTGCTGCGAAAAGGGATTCGTCATGAGGGCTTCAGCATCATCGAAGTCGTGACGGGCTGTCCGACCAACTTCGGGCGGCAAAACAAGATGGGCGCGCCCGCGCGGATGATGGAATGGCAAAAAGACCACGGCGTGCCGCGCGCCGCGTGGGAGAAGCTCGACGACGAAGCGCGCGAAGGGAAATTCCCCATCGGCGTGCTCTATGAGCGCACGGACGGGAAAGAATACACGAAAGCCTATGATGAGATCATCGAGCGCGCGCAGGCGGCGAAAAAGGAGGAAACGGCATGAGGCAGAATTTTCGTTTTTCCGGTACGGGCGGGCAGGGACTGATTACCGCCGGCATCATTCTGGCCGAAGCGGCTTTGCTGGACGGCCGCCTTGCCGTACAGTCCCAGTCCTACGGGCCGGAGGCGCGCGGCGGCTCGTCAAAAGCCGAAGTCATCTTGTCCGACGCGCCGATTCATTATGGGCGCGTCACGCACCCGGACACGCTGCTCGTCATGAGTCAGGAGGCGGCGGACAAATTTTCCGGCGACTGCGACGCGTCCAGCCTGATCATCACGGACAGCCTGTTTGTCTCTGACGTTCAGGCCAAAGACGCGCGGCGGATCGACCTTCCGATCACGCACACGGCGCGCGAAGCCTGCGGCAAGCCGCTTTTCGCCAACATCGTCGCCCTCGGCGCCGTTGTGGCGCTGACGCGCTGCGTCACGACGGAGGCGCTGGAGCGTGCAGTGCTGCAGCGCGTGCCGAAAGGAACGGAAGAAGCGAATCGCAAGGCCCTTGCCGCCGGGTATACGCTGGTGGAAAACTATGGAAAACGCGCCGCGTAAAATCGGCTGCACGATATTTCGACCGATTTCAACGAAAAATTATTTTCCTATTGCATTTTTCAAAATGCTGTAGTATACTATCCATTGTTCAAAACAAGTGGGGACGTAGCTCAGCTGGGAGAGCGTTCGGTTCGCATCCGAGAGGTCGAGAGTTCAATCCTCTTCGTCTCCACCATCTTAACCCACAAAATTCCGCTTGTAAAGCGGGATTTGAAAAATAGAAGGAGCAAGAGCCGCAAGGGTTCTTGCTCCTTTATCTTTTATTAGGTAGTATGAATGGCCGATTTTTGCGATTAGGACTTTTAGGGCAATTTAAGACCAAAAACCTAAGTTATGATTTTATAGGCTAACCGTCCATACTCTTTTTTCAATTTCCCTCTTGAAATATACGAGGTGTCGCGTGCATAATCTTCTTGCAGGGACAAAGAAATCAGGTTGAGGATGACCTCAACCTGATCCGGGTGGACTATGATTTTTTCGACATATAGATTGATAAGCTCCTGTTGTTCTTCCAGCTTCCGGCTTCGGAACAGCTCCTGCGCCTTGCGGAAATACTTTTCAAGCGTCTTCTTGTCCGGCATATCCGCGTGAAGGGAATCCTCCTCTTGCCGAAGCCGTTGCCGTAATGATTCTTTTTGAATTTCCAGCTTCTTGACCTTTTGGAGAAGAATGCTCTGCTCCAACTTGTCGTCGGTGCCATCCGCCAGAATGTCCGTTAGGTTCTCCTGCTTCGTCTCGATTTCACGAAGCTCCTTGGACAACCTGCGCAGCGTCTCGTTCTTGGCGGTCTGCTGCTCCTTCAGGTAACTTTGGAAGCGGTCGAGGACGATAGCGGCGGTCTTCTCGTTGAACACGGCCTCTTCTATCTTTTTCAATACGAAGGCTTCCAAATAGTCCCGGTTGACTTCCTTGTTCGAGCAGGCTTTCCCTGTGCGTCGCGCCCGATTATTGCATCGGTAAGTGATGTTAGGAGAGCGATTTCCTACGGAGTTCTTGCGGTTGCCAGCGAAACGGCTGCCGCATACGCCGCAGAAGATTTTCCCTGTCAGCAGATAGACTTCCTTGTGATGCTTGGCGTTCTCACTGTGTCGGCGCCGCTGCGCCAAAATCCGTTGCACCATCCCAAAGTCTTCCTCGCTGACAATTTGCGGAACGCCACCCGGAATGATAATCATGTCCTCACGGTCACGGTTCTGATGCGTATTCCGTCGCTTCGTGTAAGGATCAGCTTCGGCCGAGCGGTTAAACACATAAACGCCTTTGTACTTGGGATTCCGCAGAATCTCGTATAGAGAGTTCTTGCCGAAATCCCGACCCGCTTTCGTCTTATAGCCGCCATCTCGCAAGCACACCAAGATGTCATGGTATCCGTGTCCGTTGATGACCATCCGGTAGATGAGGCGGACAGCCTCGGCTTCCACCGGATTGATGACCAACTGGCGCGTGGCTTCGTCCACGTCGTACCCGAGCGGCGGTCTGCCTCCCGTATGCTGGCACTTCAGGGCGTTTTCCTTCAGCCCTTTTTTGACCTCGCGTGCGAGGTTCTTACTATAATATTCTGCCATCGCTTCAAGAACGGCTTCGAGAATGATCGCTTCCGGTTTCGTGTCGTCCAGCGGCTCGGTAACGCTCAGGAGCGAAACGCCGTTGCGCCGCAGACGCGCCCGGTTCATAATGCTGTCGTTGCGATTCCGGGCAAAGCGGTCCAGCTTGTGGACAAGCACAAGCTCGAAGTCCTTCTTCGCGGAATCCGTAATCATTTTCTGGAAATTCGGACGGTCATCGGTCGTCGCCGACTTGGCGCGGTCGATATACTCGCCTACAATTTCAATATTGTTGGAGCGGGCAAACTCCTTGATAGCCCGCTCCTGCGCGTCAATGCTTTCGTCGCGCTGGTTGGTGCTGCTGAACCGTGCGTACAGCACAGCTTTTGCAGGTGTGTTGCGGCTACGCAACTTCTCCAGTAGTCCCATAGGGTTCACCTCCTTTCCCTTGTTCGTGCATACGATACATCATACGCAACAGGATGTCATTGATGTCTTCTGTGTTTCCAAAAGCGATTTTGGCTTCGGTAATAATTCTAACACTTTCATTCTGGGCTTTGCGAGGAAGCCAAAAATGTACACGCTTTATTTTCTTCATTTAATATACCCCCTGCCATTTCAACATCGCAATTATACGAATACTCTGTATATAGAATATATATTTCAAATTTTTATTTTACGGATCTATATATTCTTTTGATGGCAAGGATGGGTACGGTTTTCTTCATCCTCGTGGGTTGCTTGAAATAAATAGTGCGACAAGAGCGAATCGATTTTCATTGACAGCATCAGATACCAAAGGCTCCGCTGCGTTTTACAGGATAGAAATTTGGTCGAAAAATTATTTGCGCATCAATGCTTTCGTTCCGCTGGTTATCGCTGGAGAACCGAGCATAGAGAGCCGCACGAAGCGGCTCCCCACGAGTGGTCTTTCGCAAACGGGTTAATACGCTCACGGCGATGTGTTCACCTTCCTTTCATTATGATAGAGCCTTCCCAGCATGGCGAGCAGTACCCTGTGGACGGGCTTCTCGCATTTCTCCGGCATGACTGTAAGGTTGCACGGCGGCACGGCGGGACGGACTCTCGCTGGCCTGCCACGGAATTGTCAGTTTGAAGGTTTGAAGTTGCATCAAACCCACCTCCTAATGTAATATGATTAGATCGTAACCCGATTCATCTTGAGAATGTATATTTGATAATACCGAGTTTACGGTATGTGCCGTTTATGTGCCGCTGATGTTCCAAGAGTTTCCAGCCATCAGTAGATTAGAACCCTTGAAATTCAGCGAATTGGAGCAAGCTGTTCCGCTGTTCCACAACTTTGCAACTTTTTACGACACAATGGCATGGACGCGATGATTTTTGCTCACCAGTCCACGATACCCGTGCCGCGGGCCTTCACCATTGATGCGAAATTTATCTGACTTAAAGCCTCGTTGGGTAGCAGCAAGCCTCAAAGCATCGGAGAATTCGCTACGGTTAAAGGTTTCCGAAAATCCGTTTTCCTTCTGCCATTTCTCGAAACCAGCGCGAATGGAGCATGTCCATTCTCGTCCTTCTGGCACAGCGTTATAGCATTCATCCAAATAATAACCGATGGAGCCTTTGGGGCATTTGAATTCTCGTGCCAGTTTGAGGGAGGTCTCTGTTTCGATAAACTTCATACCACTTTGAAACCAATCGATCCCTACATCGATCAGCTCTGTCAGAATTGCATCGCGCTCAAGCCATAGTTTTTCGAGAAGATCTGTGTCCCACTCCTCTTTTGAGACGGGATTTTTTGCTTCCATAAACAAGAACCTTTCCAAGAGTGCTGTGTCTGCCATTCGCGGATTGACTCGTAGCATTCCATTGCCAATCAGCAAAAAGCAAGTATGCAAAATAGCCGTATAGAAGTTTTCGCCTTTAAATTCGCAAGGCTGAGGGTCAAGAGCAATATATCCTTTCAGTTCGCTTCCTCGTGTAAGTGTCTCTCTCTCGACTTCCGTACTGATGTTAAGTCGTGAATGAACAATACCGCTTGCGCCCCATCGTCCAAGGAGCTGCGGAAGCCTTAATTGAGATGTATTCTCTTCCCCAATCAGTCTGCGAAGAAGTTTTGCAATGACAGATTTCCCTGTGTTCATTTCGCCTTTTAAGTAAAAGGCAAGTTTGGCAGACCGCAGCCAAGAGAGCATATAAAACATGACCTGTCGAAAGAGCAAAGCATCTTCGGGGAGAGGAAAATTTTTCTCAACGAATGCGTTGAATTTTTGAGGTGGAGTGTATGCAGACACAAGATATTTGCCTTGCAATGCCGAAGTAAACTTGTTTTTTGGAGAATGGGGCACCATCTGCCCAGTACGAAGATTGACAATGCCGTTCAATACATTGACGAAAGGTTGGTCGCGATCGTATGCATCCAACGAATCTTGAATAGTCGGCGTTGTGAGCAAGCGTTGAAAAATCGTGGCAGAATTGCTTGGTCGAAGGATATGGTCAATTTCCGATCCATCGTAAATACAGCGCAGAAATAAAGCAAATGCCCGGACATCGTATTGGTTGAAGAAGCCTAGCTCTTCATCGTAAATAAAAAGTCGTTTCGGTTCAAATAGTGCATTGACTATAAATTTTTGCTGAATTTGTTCAGCAATTTCACAGACGTTTATATGCTTCGCGCCTGATTGAGTGGCAATCGGTAAGTTTCCAATCGATAGAGATTCTGGAGGAGGGGGATTCACGGTGGATGAAGATGAGGATAAAGTTGCTGGATGATGAATTTCGTCATCATCATCCAATACGCCTTGTTTCTGCAGTTTTAAAGGTTTACAGTCAAAAGAATCCTCGTCGTCACATAGAAGACTCGTGACGCAAACCGCTTTATATGGATTGGCAATTTCCTCAATTTCGTTATCATCTTCTATGCTAGTTTCACAATCCGTATTCAGCATTCTCGCATATTCATCGATCTCATCATTGTCTGGAAGTATCGTTTCATAAGACGCAGAAAATGGATTGGCGATTTCCTTAATTTCGTCATCTTCCATCAGCCATCCTACTTTTCCATTCTGAGCAGTAATGAAGTTGGCTGATGTACATTTCACCATGTTTTTTTCGGCATTCTTATTTTTCATTTTCACACCTCCGAATTGGTCGTAGAATTGGTTTTGAAAACCTCGGAGAGCCAATCCTGCGCTATGGCTTGCATGACCTGTGAAATTTTCTTCTTTCGGGTGACATAGGCCACATATTCGCGTCCGTCGAGTTTATGTGTAGGGTTTATGCAGATTAGCATCGATCCGGCGTCAGTTCTTGCATAAAAATTCAGTTTTTGAATTTTCTCAACTGGAATTTCGGTATCATTGATTTCCAAGAAAAAATTTTCCTTTCGTCCTCGATGAAAGCAAAGACGTGTGACATTGTCCGTTCCAGCGATGGCCATTTTTTTGCGATGCATGAAACAGAAATGAGCCTCTCCGACGCTGCCATCATCGTGAGTGAACGCGCAGATTGTCCACGCTGCCTCAACAAAAACTTCGCTACGAATTCCCTTCTTACAAAAGCCAATATAAACACCTTTGTTCGACGGGATAATTTCAACAATCACACCATTGCAATGTTCGATAAATTCCTGATAATGCATTTTTTTCCCTCCCTAAACAACAAAGATTTTTTTCGATGTCATACTTTTGGCAAGATCACCGCCGATCCACTTTTATCGGAACAACCCCACAGGCAACCATTCGCATCCCTCCTCCACTGTCGCATTATGTCCTTGGACATTTTTGATTTTATTGCATCTTTGCAGAGACGGCTATCACCCCTATTTTCTGCCAATGGCAGAAAATAGGGGTGATAGAAATTTGCAATATCTATGCAGATTCTTGTCATTCTTATAAGGAAAGAAATAAAGTCATTTACAACCCGTTAGGTGTGGATATATTTTATAGGGCGTAAGGCTCGTTATTTTTTATCATAGGAATTATAGACTATTTTTAATGGAGGCGATACAATGCATAGCGGAGACAATGATCAAACAGCTTCTGTATCTAATCACGTTACATTAAAAGAATGTGTGAATAATCTTAGTTATAGTTTTGGTGATCAGTGCATATTATCAGCATATGCCACTGGCGAACTCGTCTATCCGTTTGATTATATTATTCGGAAAGCTCTGCGAGATAAAATCCTAAGAGATTTTCCGGGATTATACGAAAGAGTAAAAGAAAAATATCGTGCAAACAAAAATGATTGGATAGATAGGCGCGACAAAAATATTTTTAATTATATGGAAATAATAAATATACTCCTTTCAGAATTTCCAAACATGAATTTTTCTGATTTAAAAAGCGTGTATATAAAAACTGAAATAAAGCCTTTTCAAAGTGAAGAATTAAGCAAACCAAACATAATAAGATTGAGCGATTTTTATAAGATTCGTAATAATAAGATAGGACAGACGGACAAAAATTTGAAAAACTGCTTTTCTCATGTCCATTCCATTGTTCAGATGAGTTTTCCACTTTTCATTGTTTTTATGGCCATAGATGCCTATTTCTCCTCAATCCATGATTATTTTGTGAATAATCATGGACATAAAATATCTTCTATCCAAATTGTAAAAGAATTGGTTAATTCAGAAATCAATGATTTTAAGCATACAAAGTGGCTGGTAGACCGCGTATATAAAAACGAAAAATTTTCAACTATTTACCATCCAAATCGATTTTATATCAATGAGGAAATTTCTTTTTTTACAAAAATATTAGATTCGTGTATGGATGTTGATAAGGAAATCCAAAGACTTATTTATCTTTATGCCTTATATGAAGCGAACAGGAACGCACATTTCCTTGATTTGATATATAATAATTATCATCACATCCAAAATATACATCATAGCCCATCTTTGCTCCTCAGAATGTACTTCGGTTTCAAAAATTATATGCCGTTTATGCAAACGCTTTACCAACATAGCGATTCAATTTCATATTTGCAAGTCTATAATGAGATATACTTTCCGATTGTTGATTTGTGGAAAGGAGAATTTGTAAAATACTTTAACACAAAAAAATGCAACCTGTCTGAGAATGTTGTGCAGAATATCAAAAATGAATTATACAACTTATTTGATATTCCGTGTATTCGTGTCTATATGGAATCAATTCCGATGTGTCTTTCTACAGCAAAAGACTTAATTGATGAATTTATACAAGACTGGAAGGATGTTCATTATGATATCAAAAAACCTCACAAAGAAAATAAAGTGGACAAAAAGAAATCTCGCGCAGAAAGCAACCTGGAGCGGGAGACATCGAAAGAGGAAAGTGTAAAATACATCTCATACGGATATTATAGGCTATTGGAACAACAAACCAGAGACGAGAGAAAGAAAATCAGGGCAAGGCATACATTCTTTGATAAATATAATTGGATGCAGAAGGTTGGCAAGGACATAAAGACTTATATGCAAAATCATTTTTTGCGTTTTACTATTCAGGATATAAAAAGGGAACACGAAAAGCGGATTGCAGGTAGAGGGAAGATAGGGCGCATTTGCTCTCTCTTTTATAAAACTGCGGATGAGATCATAAAAATATTTGATGATTTTATATACGCATTGTACCTGAAAGAAAACAATCTGATTGAGAAAGGTCGCTATGAACGATTGTCGCTCGAAAGTCGTGCTCTGGTTGATTTGATAATTGAGCATGAGGATATTTTTTCCAATTTCGTTCGTTTGTTTCCATTTTCAATCATCAATCAAGAAAATCTTGATCATTATGGTGAAAAAAGATTTCAGATAGAGGATCGATTCATTTGTAATGGTAATGAAAAAAGAATAGTTTCACTTGTTACACATTCACCACATGAATTGATTAAAATATTTAGAGAATTTTGTGGACTGTCATTTGGGAAAGATGCGTTGGCTTTGTTGGTGGATTCATCCAACATTGGTTATAATTGTCTCAAGGAGTTTAAATCATGTTACAGTGGTGTTGATCGTGTTACCTGTGAAAAACATTTTATGTCGATAATAGAAAAATATGATTACAATGCAGACAATGATTTATCGAATTTCCCTTGAATAATACAACCCTTTCCATTTCTTCCATCTCACCATTCCCAATGCTTTGCCATGATATTTGTCATCACATGATGCTCTCACATGCTCTTTAATATCATGTAGGTTTGTAAATTATCAATCATAGTACAACACTTGATAAAAGGATTTAAGAAAAGGAGAGTGTTGTACTATGATTGATACGGTCGACGTGTTCTACGAATTTCCTAATCGTTCCTTCTACAATACTTGCTATCAGAGTGTCGATTCGCTTTCCCGTTCTCACGGGCAAGCTCTGCATCGGGATGGAAAGTGCCTCTACTTTACGACGGCCTTTGCCTCCGTAGGAATATTACGGATAGGCTTCCAAAAAACAAAATATCAGTATAGATGTCATATTTTGCTGCAACCGGCAAGATGTATCCGCGCCAAGACAAATATCTTCTTGGCGCAGGCATCGGATTTTGGCGAAGTATGCCGGCGCATGGACAAATTCTTTGGATTCATCAATCTACATTGCGGCAATAAGGTATTGCCGCCGCTCCGCTCTTGGCGGGTCAAACGAATAGACTATGCCGTAAACATGGAAACGCCTTATGCCGCCGAGTATATCCGGCTGTTCTATGCGGGGAATCTGCCCAAAGGCTTTGAACTCCCACTGCGGCATGACAGCAGCTTTTACCTAAAATCGGAGAGCGCGAATATCAACTTCTACGACAAGTTGCAACAGCTAAAGGATAGCCGGAACTGCACGGATGAGGACATCGCCCGTGAGCTTCACGGCAACCCCGTCGGGCTTCTCCGTTTGGAAGTCCAGTGCCGAAACAAATATATCCAGCACTTGAAGGAACGCCACCATTTGAGCGATACGACCTTGCCGTACCTATGGGATGCAAACATAGCCTCGCACGAACTTGGCAGCAAGATAAGCTCCGTCATAGGGAAACAGGACTTCTTCCCCTATGAGATTTGCGAGAAATATTTGGAATGCTGCTACGGGCGTCGCACATTGAGCTTGTGCTGCCAAATTGTCCGCACATTCCGGAATCGTTCCGACCTGAACCTGCACGATGTCAAGGAGGTGTTGCCGAATGCTTCGCAAAAACAATTTGCGTCGCTGCTGCACAAGATACGGAAAGCCGGAATCAATCCCATTCCGCTGGAAGCGGCCATGATGGAAGATGAGGCAAAACGAATCGGCTGCTTGGAAAACCCGTATAGGCAGATATTGCCTGCTATTTCTCAATCGGATGGACAAATTTTCGCATGAAAAAAACATAATATGCACTAAGCCCGAGGGCATCAGCCTCTGGGCTTTTGTCAGTGCTTATGTTCTCTGGGCGTATTGGAACAGCGGGGCTTTCCCCAAAAAAAGACGGGAGAAGCTCTGCTCCCGTCTTTACTTTAGTTCGCTGGCTACGCTTATTCGGCACCAATAATAAAATGGGGAAGCGTATAGCTTCCCCATTTTATCCAAATATTAGGCATATCAATAGTCTTATGAACGCAGATATGAACGCCATCTTCCTCGCCTCCTGCGTATTCATTGCTCTGCGTTTATACCTTGCATTCGTAATCCTTGCAAGTCATAAACGATTTTTTCTTGTACCCCGTTTTTTGACAGACGCTTTCCGTTTTGTCGTCAAATTCCCACATGCCCGACTTGGGATATTTGGGCCGGATGGCGGCGTTCGTCGGGTCGTACCAGTGCTTGCAGAACGCGCACCGTCCCATGTGGCTGTTGATTGCGTTGAAATTTTGCATCGCTTTCTCGCCTCCTTATCGCCATGCGCTCTATGCAGGGAAAGGCGCAAAGGCAGTAGAATCGCTGCCTTTGCCATTCAACCACTTGAACGTCGTCGGCAATCTCTTTCTCGTCCTTCTTTCTTGCAAAAGGATGGGAACATGGATTGCGCCGATGACCGATAGCGAATCAGCCAATTCCCCAAGCTCCAAAACATTTCTTTGTACACCCGTCAATATTATACCCGCTTGCCTTCCGGAAAGGAATCTTCGTCCACAGGATGTGCAGGCAGCCCTGCTTGTCGATCCATGCTTTCTGAAAGTCGTTTTCCATCGTGGGAGAATACTCATAATCGGTGTACGGAACGCAGATATTGATAAATTTGCGCGCTTCCAGCGGGGCGTATGGCTCTCTTTCCTTTCGGCGTTCCCAGTAATCCTCATCGTAGATAAACTCCATGTCCACAATGTCCGGGAAAAGAATCAGCCGCTCGAAGAGATTAAACCGTCTGTCCTCGTCGCCGCAATCCGGGCCGTCATCAAACCTGTCGATGCGGTCTGCCTCCGGGCGGAACACCAGCCTTGTCCCGTGGATGGCATAGCATTTCAATCGGCTCTCCGGCTTATAATATTTGCTGAACCTCCAAGCAGGCCGTTTGGGCTTGAAGGATACCAAGTCCTCGGGGTAAAAGCTGATGGACGTTATATTTTCCGTCCATACCCGCAGCGCTTTCAGTCCCGACATCAGATCTTTCATTTGCGTTTCGACTTCCCGCTTGTCGCGGAAGCCGTTTATGGAGTCCCTTCGTTTCGGCCATGCCAGCCGGTTAAGAGAAACAGCAAAAGGTTTCTTCATTGTCAATCCCTCCTTAGCTAAAAATTGCATAAAGGATTGCCGCTATGATGGCTATGATGCCTCTGATAATTGATATAATAATCATCATGGTACGTCTTCCCTTACTTAACCCAGCTCCTGTCCTTGATAAAAATTGTATTCGGGTCTGTCAAAACTGCGTTGTAGAATTCCACGGCTTCCTTTGTTCCCCGGAATGCGTATATACCCTCCCAATGCTTGATGTGCGCTTCCATGAATTTGACGATATGCTTTTGGAACAAATCCGCATCAAATTCATACGCGCATTTGTAGCGTATGTCCGAGCCGCTGTAACCTTCCGTTTCTTTTACCAGTGCCGCGAGGTCGATGCCTGCGAGGTCGTTCTTTCGGCGTTTGCCGATATGAATGGAGAAAATCTTTTCCCGCTCCTTCTAGCCCTTGTATATAGCCCCGATTTGCCGCTTAGTTTCCTTATGGGGAAACTTAAACACATTTTAGGCACACTTTTTGATGGCGCATTAACAGAGCGGCGATTTGATGTATGCAGGCTGTTTTTGAACCGTGCCGGTTCACCACCGGCAAGCGAAATCTAGTGCGCGCTTCAACTGCAAAAGGTTTGCGGCGGCGCGTCTGGATTTTTTCTTTCGTTTTGGGTCGGACGCCATATCTTGCAACTTTTTTTCGATCCATCGTCCAATCCAGCTTTGATGATGGGGCAAAAGAGTATTCATGCAAAACCTCCTTGAACAATAAGAAACAGGACTATCGCATAAAACGCGATAGTCCCTCGTTCATTTGCTTTCGTTTCTCACATATTCCTCTACGGACGCTTTTGAAATCCGGTAAATCCTGCCAATCCGCAACACCTTGATTTTCCCGGATTTGAGCAGCTTGTAGGCCGTTGTGCGGCCTATGTTCAGATAGTCCATCAATCCCTCGACGGTCATAATGTCCCCGTACTCTTCTTCGCAGAACATATCCATCCTCCTTTGCTGTTTCATGGTATTTATGGATATGTTATGCGGTGGAGTGATAAGGAATAACAAGATGCTGACAACTTGACATTTTTGCGTGTTCTTCTTATGATATAATTAAAATCAAATGCAAGCATAATTCATACGGCATTACATTAGGAGGAACCTTTATGTCGGAACAAGCATTGATTCAATTTCGGATCGACCGCGACCTGAAGGAAGAAGTGACGGACATCTTTGCTTCTGTCGGGTTGGATATGTCCACCGCGCTCCGTATGTTCTTGATTAAGGCAAAACATGTACGCGGACTGCCGTTTGAGGCGGTGCTCCCTAAATCCGAATTGACACGGAAAGACGCTCTTGCCGTCATAGAAACGGCGCGGAAACAAATGGCCGATATGCCAGAAATGACGCTGGATGAAATCAACGCTGAAATCCATGCCGCTCGAATGGAACGAAAGGCGCGCAAAGCATGAAGTTTTTGGCTGTTATTGATCAGGTAGCGGGCAAATTCCTTCGTCTCCACCATGACGCGCGCAAATTCATGGATCCGTGAATTTGTAACGATACAGGGAGCAAGCCTGAAAAACGGTTTGCTCCTTTTTTGCGCGCTTTTTACGGTTTGTGAAAAAAATAAAAATTTTTTCCGAAAAACACTTGCTTTTTTATTCAATATATGATTAAATGTTCATGTAAGAAATAAACATCAATCTAAAAATTCAGGAGGGACTTTTTATGAAGAAGAAGTACAAAATCGAAGTGGATTGCGCGGCTTGCGGGCTGAAGATGGAGGAGGCCGCCGCGAAGGTCGAGGGCGTCGACAAGGCCGCCGTCGGGTTCATGGCCCAGAAGATGACCGTCGAGTTCGCCGAGATCCCGTACGACGTCCTCCGCCGCATCAGCAACAGAATTATCGCTGAAACTCCCGGCGTAAACCGCGTCGTTTTCGATATCACCGATAAACCCCCGGGAACGATCGAGTGGGAATGAACCCCCTTGGCTGAGATGTGCCGAAAAACCCAGTAAAATCAACGGTTTGCGGCTTTGGGCATTTTTGGAAATCCGTTTTTGCAACACTTTTGCAACACGTTTTCCTGAAAAAGCATTTTGCAACAGATGAAATAGTACCGAGTGGCTTTATGGTAAAGGCCTGTTTTGAAGCATTTACGAAAGAGTCAGCTTCCTTTGTAATGAAGGTAAGCTGGCTCTTTTTTGCTACGCCGAAAAATTTTTTGAAAAATTTTTAGTGTTAGTCGCAAAATGAGGACCTAACGTCTCAAATTGCGAGGATATTCAAGGACTTTGCGGATTCAATGGTTACAGGGAGTCGGAGCGTGCGCAAGGAGCGGCGCAGCTGGTCGGCAGCCTCGGTTACAGAGCTCATCACAGTCATGGCAATCAGCGAAAACAGAGCAGCATAGCGATTGAGGTACTTGGTGGCAACGCCACGGAACTTCCGCATCATTTCCTTGAAGCGACTGTGCAGGCTGTTCACCGTATTCAGGTGAAAAACCTTGTTATAGGACTCATGACCAACCAGGGAGACCTTCTCGCATTCTTTCTGCTCAGCCAAGCAGTTATAGCTCTTGATTCCGTCGAAAATCAAGACGGATTTCTCCGCGATATGTTCGCCTAAAGCGTTCATAATATCCTCGGAGCCGGGCTTTGCGCGGTTGGCACAACGGGCAATCACATGATGATTGCGGTCAGTGGCAACACAGATGCACATCTGCTCGTTTGACAGGCCTCTTTTCCCGGAGGGTTCGCCGTGTCTTCTGGGCTTTCGGTGCGTGACCTTCGTGCCCTTCTGAGATTCGATCACATATGTCTCGTCCGCCTCGATCAGTGCCTCCAAAGGAGCAGCGCTTGTCACGACTTCTTCGATGTACATCAGCAGCTTATGGCGCATATGGAAGGCCGTGGAGTGGCAAACGCCGATCTTTTCAGCGGTAGAATCCAGCGATGCCAAAGAAAGCGTATCTTCCAGCACAACGACCCAGGACTCCATGGGCTGATGGGAGTGGGCGGTCAACTGCTTGCTGTCGTAGGTGAACTTCTTGCCACAGGATTTGCACTGAAAGCGCTGTTTCCCGCATTGGACGCCCTTGCGAATGAATGCCGTGTTTTGCTCTCCGCAGAACGGGCAGCTGTCAGGCTCAATCTCGGCAAGCTCCTGGTTCAACGCCAGAAATCGGGTGGCGGCTTGGGTGATTTGCTTCAACTGATATTCGCTGAGCTGCTTCAGCATCGTGCGTAACTCTCTGTGGGTCATCTTGATCGCTCCCTTGCGCTTGATGACCCCATTGTACACCGGATGCTGTCCCATAATCGGGCCAGGTCCTTATTTTGCGACTATACCCTTTTTATTATATATTGACTTTTATAGACAATCGTCTATAATAGAAATATGCGTACGGAAAAACAAAAAAATTTCTTTGAGAAACTCAAAGAAACATACGGAAAAGATATGCTGCCAAGCTTTGAGCAGATAGCGAAAGATTTTGGTTTCAAGCACAAAAATTCGGTATGGCAATATTTTAATAAATGATTTCAAGACAACGCAAGTTATTAATGAAAGAAAAATTTTTTGCAAAATATGTAACAAAATAAATAAAAATAATTCATATAATAATGATATTTATTTATGTTTAAAATGTAATCAAAATTTATGCGAATCATGTAAATCAATGCATGATAAAACTCATAATATAATTAATTATCATGATAAATTTTTTTTTTGTGATTTACATTACGAACCTTTTAATTCTTATTGTTTAACTTGTAATAAAGATTTATGTTCATATTGTGAGTTTGAGCATAGTGTGCATAAAATTATTTCTTATGAAGGAATAATATCACAAATTCCTAAAGAAGATGAAAATAATATATTTATTGAAAAAATAGAATTCCTTAAGGATAATATTAAAGAAATAAATAATAAATTATTTAATTTAATTTGTTCAATAGATAATTTTTTTGATATTTATAAAGATATAATTAATAGTAATAGTGAAAATTCTAAAAAAAATTATTTTTTATTACAAAATATTAACGAGATAAATGAATTTAAAAATTGTTTCATTTCTGATATAAATAAAATAATAGAAGAAAAAAATGTGTTTCATAAAATTAATTATATGATGGATTTATATAATAAATTTAATTTATCAAATGATATTTATTATAAAACTGAAAAAATTTTAAATACCAATACTATAAGTAATATAAATAATATAAATGAAATATCTGGTATAAAAGATATTAAAGAAAACACAGATATTATAAATGATAGAAATTCAGATGATTCGTTTATTAATAAAACTACTGAATATAATAGTGATTATATGTTTATTTCAAAAAATAACCAAGATAATAATTATAATAATTTTGATATTAACAAAATTCATAAATTATTAACGATAAAAAATGATAAATTAATCTTTGATAAAATATATGTTTTAAAGGATGGAAGAATTATAGCTCATAATAAATATCAATATAGTAGTGATGTTTTTTTATGCTTTATCTTTGATTTAGAGAATGATAAATGTTTTAATTTAAATTTTAATAAGATAAATGGAATAATTGAAATGGACGATGGTTTTATAGTAGTGTTAACCGAATCTGAACTAATGCTAATAGATATAAAACAACATAATTATGAAATAATTCAAACAATAAAAATAAATTTCTGTCGATTACTTAAATTAAATAATGCTACATTTTTAGGACAAATATCAGATTATTTAGGAAATAAATATATATATAAAAATAAAAATTTAATATTGGAAAAAGAAATAAAATTAAATTCATTTCCAAATTTTAAATTTTATAATTATTGCAGTATTACTGAAAAAGAAATTGCAATATCTTACCGTCAAACGGGCTTTTTTTCTAATGATAAAAAATATATTGGCTTTTTAGATTATGAAAAAGACGAAATAATCAAATCTATTGAAATTAATAGTCATAAAGCAATTTTTGATTTATTAAATAACAAAGTTTTAATTGTAGGAAATGATTTAAAAATATTTCCAATAGATATAGTAAATTATTCAAAAAAGAAGGGATTTACATTACCAAAATTTACTTCTATAACTTCAATTATTTGTCTAAATGAAAAAAAATTTTTAGTTTCTCAATATCATTATATTAATCAATTTGAATTAGACAAAGATTATAAGTTTATATTACTAAGCACAATAGAAATTCAAAATAATTATTTATATAAATATCCAAATAGTAGAATATTAATCAAAGAGAGGGAATGTTATCCAAAAACTTTATTTTTGTATGGTTAAATAATTATCTATATATTTATTTCTTCCTTTATTATTTCTTGTTTTATTCGTTGCTTTCATTTTATTTAATTTTTTCTCTTTTTCTTCTTTATTATAACTATTCAACTTATAATTAAGTATTCTTTTATCGTATATTAAAGGAAGACTTGGACTCATTTTTAAAGCACGAGAAGAATTAATATTATCTTCTTTAATTAATTTTGGATGTTCTTTGTTTATTGCTCGTATTTGGTTTTTAAAATAAAGACCTTTTGTTTTTTCAATTTCATCATTTCTATCAATAGTTTTTGCTGAATTATTTGCAATATTATTTATATTATTTAAATTATAATTATTAATTATATTTTTAAAAAAATCAACA
>ERZ842401.4259-NODE-4259-length-16843-cov-5.179056_pt1 | contig 16843 bp, 12 predicted proteins | sample MGYA00521270_ERZ842401 | MGnify/ENA primary metagenome ERZ842401 (study PRJEB31892, sample SAMEA3878208) | bioreactor metagenome | biome: Moose rumen | place: Sweden | collected 2011-10 | study: EMG produced TPA metagenomics assembly of the PRJEB12797 data set...
GTATAGCGGGATGAGTGACGAAGTACAGACTCTCACGCTTTTTTCGTACTTATGGGAAACGAGCAATAACTAAAACAAGTTTTTGCAGGGGAGGCGCAAGAACATCTATTACTAATTATGAGTAACTTAGACGATCTTAAGAATAGCGTGCGCAAACTGCCCGAATTATCCGAAAAGAACTACAGTCTGGCTGGCTACATAGCAGCAGGCCTTATATCTCTATCTGGTGCATTTTTTGTTTACGAGATACTTTTCCGAGGCGACCTGACCTTCTCTGCCCAGTGGAATATGTTCAAGTCGCCATTGATCGGCCCATTATGGTTTGTGGGGCTCGTCGTGATGTTCATGAACTGGAGCAAGTTCAATTTCTCGTATGACACCTACGAAAAAACGACCTATGCCAGCGGCCGTGTGGAGGTAAAGCGCGACTATGACATCATCAGTTGGCTGATGGGCCATGTGGTGGCACCTATTCTTGGATACTTTGTGCTGGTACCTCTGTTCGTGGCAGCCGTCATCTATTACCCGCTGATGTGTATTGTCCACATAGTTGGTTCAATATTCCCCTACGTGCTCTCGCTGCTTGTCATTGGCATCATTGCAGCCGCATGGATGCTGCCCCCCAAAGCCGATTTCCGCTTCCGCTCCTATATTTTGGTCGCCGTCGGCCTGTTTTTCACGGCAGCCTTCAGTTGGGGCGGCTATGCCATCCACACCTCGGCGCCGGGCAGCACTATTCAGATGCTGGCCGACACACAGGGGGCTAGTGGCAACAACGACGAATTCAGTACTGGCAACAACGACAGCAACGACGAGTTTGGCCCTGCAGCCACAGAAGGCGACAGCAGCGACGAGTTTGGCGAAGGCACCACGGAAGGTCAGGAGAACAGTGACATGGACGACGAGGCCGATGACCAGTTTGCAGGTGTCGGCGAGGAAGGGCTGCTGGGCTGTCTGCCCGAAGGCACCACCACGCTGGAGGGCGACATGGACGGCTTCCCCATCGAAATCACCATCACCAAGAATGACAGCAGCGGCGACGTAAGCGGTGTCTACAAAAACGTGAAGTACGGCACCACGATGAACCTCTCCGGCGAGTCACTGCCCGCCATGGGAGGCGACATCAACTTCTACGGCAAGGCCGACGGCCAAGACTGGACCTTCTACCTCAGCGGCACCTGCGACCACGTGACGGGTACCGCCCAGAGCGGCGGCAAGGAGTTCAGGTTAAGTCTGCACAAAAAGAACTAACTCAATAATAGAAACCAATTAAAACAATAGCATCATGGAAGAGAATACAATGACTTTTGCACCCGTCCTCAAGACCTATCTTGATTATAATAACAGCAAACCAGCCGAAGACGTGGAGGCACTGATGAACAATCTTGTGACAGCTCACAATGTGCCTAACGATATCTTCGAGCACCTGCGTCTGAAGTCTCTCACCCGCTATTACGTACCTCTGTGCGTATTTGCTGGGGAGATGACCGCCCACTTCACCTGTGAGAAGACGGAGGGCGACCAGAAAGTGAGAATCTCAGATGTGCTGCAGGCAGGTGCCTTCCTCAAGATACCGTGCCACGTGAAAGGAGCTTGTCCTGACATTGTCCTGCAGGATGACGAGATTCTGGAGCAGATCTCATTAGGCACAGCCGACGAGGCTAAAATCAAGGCAGAGGCAGAAGAGAAAGGCTTGAAGGTGGAGTTCCCGGAAGGCGTGGATGCCGATGCCGTGGTGAAACAGTACGAGAGCCAGATGCTCGGAATGCTTCGCGAGGAGGCAGAAAAGATTATCAAGAATGAGTTGGGCAATGTGAGCAAGCTGAAGATTACAGACTTCTCATTCAACGCTGGTGGCATCGACGAGCATATTACCGGAGCCAACCTGTGTCGCCAGCCAATCTCTGTCATAGAATATGAGTATAAGGGCAATACCTATCAGGCCACTTACAAGAAAGGTGAGTTTACCTTCGGCAGCCATCCTGAGGACACTGATTCCAAGGCGGTACAGACCAAGACCCGCAATCGGCTTTACATCTGTGCGGCCGTGGCAGTCCTGATACTGGTGCTCCAGGTCCTCTTGATACAAAACTGGCCAACCGCATTCCTGCTGTTGGTAGCGACGGGTGGTGCTGCCTACAAATTCCGCCGAGACCTGCAAAAGATACGTGATGCCGCAGCCGACGTGCGCGGCCAGGAGAAAGCCAAGCACAGTGTTGAGGAATATGTGGCACAACTAAAGAAACAATAGCGAATAAACAAACTTACGATGATATTGAAAGTAATCTTGTGGATTGTTGTCGCAGTCATTGTGATTGGCATCTTGGTTGTGTTGATAAACTATTTAGAAAACAAGAAACGAACCAAGCGTATGCTGGCTTTCGAGAGTCAGTTGATGGGTGACGAGGCTGACGGCGAACAGCCCCAGGCATTCGGCAGCAACCACATGAAGTTGTACTATTTCCCGAAGCGACACCGGCTTATGCAGGTCAGTTTTTCAACGGAAGATGGCATAAGAAAGGAAATTGCCGACTTCGATCCGACAGAAGACGTGACACCCACGGACCCGCCTTACGATGTCTACCTATTCGACCGTAGCAGGCACAAACTTCTCATAGCGCGTGTTTCTATGACCGAACACGAGATTATGGACCTGCCAATCGTAGACAACGCCGACGAACTGTCTTTCGTCAAAACATGCAAAACACTCATCGTGCAGAACACGAAAGCTGGCAAGATGCTGTTCTTTAAGTTGAGCCATAAGTGGGAACACGACTTCCAACCTGGCACAGAACCTAAAGTTGAGTCCTATTTCAATAAATTGATTGTCATAGACGATAAGGCTGGAGGAAAACTGCTGGTCATTGATGACTACAAGCCCTGGACTTACGACTACACGCCGGGCGACGAACTGCTGATGGACACCAGCAACAATGCCGTCACGCTGATAGACAGACGTAATGGCAAGATTGTCACCTTTGAGAAAAACAATATGAACACCTACGACTTTGGACCAGCTCAGCCCGATGACGTCATCGACTTTAACAAGCATTACAGTAGCATGACGCTGACAAACCGCTCCACCGGCACATACTACGAGTTCGACTACGGCAAGTTGGAGAGGCAGTTCCAGATACCCGTGGATTCACCCAATGATGCGATAGAGAACTATAAGGTGAAGTACGACAGGGTGTTCATTAACCAGACTGCCCATCTGCTGAGTATAGTCAACCGGAGTGATGAAGTGAAAACCTACGACCTGCCTGGCGAAGTGGCCGAGGCCGGCATATTGGGGAAGAAGAAACTGAAATACTGGAAGTTGGGCGAGGACTTCTACTGCGACGACTATTACATTGTGCTTTTCTGCGACAAGAGTGAAGCCATGGCCTTCATCAGCAAAGGAGGTACTTACACATGGACTCCACAACGAGCCTTGAGTATCAGCATCAGCACTCGCGACAAGTACGAACAGCGCTCCAAGACGAAGAAAGTCGGAGAGTCGGGCTATCAACTCTCGGCCAGTTCGCTCTTCACTCCCGAGAATAGGTATGTCAACACAGAATACTACAAGACCACCTACTCTCAGGTGTATTCGGGAACGGAGGTGAAAATGACAATTGGCGGTGAATATTTCAGCGAGACCTACATTCTGGACGACTTGTTCTACTGGCCTGAATCCAGAAGGCAGAAGAGCGATCTCCAGGACTTGGTGAACAGGTCGCTAGAGGAAATAGCACCACTGCGAAATCGAATCAACTCCTATTAATATATGCCAGAACTGACTCACCACAATACGCTCTTCATAGGACTCGGCGGCACAGGCGGCCGGGTGCTGAAGGAGTTGCGCCAGCGCATGGCTGAGGAAGCGGTGGGAGACACTTCCAACATAGGCTTTGTTTATGTTGATAGCAGCAGAGAACTTATGCATGATGCCGAGCAGGCATTCTATGGAAGTGAGTATGTTGACATCAGTGTGCCTTCTGAAATGGCTACGACAATGGTTGTTCACCCGGAATGCTATGGTGCCTTGCAAAGGACAATAAAGCGTCATCCTGATTTACTAAAGAATTATCATCCAGGCTGTGGAGCGATGCAGGACAGATGTATAGGCACCCTCTTGATGAGAGCCAATGCTGTGACACGCGATGGTTTCTCCAAAGCCGTCCTTAATGCCAGAGGAAAGATATTTGAAGCGTCTGGTTCTTCTTACGCTTTGAGCGTCTATATTGTGGCAGGTCTTGCAGGGGGGACTGGGTCGGGCGCACTCATAGAAGCAATTGCCACCTTATTCTCTATACTTGGGAATAATACGGAACTGCGCATGTATGTAGTAGGAGTTCTGCCTTTTGTTCCGCTTCCATCGCCCCAATACGATACTGGCAGGTACTACGCCAATGCTTACGCGGTTTTGCGCGAACTAAACGCACTGAGTACTGGCAACTATGTGCCAGAGGGTTATAGCAAAGACAGTCTGGGACGGTTCAATCTCTTCCTGTTTGGCAATCAGACGGAGTACGACGTCCCCCTGAACATAGATGAGGTACACAAGTCTGTGGCCAATGCGCTGTTTAGTCTCAGCCTGAAGGAACTGCCCCATCAGTTGAGACGGTTCATGTTGGACATTGCGCCATTTGAATCCATGCCTGAGTGCGAGGACGGTCAACCTGTCCGTATGACGAACGTGTTCAGCATCGGATTGAAACGCATCACGTATCCCCGTCGCCACATACTTAGATATATCGCCTATAAGATGGCCGCAGAGTGTTTCTTACAGATGCAGTTCAATAACTACTATAATGGATATCGTGAGGAGGCAAAGCCCTGCAATACCTATATGCAATTACGGAATGACAAGGCGTTGCGGTTGTTTTGGCAGATAGACCACGAAGCCCTTACCCTTCAGCGGCCAATCATCGACAGCGACACGATGCAAGTAAGAACATTTAGCGTAACCTGGGGCGATGCCATTTACCGATACGACTTTGATTGGGCAACAATTTGTGACGCAAATCATCCCCTTCAGGCTTTGGAGGAATATGCAAAGGAATATTACTATAAACAACTGTTCCGCAAATATGGAGTGCAGGAGTATTACAAGCATAAATCTGCCGAAACTTTTATTTATTCTCATAGCATTGTATCAAAGATAGAGCGTGACTTCCTGCAAAGATGGCTTATGGGTGATGTGGGACTTATAGACCTCATCAACATGGCCAAAGATATCATCCATTATTTGAAGGATGTGAGAGAAACGATACCTGATGAAATCAACCACCGGGAAGAATATGTCGAGTCTATCATACCTAATCTTGACGATGTCAAACTTAGGTATGAAACAAGGTCACTATTGCAAAGGCTAACGGGTGTAGATCGTAAACTATATGTGGAAATGCAGAGGATGCTGGAAAGCCTGTACATTGCCAAGACCGAGATCGATGCGCTCCAGTACTCCCAGTGCCTGTTAGCCCGACTGATTACAGACCTGGAAGATAAACTCATTATAACTCTCGAGCGGCTATCGTGTGAACTATCGGAGACAAAAGATAATGCTGACATGAAGGCTGACGATCTTGCCCGAAGGTTGATAAAGTCGGACATAAGTAAGCCATATTTCTGCCTCTCCGACAACAAAATCATAGAAGCATACATCGCAGAACTACGCAGCAATGAGAAATTCATGTCTACGCTAGCGGCAGAGTTGCGACACTGTATCAAAGATGAGGGAGATGTAACATTCCGCCATTTTATTTCGCTACTCAATAGTCAAGAATTGGAGAAGGTAATAGAAACTATCATCCCCCGCATCAAGGACTTTGATATGTTCATCACAGAGGAAAGGCTTGCTGCACGACATCCACAGTGGGCAAAAGAGAAATTGGAAGAACTGCGGGCTGTGACAGCATTGCTGAAAGCAGGTGTGCTTTCGCGCCTCCAGGAAATTGCTAAGACTGATATGGAATTGCATGAGTTATCATTTCGCTGCCTTAGTACATCATTCGGCATCAGGTTTAATCCTGTGGAAATGGCAAGGATGGCCCCAGGAAACATGACTCACATGCTGCAATCCACGTTTGTTTCCATGCCCTACTCCACTAACCCAGAGAACGAGGACTATGCGCGTCGGTTAGCCACTGCTATGCGCTCTGCCGCACAGGGAAATATCGAAATAGACACTGACGGCTCCTCTCCTGATGAGATTTCCATAATGGCCATCCAAACTGCTTTCCCGCTACGCATGCTTGACATTCTGCCCACCCTCAGGCAGCAGTATGATCAACTGCCCATATCTCAGCTTCATCTTGATGATTGTGGCGATAGTTTCCAATATATTTAGTAATACCTTATATTATATATAGAGCAATATGACATTCTTCTCACTCATAACAACAGCATTCTCAAGCGTCTTCTACGGTGTGATTGTCACGGCAGTGATGATGACAGTGCTATACTTTCTGCTTAAGACTGCAAGCAGAAACATTGTACAAACCATACCTTTTTATATTACTGGTGTGGTGTTAGCCATTTTACTGGTCATTCAGACTTCCCTGATGATAGGGGCCATGCAGGCCAAGGATGCGGCAGACTCTGCAGAGATATACCTGAACCAACTCCTGGAAAACAGTTATGGTACAGTTGGGGCACAAGACAGCCAGCGTGTGCTTGATGCCGTGACAGAGGAGTTTCCCCTCATTGGCACGTACTTCGGCGTGGCCGATTTCTCTGGGCATGATGTGTCCGAACTGGCAGGTTCCATGCACGAAACAATGACAGGCTATCTGAACACCTACATCTGGCACAGGGTGTGGTGGATATTCGGCATTATTGTGGTGGCTTGCATTATTGTTATGCTTTTCGATAAAAGGACTCCTACTAATAGGAGCAGGCATCGCTCACATCATTCCAAGACTAAGTTCTATGACGAATAATTATTAACACATAAAACATAATAGTATGGCAAATCATTTGATTATTGGCTTAGGTGGAACGGGTGGTTCTATCATCCGTGCCTTGCGTAAAAGAATCTACGAAGAGTTTCGCTCGTTAGATCCAGAAGGCAATGCAAACATTGAGTACTTGTATGTTGACTCAAGCCTTGCAGACCTGAACAACGAAGACGACTGGCAGACGTTAGGAGTATCTGTACAACTGAAACCTGCTCAACGCCTTTCCATCAACGGACTCAGTGCCGGTGTCCTTGATAATTTGGAGAATTATCCAGGAATACAGTCTTTTATTAACCGAAAGGATCAGTCAATGCTGCGTGAAGGCATTGGTGCAATTATTAATGAAGGTATTGGTGGACAGCGTCGCCGTTTCGGAAGAATGCTGATTGCCAATAACATGTGTGGATTACCACAGAACACATTTGTCGGACAGGTTCACTCTCGAGTAAGAGAATTGAAGAGGAAAGAAGATGTAGAGGATGTTACATTCCATATTTGCGCAGGACTTGGTGGTGGTACTGGGTCTGGCTCAATAATCGACGCTATCACCCAAGTACGCAATGAATTCCAACGTACCGGCGATAGCAGAAACTACAAAATACAGTTGTACCTTTATGTGCCTGAGAAGATTATCCAGATCCCTGGTGGAGAAGACAGCAACCGTTACTATCAGCCCAATGGGTATGCAGCCCTGTTAGAGTTGAATGCCATGTCTGTAAAGCGTTATTTCCCAACAGACGTAAAAGGCAACAAAGACGAAGATGGAAATGTTCGTCGCTTATTGATGGGGCAAGACGCCTTCGATATGGCATACTTGTTTACAAATGTCAATGAGGCAGGCAAAGAGGTACATCTGCATAAAGTTCTTCCCAATATTGTTGGCGACTTTATTTTCCAGAAGGTCATTGCATCATCAATGGCAAATGGTAGCAAGATGGCAAGACTAGAGACAAATGAAAACAATGGCTTACTGCCCGAAGAGAATGAGGCAGGCGAACCTGTACACAGCCGTAAGTTTATGACATTTGGTGTCAAGCGCATTGAATATCCAGAAACAGAAGTTGTGGAATACGGAGCCTATCACTTTGCTCGTCAGGCATCACTTCAGATGCTTTATGGACTTTGGGACGATGCCCGTGGATTCCTTGATGAGTGTACAGAGGACATGGTAGGTAAGTCTTACAAGCAAGATGTTGCAAAAGCTAATGCTCTTGAGGACAATCTCCTGAGTGATGCCTTTGTCATGTTGAGTAAGCCATTACCTTCCATTGAGAAAAACGTTACTAACTGGAAGCCTATTGTCCAAGGATGGGAATTCTACACAGACCGTTACAAGCAAGATGTTCAAAGCGAGTACAGGAAAGAAGAATGGCTGGAAGAGTTTAACCAACTCTGTGAGAAGTTCTACACATCGATGTACCGTGGCTCTGGCGTAAAGAAGTTCTATAAAGACTATGAGAGTGAGATTTCCGGTTTTGCCGAAGAGATCTGCCGCAAAATCGAAAACAACCTCTTCTCGAAATGGAAGAACGGCGAGATGTCAATCATGGAAGTGCATAAGTATATTGCTGTACTCATTGCTGTCATAGAAGAACGCATCAGTGATTTCAACAATAAGATAGGTAAGCGTAATACTTATCTTGCAGAAGACTTGGCTAATACAATTAAGGACATCCGTACCGACTGGAATAATATTGGCTGGTTACGTGATGCTGTAACGAATGCATCAACAAGGACCTTTGGCCGCTTTGTAGATGCCAAACGTGAGCAACTGACACTGATGACTCAAGTTGAGGGATATACTTATGCCGTCAAACTGCTAACAGAGGTGAAGACCATGCTGACTCTTCTGAATCTGAACAGTGTAGAGCCATTTATGAAAACCTTGTCAGAATTTGCTGTCACAATGAAGAGCCTTGCAGAAGAGAAGTGCAAACTGAGTGACTCTGACAATCAGAACTTACAAGGTGAGGTGGTCAAGGAATATGACCCAAAGTTTGTCAGGAATACTGTGGTGGGATTCCTTAAGAACCAGCAGAACCAGAATGACTATGCTACAGCTCTCAGAATGCGCATAATAGAAGCCGTGGGAGCAACCGAGGTAACATTCTCACTATTGGGTAAGAAAGTGAATGCAGGCGTACTACGTACTGTAACCATCAAGGAATGTTTCAAGAATGCCCGAAAGGATATGGAGGACTACTCTGTAAAGAATCCTAACCAGCGACTGGTGAAGGTCAATATCCTCGATAAACTACGCAATACAGAATGTAGTACGCCTGAAAAGATGGCAAGATTTACTCAGGCTATCTACAATGCGGCACAAAGTTATCTGACATTTAATGGATCTGAAGAGAAGCAAGGCAGTCCTGAAACTGCTGCAAACCACCAGAAGATGATTCAGTTGTCACTCCCCATATATGAGGACAATGACGAGTTCCGGAATGACTTTATTAAGACATTTGGATCTAGTGGCAATATATCGTTTGATGTTGATAACGATGTATCTGAGAACTTCAAGAGCAATCAGATTGTTGTCATAACAGCGCATAGTGGATTCCCGCTTCGATACGTAGATAATGTGCGTATTTTGAAGGAGAAATACGACGTGCTTGTACGTAGTGATGTGAATAGGATGGTTGTACACACAGAAAGCTTTAATAATCCCCTGCCATCACTATATAGCAAAGACAAGAAAGAGGCAGAGAAAGAGTTGCTTCCATTCGTTTTGCTAGCCTACACACTTGATGGCATCATCGTGTCTAGAACAGATGAGGATGAGAATGAGTTCAAGGCTTTCGCTGGAGAGAAGAACAAGATGGGCAAAGTAAGCAGATGGGTAAAAGTTGGAGACAACATCATTGAAACACTTGAAGAGTTGTGTAAACTCACAAGAGCTGCAGATGCCTCACTTCTAAAGAAAACAATCAAGGAAGAACTTGAGAAGAACTACCGAAACAATGAAAAGAAAGAAGCACTTATGCTTAAGATGGGTGAAACTCTTGAGAACGTTGTTCTTCCACTTGCAGGTAGTGAAACTAGCAAGATTTACGAAAAGTTCAATAAGGCAGGAGAAGAATTGTGTGACAAAGATTTGAAACTTTAATAATTACAATTATGGCAAAGAAACAAGGAATTTGCAGAAACATTGACTGCGATAACTACAAACAGATTGTAGAGGTCGAGGCTGGTGAAGAATTTGAATGTCCCTTATGCCACCAACATTTGGAAGAAGCCGGTGGAGGTGGAAGCAAAAAGAAAAAGACCGCCAACCCCGATGGGCCCAACTGGAAGAAGATTGCTGCTATCGCCTGTGCCATTGTCGGCCTTGGCGCAATCGGTGGTGGTATCTATGCCCTGACAAGCGGTACAGATGAGCCGAAGGAACCGGCTTTCACACTGTCGCTGAACCATACGATGAAGACGCTGAAGGTGGGCGAGAGCGACACCATCGTGGCTACAGTGAACCCGGCTGACGCTCAGGCCACCATCGTCTATCGCGCCAGCAACCGCTCCAACGCTGTGGAGGCCGATAGCAACGGCATAGTGACGGCCAAGGAAGAGGGCGAGAGCAAGGTGCAGGTGCTGGCCATTGCTGGCAAGGATACTGTAAAGGCTATCTGCGCCTACAAGGTGGAGGCTGAAAAAGCGTCCACCGAGATTGAGCAGTTGGCAATCAAAGGCGCTAAGGGCAACATGAAGAAAGGTGCCGCCCAACAGTTGGCCTTCACCGCCATTCCTGATCCGAATAACGAGACACCTGTCTGGGAATCGTCCAATCCTGCCGTTGCTACTGTAGATGCCAGCGGCCTGGTAACTGCCGTGGCGAAAGGCAAAGTCACGATTACTATCAAGGCCTCAAAGACTTCTGCTTCCGTTAATGTGACCGTCATTGATGATCCCGAACGGGGATCACTGAAACTGAGTTATGGCACATACACTGGAGATATTAAGAATGATTATCCCAATGGGCAGGGCCGACTGGTGTATAGCAAATCAAGGCAGATCAACAGATTCGACTCTAAAGGGCGTACCGCTAATGCTGGCGACGTGGTGCAAGGTACTTTCAAGAACGGATTCTTCACCGTCGGCAAGCACTTTGACTCCCAAGGCAACATGATTGAAACAATCAATGTGGGCGTGGCTGAGGATGCTTACGAACAGAAGTAACGCATGATGTTTCTACGCGGGCTATTATGCATGGCAGTATGGCTGGTCAGTCTGGGCGCAAGTGCCCAGACGGGCCAGTCCACGCTGCACTTGTTTACAGACACCTTAAAACAAGTTATCTCACCAACGGTCTGCAACTTTCTTGAGAGGTATCTGTACCAGGCCAGCCAGTCTAAGCGCGGCTATGACTTCTATCAGCGCATGGCCGACGACAAGGTCATCATACGCGGAGGAAGTCTCGACAACATCAAAAGGCTCTCGCAAGATGCACTGTTCGAGATCAACAGGTATGAGGACAAGGGCTATGAAGTCGGTTGGAAGGATGTCGACGGGAACATGCTTCTGAGTCTGCAGTTCCCCATCAACTACGAACTGCTGCTGGGTATGCCAAAAGTGGAAATTGAGAAAACAATGAAGGAACAACTGAAGGCTTGCGCCGACACGACGGCTAAAGCACCAAGTGACTCCTTGTTTGAAAGGATTAGCGGTGATCTCTACAGTTCACAACCCGTTGAGCATTACTATGTCGAAAGCCTCAATACTGCCAAATACTATCTCAATCTTCTGTCTTGCAGCATTAATTTGGAAGGCAAGGTAGATTTAATCCCTATGCCCCTTTTCGATGAAGACCACAAGGCATACTCTGCGGCAAATTTGTTTCACGGCATTATCAGCGTAGCAAACCACTATCGGATTCACATTGACCAGAATCTATATGGATTCCAAAAGGAGAGTTATATCATACCCCTTAACAAATGGCTTAACTACTGCCTAGAAAACAAGTTTAAGGTATACTGCGGGGTAGAAGAAGAGCGAATCGACGGTGTCAAGTTGCTGGTCATAGCAAAGAATGCCGATTTAGGCTATTGCCACATGATGACCGTGATTCTGCCCAGCGAGTTCGTCGCCAAACAGAACACCGTGCTAAGGGCAACGCTCAACGCCTATATTCCATTAGACAATCTGAAGGACTTATATCAAGAACACTCTAAAAAAGATAAGAAAAATGAATAAAAGACTTACAATCTTGACTTTTCTTGTGACGACGCTATGCTCCACAGGCATGGCTCAAACACAGGACATCCGTGAAGCAACAAGAGAGATCAATAAGGTGAAACTTGACGGCAGTTACATCTGGGCCGAAGGAACATCCAGGAAAAACGAAAAGGATGCACTTTCAAATGCCCTGGCCGTCCTGAACTTTGAGGTACAGAACTGGTTAAAGACCTTGGACCAGAAAGAAGTGACGGGCGTAGTGATGCCCACAAACGATCAGTGTATGAAGATAGACACACAGCGCGGAAGCCTGTATCGAACGTTTGTCTATGTGGCCAAGGACCAGATTATGCCTCTCCAAAAGAATGAAAAAGTGGTGGTAGTGGAGAAAGCACAACCCAAGCCTGCAAAGAAAGGCAGCAAGGAAGAATTGAAATCCGAATACGAGCCAATCTATGAGCCGTCGCCCTTTGAACAGAAACTGCTCACCGTTAAGAAGAGCAATGAGATGGCGACCTTTATAAAGCAGAACGGCATCAAGCGCCACGGGAAATATAAGGAGCGCCCAGAACAGGGGAAGTATTATCTCTTCGTATACAACAAACAGGGAGAAATACCTACCTGCCTCATGTTTGCAGACGGCATACTGACAAACGTGGCTACGGGGAAAGAGGACTCTTTCGATAACTACAAAGGCTGTGGCGCACACTGGCTGTTTGAAGAAACTAAATAACATAGAGGAATATGAAAAAGATATTTTCAATCATCATGATGTTAACCCTCGGCATCGCTGCCTGGGGTAGTGAATCAGTCACCGTCAGGCTGGCTGAAGGCATAGAAGAAGGGGCTCTTAAAACCAAGATAGAGCACACCATGTCGGCTATTCTCACAGAAGCCCTAAGCGCCCATGAGGCAAAAAGAAACATGAACTATTCGGCCTTAGGACTGGGCGAGGATGCACAAAGCAGCCTGAGCATGCTTTGGGAGAACTCTCCCTTCATACCGATGGACTATGAGATTGTGGAGAAATGCCTGACGACTGGCACAGGCTACCAAGTGAGAAACATCTCCCTAGAGCTGACAGATGCACCTGAAGACGACAATTACAAACAGGGCGTCTTCAATTTTGACAAAAGGGGTAATCTCAGATCCTTCAACCTCGCCATTGACAACAACCTGTATATGAACGTCATAAGAGAGAATAAGGAATTGATAGACCTGGAAAGGCGACACCTGATACTTGACTATGTAGAGCAGTTCAGAACCGCCTATAATCAGAAGGACAAGAATTTCCTGGAAGCAATCTTTAGTGACGATGCCCTGATTATCACAGGCAAGGTGGTACGAGGCAAGATGAAGGACGGCATCAAGTTGCCCGATAAAGTCACTCTGGAACCAATGGGAAAGGAAAAATACCTGAAGAGACTGTTCAATGTATTCAGCCTGAACAAATATATCAGGGTTACTTTCGATGAAATCAAGGTGATGGCTCATCCCAACAAAAACTACAATGACTTCTATGGCGTGACGCTTCATCAGGGATACACATCAGACCGCTATCATGACGACGGCTACCTCTTCCTGTTGTGGGACTTCCGCAATCCGTCAAAGCCACTGATTCACGTCCGTACTTGGCAACCTGACGCTTACGACAAAGACGGAAGCGGAAAGATGACCCCTATTGACGAAGACGAGATTCTCGGCATTGAAGACTTTACCAACCTCGACATTATTGACTAAAAGCGAAAGAAGATGAAGAAATTAGCAGTCAGCCTATTCTTGCTATGCCTCTCAATTGGCATCAAGGCACAAAGCCTCAAGTTGATATCCGTCAGTCCACTGACAATGGACTTAAGCGTACAGAACAACCCTAATGCCCGCCGGGATCAGAATGGCACAACATGTGCTTTGATCAGGGTCGGCGTGGTAGGCATAGAGGACCTGACTTTTCCCGATGCGGTAGGAGAAGTGAAGCGAACCATCAGTGAATATATGGTTTACGTCCCTGCGGGTCTGAAAACACTCCGTTATAAGAATAGGAGCGGCAGTATATCCGGCACGGTATCGTTTGAAGACAACGACATCGACATTGAATCGAAGAGCGTCTACAGCGTCATGTTCGACAACGAGAGCCACCTGCGTGCAGCCATCTTCTTTATTGTGCCCAACACGGCAGCCCTTGTAGTGGATGGAACTCCCGTAAAACTCGATGCGGAAGGCATGGCCATTGCCACCAAGTCGGCAGGGAAATACCAATATCAGGTCTGGGCAGATGGATACGAACAGCAATCTGGAATCGTGGAACTCACCGAGGATGACATATCAACCACCACGACTATCAGACTCCGGCAAAAGCAATATCCACTAACCGTGGCGTGTACCCCAGCTGATGCAGAGATACAGATCGACGGCACCTCATACGGACATCTGAATCAGATTCCCGGCTTACAGATAACAGACGGCAGTCACAATATCCGTCTGACGGCAAAGGGATATGAAGACGTGGAAAGAAACGTGCAGGTGAACGGCGAGGCCGTAACGCTGAACGTGTCGCTTAGGAAACTGGAGGACTTCGTCGTATCACACGACTATGAGCGGACAAGGACAAAGGTAAACTTGCCGTACTATTATTATCTGACTGTAGGAGGTCAGTTGTTTGACAAAAATCAATATCTTGGTCACGACTGGGGTATTAAGGGTACCATTGGCTTCATGCAGCACTTTGCCGGCATCATGGCTCTTTATGAAGGGATCTCAGTAGGCGTTATGGAGCTGAATGAAGACAAGAAGAAAGAATGGTTTGAGCATCCCGCAGACTCTGCCAGCACATGGGCCTTTGAAGTACCTATTATGATTGGAGCAAGCATCCCATTTGGCAAATATAATAAAAATATGTTTACCATACTTGGCGGAGGCTACGGAAAAGCCATGTTTACCGAGGTTGTCAAGCCTGACAAGGACGGCGCATCAAAACCCCACGGGAATAGTAATAAGACAAACTGGGATTACGGATTGCGTGGCATGGTCATCTTGGATTTCTCACGTTTCACCATTCAGGCAGAAGTGGGCCTCAGTCTGGCAAAATTTGACAAATTCAAGAATACTGATTCAACTGCGACATCTGCGGCATCCACAACCGTCAGGGCAGATGGGACGAACAAACCAAATCTGTTTTTTGGAATCTCATTGGGTGCACGATTAGGTAAGTTAAACTTTTAGACATGAAACTGAAACTATTTCTTCTAACAATCATACTAAGCATGTCCTGTGCAGAGAAAGTCTCTGCACAGGAACTTATAGTGAAGGACATCCGCTTGCTCTCAAGCGACATGACGGCCAAGGAACAGCCATGCCTGACGTATAACGGCGACACCTGCGCATTGGTAAAATTCAAAGGTGACGGCATTGAGGGCCTCGAATTCACTGACAACGCACAGTATATAGACAAACGCTATGACAAAGAAAGCGATACATATCTGGTCTATGTATACAGAACGCCAAAGCTGACCGTTAAGCACAAGGACTATCTGATCCGCGAAATTGACATGAGCACATCAGGCTATAAGAAGCCTAAGAACGGCAAGACCTATCTTGTAAGGCTTGAAGCAAAAGGCGGAAATATCACTGGCAGTATCGTCATGTTGAAGGTCAGCCCGATAAACGCTATCTTAACTTTCAATGGAAAGCCATCACCATTCTCCGCCGATGGATTGTATGAGTTCACACTCTCACCTGGCAATTACACCTATAGCGCAAAAGCAGGTGACTACTCAGATGAATCGGGAACGATTACCGTCGTCAAGGGAGAGAACAAGAGTGTGGCCATCAACCTGAAGCCTATCATGCATGAAGTAGATGTGAAATGCAACATACGAAGTGCGAAGGTATACGTCGACGACAACTATTATGGCCTTACGGGCAATATCAGCCTGCCACAGGGTAAGCATCGGATTCGCGTTCAAGCCAACGGATATGTTGACCAAGAAGAGACCATACTGATATCGTCAAACACCAAGATGCTTCCCTTCAGACTGGAAAAGACCAACGAGAAGCATGTTCATGCTACACCTGTCAAGATATATTCAAACAGCAAAAGAATATATAAGAATGGGAAAGTGTTAAAAAACTGGTATAACGGTGCTGAAATAAAGTTTATGCCTGGAAAGTATGGGCTATCCGATGAGAACTTGATAATCCACGAGGTGACTATCGGCTCGAAGCCGATGACAATCATTATCAACGGCAACGCATTTGAAGTGAAATAGTGTTACGACACACTGCTGAGGACTGATGCCTATTGTCTTCATCTTCTGGGTCAAGATACAGGTATAGGATAGTTCTTCTCTGTCATGTATTTCCAGTAGCGGCGGTGTATGTCATTCATTGGTAGTCGTGAACACGTTCACTGTCGCCACTGTGTAAACAATTTAAAAGATTGTAAATTCTGGCCATATTTTGTCTGTTTTCTCTATTCAGATCCGGCAAAGGGCATCTACATCCAACAAGGGAAAAAGATGGTTGTCAGATAGCAGGTGAAATGACAGTCACCAAAAACAGTTTTCTGCTCCCCGTCCTACATTTTGAGGTATTTTTTCTTTAATCTGGATTTTTATTCGTACTTTTGCACCTATGAAAGATCCTATTGGTATACTCATCAAGGGCAGGCAATTGATAGCGGTAGGGCTGTTGATGACTGTGACGACGGCGGCTGCACAGACAGCGGCGGGTGACTC
>ERZ842401.4260-NODE-4260-length-16836-cov-4.792682_pt1 | contig 16836 bp, 28 predicted proteins | sample MGYA00521270_ERZ842401 | MGnify/ENA primary metagenome ERZ842401 (study PRJEB31892, sample SAMEA3878208) | bioreactor metagenome | biome: Moose rumen | place: Sweden | collected 2011-10 | study: EMG produced TPA metagenomics assembly of the PRJEB12797 data set...
ACGTCGCCGACGCGCCGTCGCACTCGTACTGGGCCTACTGCGCCGCGCTTTCTCCGGCGTAAGCCGGGACTGGTCTTCGGGGGATCGGGGGCGGACAGCCCCCGCGTTCTCCGGGACTAAATAAAGCGAAATCCTTTTCGGACTGAATGTGCAAGTGCCGGTGGTCGGTGCGCGTTTTTCGTGCGTGCGCTGCTCGTGGGCGGCAACGTCAACAACACGCGGAACGCCGGGGCGCGGTATTGCAACGTCAACAACGCGCCGTCGAACTCGAACTGGAACTACTGCGCCGCGCTATCTTTTGAAAGCAAAATCCCTTTTCGCACATTCTTTCCCGTGCCGCAGCGTCCGCAGGGACGGCGGGCAGAAATGCCCGTGCAAAAATAGATCACTCCAGCCGGGGTTAGTAGGTGCGCCGAAAGCCCTGGAGATCAAAAGAAAGTCAAATGAAACGATATACTGGAAAGAATATGCTTGATCGAGAGCTGATCCGGTCAGCGATCAGGCACGCAGCTATAAACAAGAAAAACCGGAAAGAGGTTCAAGAAGTCCTCGCCGATGAAGAAGGACACATCGACATTATTTATAAAATGGTCGAGGAAGAAAGTTATATTCCCTCGAAGTACAGACAATTCGAGGTGGTTGACGGGATCAGCGGGAAGCGCAGACTTGTGAGCTGCCCGAAGTTCTTCCCGGATCAGGTGATTCACTGGCTTGCGATCCTCTCCGCGCAGCACATTTTCATGAAGGGAATGTATGAATTTGTGAGCGGGAGCATTCCGGGGCGCGGGGTTCATTACGGCAGAAAAGCCGTCTCCCGCTGGATTCGGACGGACAGGAAAAACACGAAGTATGCCGCGAAGCTCGACATAACGAAGTTTTATCCATCCGTGGATCACGGCGCATTGAAAGCCGCCCTCCGCCGGAAGATCAAAGACAAGAAACTGCTCTGGCTCTTCGACAAGATCATCGACAGCACGGAGAGCGGTCTTCCTATCGGGAATTATACGTCTCAATGGCTTGCGAATTTCCTTCTTCAAAACCTCGATCACAAAATCAAGGAAGAATTCGGCGTCGTCTATTATATGCGCTACATGGACGACATGGTTCTTTTCGGCTCGAACAAGAAGCGGCTTCACGCCGTCGTCCGCATGATCGCGGCGGAGCTTGCGCCGCTCGGTCTGCATCTGAAAAAGAACTGGCAAATCTTCCGCGTCGATTATGTAGACAGAAAAGGAAAGCGCAGAGGGCGCGACATTGATTTCATGGGTTTCCGGTTCTTCCGGGACAAAATTCTCATTAGAAAGAAGATCGCGCTCCGCGCCCGCCGTCTCGCCTACAAAATCGGAAAAGCGCGTCGGGTTTCGTTTCATCAAGCGGCTGCCATGATCTCCTATTGCGGCTGGTTCAAGTACACAGATTCCGAAAACTTCAAGCGAAAACACATCTATCCGAACATCAATATCCGAAAACTGAAAGGGGTAATCAGAGATGAAAACCGAAAGCGCAACAAGGCAGCCTAAATATATTCTTGAACCGCTCGACGACGGGCGCGTTCTGGTGACGCTCTACGCGAACGAAGAGGAAATCGTCACGGAAGAGGGATCGCGGTATGAATACGATATGTACCGCGTCGAGACGACGGATCGCCCCGCTCTCGGCTCCTATATCTCCGGGAACCTCGACGGCTGGATCGCGGCGGCAGCGGAAGCGGAGCGCGGAGAAGTCGCGGCGGCGGCGCGGGAGGCAAGGAACAAGCTGATCGCCGAAACGGACTATCTCTTTGAATCGGACTATCCGATCAGCAAGGCAGAGAAAGCGAAGTGGGCGGAATACCGGCAAGCCCTCCGGGACGTGCCGGAACAGCCCGGTTTCCCCTACGAAATCGACTGGCCGCACAAGCCGACGAAATAAGGGGGTACAATCATGACGCCGCTTGAAGTGTTTCTCACGGTGCTTTCTATTGTTTCATCCATCTGCGCCGTCGTTTTCGCGTTCGCTGCATTCCGCAGGAATCAGAAGAAGGACGACACCGACGAAGGAAGTTCAAAGGGAACAATCATTTCCGAACTCGGGTACATCAAGGGCGGCGTCGAGGACATCAAGGCGGAGCAAAGAGAGCAGAGGAAAACGAACACCGATTTCATAGAGAGGCTGGTCGGGGTCGAGGTGTCCGCGAAACAGGCGCACAAGAGGATCGACACGCTCGAAGGGAGGATCAACAAAGAATGAACTTCACAAACAGCAAGCTCGTTTCTTATACGGCGATTTCGCCGAACAGAAACAGCCCTCGGAATCATGTGATCGACACAATCACAATTCATTGCATGGCGGGGAACTGCACCGTCGAGCAATGCGGAGCGATTTTCGCGCCGTCCTCCCGTCAGGCTTCGTCAAACTACGGGATCGGCAGCGACGGGCGGATCGCGCTCTACTGCCCGGAATCTGATCGGTCGTGGTGTACATCTTCCGCCGCGAACGATAACCGCGCCGTCACCATCGAGGTGGCGAACGACGGCGGGGCGGAAACCGGCTGGCACGTCTCAGACAAGGCGTTCGCCGCCCTGCTCGATCTTGTGACGGACATCTGCGCCCGGAACGGAATCAAGAAACTGCTCTGGCGCGGGGACAAGTCCTTGATCGGACAGATCGACAAACAAAACATGACGGTTCACCGCTGGTTCGCCGCGAAGAGCTGTCCCGGCGACTATCTGTTCAACCGGCACGCTCAGATCGCAGCGGAGGTGAATCGGCGTCTGAACCTCGCCGCTGCCGCTTCTCCGGTCATGTACCGGGTTCAGATCGGCGCGTTCCGCATCAAGAACAATGCTGTCGCTCTCTCGAAAAAGGCGCAGAACGCCGGGATCGCCAACTACATTCACAGCATCGACGGAAAATATTTCGTCTATGCCGGGGTATTCACTCTCCGCAGCAACGCGGAGAACATGGTGAGGCGGTGCAAAGCGGCGGGCTTCGAGGCTTTTGTCGTGTGATGAAAAGGAAGAGGAAGCCAGAAACCGAAAAGAACGACGAACGGTTCGCCACGAAGGTTATAATAACGATCGGCATTTCGACGGCGGTTTTTCTGATCGCGCAGTACGTTTCATTCCTTGTCACGGGTCAGGAACAAACAACGCTGATCGAATGGTATTTCCGGGGGGTCGTCATTGAATGCGGAACGCTCATGCTGAAACGGGTGGCGGAGGTGATCGTCGGCAGAATCAAAAAAGAAGAGAAGATCGAGACAGACGAAGACAAGGCGGAAACGCCGACTTTTGAAACGGAGGATATGAAATTCTATGATTGACAGTCTGAACGTGATCGTCCGAATCGTCACGCTTATCATCGAAACGGTTCTCGCGTGCGTGCTTATCCCGTGGATCAAGAGCAGGGTAAAAGAAAAGGACTTCGAGAACATCAAGAGGTGGGTAGAAGTCGCTGTCGAAGCGGCGGAGCAGCTATACAAGTATGAGGGCGGCGGCGTGGACAAAAAAGCCTATGTTCTCGAATTTCTCGCCCGCGCCGGGATCGAGCTTGACGCGGACAGCCTCGACGCGCTGATCGAAGCCGCCGTTTTCAAGCTGCCGGGATATTTTGAACTCGACGGCGACGTGATCGCGGCGGAGGCGGCAGCCGAAGGAATCCCGCCGGAGGAACAGCGGGAAATCACCGTGAAGATATGAAAAGGAAAATCCCCGGAGGGTTTGAACGCCCTTCGGGGACTTTTTTTATTTTTCGTCGTCCTCATGACGGAAAACGACGATTCCGAACAGCCCGCCCGCGAATATGATTCCGGGGTTTGTATTCGGAAGTGTTTGGTGGAGCGAAGCGTTTGAAATACAAACACCTCCCTCCCCGGCGGGAGTGCCGTCGGGCGGGGGTTCTCCTATGCTCTCCAGCATTTCAAGGAAAGAGACTTGCTTTCCGCCGCGCAGATTGTAATAAATCACGATCTTGTCATCATAGAGGAAAACCGAATTGATGAACACATCAATTATTTTCCGGCGGAAGTCGAGGTCGAACAGATCGCCCTTGCAGAAGGATTTCAACCAGCTTTCTATTTCCTCTTCGGTGTACCTTATGGAATTTGCGACTTTCAGTTTAGCAAGGTCGATTTCAAGCTCTTCTTTCTCCGCGCCGATCCGCTCGATCTTATCATAGACGCTCTTCCGATCTGGCTTCGGCATTTCGAGAGCAGCGTCAACCAGCTTTTCGATTTCCCGGTTCAGATATGCGATTCTGTCCTCCGTCTGCTTCACGGAATCGTCCCCGAACTCTTTGTCATACTCGGCGACAACGGCCTCGGCGATCTTATGCAGCCGCGCCGGGGAGAGGACATACAAGACGGTCTGCTCGACGACGTACCATTCGAGGAAGTCTTTCTTTTCGTGCTTCTTCGTGCATTCATGTTTCCGGCGTCCAGCACACATATAATAATACCATGTCCCGCCGCCTTTTCCCGTCCCGCTCACGCCCTGCATGGCTTTCCCGCAATGCCCGCAGAACAGTTTCCCGGAAAGAAGGTATTCCACCTCCGCTTTATGCCGTGCGCCCTGCCTTGCGTTCGCATCAAGATTCCGCTGCACCTTCTCGAACGTCTCCCGGTCGATCAGAGCGGGGATGGCGTTCTCTATGCGGACGCCGCTCTGATCGAGGACGCCTATATACTTTTCAGAACGGAAAGCGGTTTGCAGGGCAGTATAACCGAAGGGCTGTCCCTTCTTATTTCTCAGTCCCCGCGCGTTCAATCCGGCGATTATATCCTTCTTCGGCGTCCCGGCGGCGTATTCCTCAAACGCCCACTTGATATGCGGCGCGATCTTTTCGTCGAGGATCAGCGTTTCGCCGGATTTCTTGTAACCGATGGGGGCGGCTCCGCCGATGAACTTTCCCTTCATGGCGGATTCATGCCGCCCGCGCTTGATCTTCTGTGCAAGGTCTACGGAATAATACTCGGCGGAGGCTTCGAGGACAGCTTCAAGGATTATGCTTTCCGGGTTATCTCCTATATTCTCCATCGCAGAGAGCAGCTTCACGCCGGCCTGTTTGAGCTTGTGCTTATAGATCGCCGAATCATACCGATTCCGCGCGAACCGGTCAAGTTTCCAGACGATCACGAACTGAAACGCTTTCTTTTTCGCGTCCGCGATCATCCGCTGAAAGTCGGGGCGATCATCGCTTTTCCCGGAGATCGCCCGGTCTATGTACTCGCCGACGACGGTTATCCCTTCCCGCTCCGCGAATGCGTAACAGTCCCGGAGCTGCCCTTCTATGCTCTGTTCATTCTGCGCATGAGAGGAAAATCGGGCATAAATGACGCCGTTCTTCTGCGCTGCCGCTTGACTTGCTTTCATGATTCATCCCTCGGCCCGTCCTTCCCGGACGGGCTTTTTTTCTTTTATTCGGTTTTGTCTTCGATAAGTCGCTGAAAAACAAGCCCCGTCGCGTAACAGTCGGACAATGAGCGGTGGGCATCATCGCGGAAAATCCCGTAATAATCACACAGGGTTTCGAGCTTATAGTCCTCGACGTCCCATTCGTCAGCCTCGACATACTCGCCGGAATGGTGATCGAACTTTTTCTTTCCCTCCGCCGTCAATGTCAGTTTTGCAAGATCGAGAGTGTCGAAATACTTTACCTTTTCGGAAAGTCTCACGCCCTGCACAAACAGAAAGCGCAAATCAAAATCTATGAGATTATGCCCCGCTATGTTGCATCCTTCAATGAAAGCCGAAAAAGAATCAGCGACAGCAGAAAACGGCGGGCAGTTCACCACCATATCGTCGGTTATATTGTTGATCGCCGAAGCCTCCGGCGGGATCGGCTTCTTCGGTTTTGTGAGCGTGGTAAAACAGGAAACCGGGTGAAAACCGTCTTCGTATTTGATCGCCGAAACCTCTATAATCTCACTCCCCCGGAGCTTGATCCCGGTCGTCTCTACATCGAGGACGACAAGGGGAAAGAGCGTTTCAAGGCGCGTCGCCCGCGTTATGTTTCGGGATTTGAAGTCGGGCATATTTTCGAGAGATACGCGGACAGCCGGAGCGTCAGAAAGGACGATTTCGGAACGCGGGATCGCGGAGAGGGCGGCAGCGAACTCGTTCTTCTTCTTCTCAATGAAGAGCTTTCGCTTTTCTTTCGTTCCGTCCGGTGAAGGTGTCGGAGAGGGTGGCGTCTGAATCGGCGCAGAAACCGCCGGAGTTGTCCGGGGAGACGTCTGGATCGGCACGGGATCAGGCGAAGCCGGAGCGGAGGGGCGGAGCGCAGCCGGAGAAGTCTTTTTTTGAGAAGAGGGACGGAACGCCAGAAATACGAAAAGGGCGGTCAGGAAAACGCAGACAACGCCGGAAACGGTATTCCCCTGTTGAAAGCAGCCTATAATCCCCAGCAGAAAAATAAATGCAAGGATCAGGAAAACGGCTCTCACGATCTTCTTTTTCATTTCAAATACCTCTCATGAATAATAAATGGTAAAGACATATATAAAGCCACTCGCAGAGGGCAAATATAGCATTATTTTGACACGGTACTTTTCTTTTCTGTCTGGCGGATCGTTTCAAGAATGTCCGAAGCAATATCTCCGGCGTCTTCTGGTTCGACGCCCAGCAACTTGTCAACCGCTTCTTGCATACTTGGGTGGGCGCGGTATGCCTCTATGACGGCGATTTCATGATTTGAAAAGGAATCCTGTTCAGTATTTGAATACTTTCCATACATATCATTCAACGTGATCCCGAACAATTCACACGCCTTGAACAAAGTTTCAATATCAATGGAATTATGACCACTCTCCCAATTTGAAACAGCGGTATTTTTGACGCCCAGCTTTTCTGCAAGCTGCTTTTGAGTATATCCCGATTTTTTGCGATAGAACAGAAGGTTCTTCGCTATTTCCTCCCTTATCGTTGACATGACTTCACCTCCGAAAAATTGAATCAAGAAGATTATATCATGACAGCATGAGGAAATCAAGAATAAATTTCAGAAATTCTGAAATATTTTCGGGAAAGCTCTTGACATTACAGTTTTTCTGAACTATAATATTTCAAGAATCCAGTTTTACTGGAATTTGGAGGTGAAAAAAATGCTCGGATGCAGGATCAAAGAGTACATCAGCAGAATGGGCTTGAAGCTCGGAGCAGTCGCAGAGCGGGCGGGAATCCCCTTGAATACGTTTTCGGCTATGATGAACGGAAAGAGGAAAATCACGGCGGAGGAATATTTTTCAATCTGCAATGCTCTGAACGTCCCGCTTGATGAATTCTACCAGAGGACAGCATAACAGAAGGAGGCTATTCAACCATGAACAAGGCACGGAGAAAACAGATCGAGAAGATCATCGCGCGGCTCGAAGATTTGAAGTCGAGCCTCGAAAGCATTCACGAAGACGTCGAGGGCGTCCAGAGTGACGAACAGGAAGCCTTTGACAACATCCCGGAGAACTTGCAGGAATCCGAACGCTATGAGACGGCGGAGGCTGCCGTGGACGCGCTCGACAGCGCGGAGGGCGGCTTCGAGGAAGTGACCGACTGCATCGACAGCATTATCGACTATCTCAATGAAGCGACGGGGGAATTCTAATGCTCGACATTGTTCCGGTTTCACTCGCAGAAGCAAATCAATTTGTCGCAGAACACCACAGACATCACGGAAAAGTGGTAGGACATAAGTTTTCAATCGGCGCGACGGACGGAGAAAAAATAGTCGGTGTGGCAATAGTCGGGCGTCCCGTTTCGCGTTACCTTGACGATGGTTTAACTCTTGAAGTGACACGCCTATGCACCGACGGCACACGAAATGCCTGTTCGCTTTTATATGCTGCTTCATGGTGGGCGGCGCGGGCGATGGGATATAAAAGAATGGTGACTTATATTCTCGACACAGAGGACGGGGCAAGCGTTCGAGCGGCTGGGTGGAAATGCGTCGGTCAGGCGGGAGGGCTTCGGTGGACAGGAAAGCGACGCCCAGAAGTCGATCTTTGCCCGGCACAAATGAAAATCAAATTCATGATCGAAGACAAGAAAAAAGAAAGGACTATTCAACCATGAGCAAGACGCGGGAAGTGCAAGTCAAAAAGTTCAGCGAAAGAATCGCAGAAAAGAAAGGATTCGTCGTCAGGGGTTCGGGGAAGGTCTGCGAACTCTATACGAACGACTATTCAGCGGCGGAAGACGCGCTGGACAAAATGCGCCGGGTGGACTGCACGGCGGAGATTTTCTTCGGGACGCCGGGGAACTGGAAGGAACTCGACGGAATCAAGGTCGAGGGGCACAGGGGGACGTGGTACGTCATAGACGCGTCGGACTGCCCGATTCTGAAACACACGGTTTTCCTTCTCGAACATGAGCAATTCGGAGACGAAGCCGCCGGTCTGATCGTCGATGAAGATTTCCGGGTCGTCCTTGACGACGTGTGGAACGGGTTCGACGATCTCGCCGAAGAGATCGGGGAATGGAGAACGGAGGCGGAGGCATGATAGAGGCGAAAGAGGTTCAGAGGGATGGAAGAAAAGAGGTATATTCAAATCGGGCAGACAGCCGCCCGCGATCCAGACGGGAACTTCCTCCCAGCCGTCCCGGTTTTCGCGGAGGTTACGCCGGAAACGGAGGCGCGGGAATCCCGTATGATCGAGGACATCGGGCAGCTCTTCGCCCGGAAGATGAAGTCATACATAGACGCCGGGGGACAAATCTCCCGGAAACGCCGTTCAAAGTGAGGGTGGCAGCCGCCGCCCTCTCCGCCGCGTTATTGTACGCCGCCGCCCTCCCGTTCTTCGCCGGTTCTCTCGGCGGGACGGTCTATGCGGAATCTGTTTCGGAGGAATGCGGCGTCGGGCGCGTCGTGATCTCCGGCGAACCGGCAGAGGAAACAACGGCAGCGGAGGATCAGAGCGCGGACAGGCTCTTCTATCTCCGGCCAGCGCATGAAATCGGCTGCCCGGACTACGAAGCGGAGATCGAGGCAATCGCCCGGACTATGTGGGGAGAGGCGCGGGGCGTCCCCTCGAAAACGGAGATCGCCGCCGTCGGGTGGTGCATTTTGAACCGCGTCGATTCCCCGTACTTCCCGAACACCGTGCTGGAGGTCTGCGCACAGCCGAAGCAGTTTCAAGGCTATTCCCCCGTCTATCCCGTGACGGACTATCTCAGGGAGCTTGCGGCGGACGTATTGACGCGCTGGCTCAGAGAGAATGAGGGCGAAGAGGACGTCGGGCGCGTGCTGCCGTCCGAATACCTCTATTTTCTCGGCGACGGGACACGGAACTATTTCACGACGGAATTTCTCGGCGCGGAGGTCTACGGGTGGGAGCTGCCTTCGCCCTATGAAGATTGAGGGGTGAGATCATGGAAATAATCTGCGACGTATGCGACGCCCGGATCGAGGAACCGACAGCAATCACGCGTCGGGAAGGTGATCTCGAAATCACGTTCTTTCTCTGCCCGTTTTGCGGGAAAGAATACCTCGTTTCGGTCACGGACGGAGAACTTCGGGGCGACGTCGAGGAATACGCCCGAATGCGTCGTCTGATCGCTGCCCGGAAAACTCGAATCTCAGAAAACTATATCCGGCGGGCGGAGGCCATTCACCGCCGGAACGTCATTCGATCCCGCGTTCTGATCCGCAAATACAGGGAGGGGCGGAAGGATGGAAAATGAAGAGGGCGGAATCTCCCTTGAAGAAGCGTTCGGGGGAATGGAGAGGCTGGCCGAACTGTTCCGGGAGCTGGCCGGAAGCATTTCCGACATTATGGAAAATCTCGAAAAAATCCTCGAAGGGGCGGTGGAGCGCGTAAAAATCGCTTTTGAATTGGATCGGGAGGCATGGGAGGAACTTTATATTCTCCCGGCATTCCCGCCCCCGCACTCTGATCCCCGGAAGGGGCGGCGATGGTGGGCGGCGGTATTCGGTCACTACATCACCGGAGCCGGAGAGGGATTTCCGAAGGAAGGAGGTGAAAACCGTGAAAGAGAACAAAGTCGGCGGTTCGATCAGGAAGCCGCTCGAAATCGTCAAGTGCAAGGAAGGGCGAAAGGAATTCATGAAGGAACGTCCGGCGCGGCGTCCCTTCGGGAATACGGTGCTGGTCTGCGAATATCCGATCTCGCCGGACGCGCTCGAAGAGCCGGAGGGGTTCGGGATCACATGGAGGCTGGCGAAGCGGGCGGCGCGTGATTTCCTCCGCGTCTCCATCATGCAGTCGGCCATCGTGACGGTGACGGCAAAGCATGAAACAGACTATGATCTTGTGATCCGGGTATTCGGCAAATATTGAAAAAGGAAGGGGCATTCAACCTTGAAGCTGAAAAGCATCATTTCAATCTGCAAGAAGGAAAAGCGGATCGTCCTCTTCAACAGAACGGACGAAGAGGGCGAAGTCACGGAACAGTGGATCGGAGACGGCGTGGCCTGTTACCGGGTCGGCGGGCTGCCGATCCTCGATCAGCACACCGTCGCGGCGATCTTCGACATTCCGGCAAAGGATGAAGAGAAGTGGGACATCCGGCAGGAACGACTTCCGACGGGACCATTCTTCGAGGACATCGTGGACGATGAAGAGCAGCTGGAGGAATACGGGCTTTCAATCGGTTTCCTCGGCGTCGCGCTGAAACCGCTCCGCACGCATCGGGGCGAAACGATCTTCATTGACGCCCGGTATCTGTCCCCGCTCTCCGACAGCCTCGACAGCCTGTTCCTTCACCGCCGGAGGACGGTCGGCGGGCTGGATTATGTCGCCGTGAAGGTCGGCTTCGCGCTCGAAGCGGTGATCGCGCCCTGCCGGGCGGAGACGGAGAAATTCATCGAAAAGCTCTCCCGGCTTGCGCGGGAGGTCGAGGCGACGAACGCGCCGGAGGTTGACGAAGAAACGGGGGAGGTGATCGCGTGAGCAAGCAGCCGGAGGCATTCTTTGTATGCCGCGAAGTGAACCGGGAAACCGGAGAAGTCGCCGTCTACCGGGTGGAGATCGACATAACGGCGGAGCATTTCACCGCCCTGCATTTTCGGTCAATCTTCAATCCCGAACTGCGCTATTATATCGCAGACGGAAGATGGGCGGAGGCGTTCGAGACGGTGAAGCAAATACTCGGCGCGAACCGGATTCCCGAAAGCGGCACACTCCGGGAATACCGGATCATGCAGATATAAGGAGGGCAGGATGGAGACGAAACCTGTTTTGATGATCCGTCTGAACGGCTTATATAGTCCGGAAGATCTCGAAAAAATCAGGAACAACATCAAGGCACAGATCGAAGAGGGGCTTCTGGTTCTTTCGGGGCATTTATCGGCTGAAATGGCGGTGATCCCGGAAGACGCCGAAGTTTTCCTCTGGAACAAAGACGCGGGGGAGGCGGTGCGGATAAGATGAACGACGCGCTTTTGTCCTCAAAGAAAATGGACTGGTGTACACCGAAGCAATTCTTCGCGGAGCTTGATCGGGAATTTCATTTCGTCCTCGACGCGGCAGCGACGGAGCAGACGGCAAAATGCGCCCGGTACTACACGCCGGAATCCGACGGGCTGGCTCAGAGCTGGAACGTCGGAGGCGCGGTCTTCTGCAATCCGCCGTATGGCAGGGAGATCGGGAAATGGGTCAAGAAAGCACACGACGAAGCCATGCGGGGGGGGGGACGCTATTGTGCTGCTCATTCCCGCGCGGACGGACACTTCCTATTTTCACGATTACATATACAGACAGGCGGAAATCCGCTTCATTCGCGGGCGTCTCGCATTCGAGGACGAAGACGGCAACGCTGCCGCGCCCGCTCCGTTCCCGTCCATGCTTGTGATATACAGGGGGCGCAGCCATGACAAAGGATGAAGCATTGAAAGCGGCAGATCGGCAAATCCCCGTCGTCGATAAGGGCGGCGATCTCTTATACCGGAGAATATCGGCCATATACTGGCGGTATTCCGGGGAGAGGGAACGCCGCAGCGGGAAGCCGCCCCGGTTTATCGAAGTCGAACTCGAACCGATGAACGGGGCAAACTCGATCACCGTCACCGCGCCGGAGAGGATTCGGGCGGCGACGGAGGAAGAAATCAAAAACTATCGCCCGATAGTAATATAAAGAAAGGACTATTCACCATGAATCACACGCTGAAAGAAAACCGGCTCTTCTTCGGGGTCAGATTCCCGAAGGGCAAAAAAGAGGGCGTTCGGCTCTATGACGCCGCCGGTCTGAACGCTGCCGTCGGCACGGACAAAGAGAGCGCGGAGAATGATTTCGACAAGTTCATGCCGTGGTCTGAAATGCGCCGGTGCAACACCGTGAAAGTCGGAGCCGAACGGATTCCGACGCGGTATCAGGGGAACGACGGGTTCACGAACACCGAAGAGGACGTCTTTGTATATGTCCCGCGCTTCTACTATTCGCGGACGTACAATGCGAAGGGCGACGAAATCGTGAAGGTCTGTTCCGATCCGTTCGAGGGCGGAGACGTCCCCCGGAAGTTCAAGCGGGCGGACGGGACGATTCGGAGCTTCGTCTTCCTCGCCGCATACACGGCGGGCGTGAAGGACGGGCGGCTCGTATCGCGGGCAGGGCTTGAACCGTTCTCGACTTCCCTCAATGGGTTCATGAAGCTCACGGAAACGCTCGACGATCTCCGCATCGAATCGACGCTTGACGACGAAATCAAAAACGTGCTTCTCGACGTCGAATTTGCAACGCGCGATCCTCAGTCTATCATGGCGGGCGCGGTATCTTCGGACAGGGTGTGGGATTCCGGCGCGTGCGACAGCGTTCTTTCGTCCTCCGGTTCTCCGGGTGACAACAGCTCCGGGAAATTCCCCTGCATCTGGCGGGGTGTAGAAAATCCGTGGGGGAATACCTTCCGTTTCCGCTGGAACGTCCTTGTCAAAGATCGCGTTCCGTACATCCTCGGCGATCCGGCGAAATATGCGCGGGGAGAGGTCACAGAAGATTATATCCCGCTCGACTATAAGCTCTCCAGACATGACGGCTGGGCGCACAAGCTCGGTTTCGACGAAAGATTCCCGGACGTTCAGATTCCCGTCGAAGTCGCCGACAGTTATGAGGAATCCGCGTTCGGGTGCTACTTCTGGCAATGGTCGGAAGGGATTTACACGCTGCTCGTGGGCGGCCCCGTCAACGACACGCGGAGCGCCGGGGCGCGGTGTTGCTACGTCAACTACGCGCCGTCGAGCTCGATCTGGAACTTCTGCGCCGCGCTTTCTCCGGCGTAAGCCGGGACTGGTTTCCGGGGGATCGGGGGCGGACAGCCCCCGCCGTCCAGGACTATTCTATATTTTATAGGAGGATGAAATCATGATCGAAGGAATCAACGTCATTCAGAAGGAAATTCACGAAAATGCCGTCGCTCATGGCTGGTGGGAATCAGAGCGGAGCTTCGGCGAAATCTGCGCCCTCATTCATTCGGAGCTGTCCGAAGCTCTCGAAGAATATCGAAAGAATCAGCCGAACGTCTACTGGGTCGCGCACAAGCCGGAAGGAATCGCCGTCGAGCTTGCGGACGCGGTGATTCGGATTCTTGATTACATGGGGCGGGAGGGGCTTCGGTTCGATTCTCTCGCAGAAAGCGCAGTCTCGAAAGACAAAGCGGTTTTCGAGGATTTCGGGGACTTTATAGCACGCTGTCACTCAGACATTTCGGACGCATATCTCAGGAGCTACACGGAGGAAGACTTCATAGACCGAACCGCCGCGCTGTCGGTGTGTATCGCGCGGATCGGCGCATACTTCGAGGCAAACGGGCTTGATCTTGCGGAGATCATCGCCATCAAACACGCATACAACAAAGAACGCCCGTACAGACACGGCGGGAAAAAGATATGAGGGGGACAAAATGCCGACGCTGAATATCAACACCGACGATCTCCGAAATTGCGGGGAGCAGCTCGGTTTCATCTTCGCCGAATTCTGTGAGGGATTCATGAAGGGAATGCGGGACTATAACGAAGCCCGTGAACGGGTGAAGAAGGACGAAGAGGCGGCAGAAGAAGAAAATCGGGCAGCCGCCGACGCTGACAAAGAATAAAAAAGAAGGAGCGCACGACGTGACGCTTCGTGCGCTCCTTCCCGCATCCAAGAAGGACGCTGGGCTATTCAACCTCTATTATTATATCATCCCGGCGCGAAAAAGTCAAGGGACAGAAAATGAAACGTGTAAAGGTACGCACATTTTCCGGCGTGGTCTGCGAACAGGAAGTCTTTTCGGTCGGGGATCGGGCAGACATCCGGCGGGCGGAATACAAGCCGCGCTTCGAGACGGACGAAGAGCGGCAAAAGCATAAAGACGATATTTCGCGCCGGAATCTCGTTCGGCTTATCAATGAGAACTGTTCGCCGGAAAGTCTGTATTCGACGCTCACATTCGACAGGGAAAACGAAGTTCACGACGCGACGGACTGCCGGATCATCCGGGACAGATACTTCCGGCGGCTCAAATATGCTTATCCCGACGCCGTGATCTTCGTCTTCTACGGGCAGGGCAAAACGACACACCGCTTTCATCTTCACATGATTTCAAACGGGATTCCCGAAGACTTCATCAAGAAAAAATGGACGTTCGGAGAGATTTCGAGGATCGAACACCTCAGAGAGCATTGTTATTATGACGGTGTGGATCACGGGCAGGACTACAAAGGGCTGGCGAACTATCTCTTCGATCATTGGGAACCGCGCTTCGGCGGGCATCGCTGGAAAATGACGGCGAACGTCCGTCGCCCGGAGCGGGAGGAGCCGAAAGAAGTAAAAAGAATTTACTCGCAATCCCGCCCGCCGCGTCCGCCGAAGGGTTATATATTAGTAGAGACAAAAGCGAACAAATACGGCTATCTATATTTCAGATACATAAAGCAGCCGGGAGACAGGGGCGGAAACGCCGAAGTCAGACGGCTATAAATAAGCCTTGTAGATGGGTAAAGTTTCGGAGCGAAAAACAGGAAATCGGGCAGAGGACGCCGGAGAGGATCGCGCCCGCTCTCTCCGTCCAGTTCTTCCCCGCTCTCTCTCGCGCCCCGCGAAGAGGAAAGAGGGGGTCAGCGGGGGAGGAAGGGGAACGCGGGCGCAAATGATCCCCTTCCTCCCCCGCGAACAGACAGCCGCGCAGAAGAAAGGGAGGTGAGCGGGTGCTGGAGCTGAACGAACTCTACAACATGGACTGCATGAAGGGGATGGCGGAATTCCCGGACGGGTTCTTCGATCTCGCCATCTGTGATCCGCCCTACGGGATCGGGAGGGACGGACAGAAGCACCGAATCGAGAAGAATCCGAAGCACAACCGGAAGGAACACGCCCGGAAGAGCTGGGACAGGGAGATTCCCAGCGAAGAATATTTCCGGGAGCTTGAACGGGTTTCACAGAATCAAGTGATATGGGGAGGAAATTATTTTGTCGAGCATCTTCACGCCGGACACAAAGGGTGGCTGATATGGGACAAGGGGCAGCGCGGGCTTTCTATGTCAGACTGCGAAATCGCCTATACTTCCTTCGACACTCCGACGCGGATTTTCACGATGAACCGGGTCGAGCTGCAAATCGAGGGAACTATACATCCGACACAAAAGCCGGTGAAACTGTATAGCTGGGTCTTGCAGCTCTTCGCGCGTCCCGGAATGCGGATTCTCGACACGCACGCCGGAAGCGCGTCTTCTCTGATCGCTTGTCACCGATTCGGCGGGCTGCAATACGTCGGATTTGAGATTGACGAAGATTATTTTCGGGCGGCGTCCGCTCGACTTGCATTTGAAAAGGCACAAATCAGTATTTTCGATTCGGAGGGTACATAATGGCAACGAAAAAGAATCCATTGACGGAGGAAGAGAGGAACGCGATCTTCGACGCTGCCCGCGCCGGGGTGCTGGAGGCATACGCCGAAAACGCGGGGGCGCAGGTCAACTATTTCAAGGCGACGGAAACGCTGCTCTATAATTACAAGAAAATGGCTGCCCTCGTCTCCGATCCAGAGGGCTACTGTGAATTTGAGTATCACGCCGGAAAAAGCACCTTCGCGGCGACACCGCACGGGAAGGGGTACGTCGAGCGGAAGACGCAGGAAGAGATCGTCGAGGAATTGCGGGCGGATCGGGAGAAGCAATACTCAGAGACGCGCCGCGCATTCGAGCAGCTTGAAAGGACGATCCGGCTCTTCTCCGGCCAGCCGGAATTTATCGTGATCCGGCTATACTATTTCGGTGAGTACGCCGACGGCAGCACGCGGGACGGCTCAGCGACGTGGGAGGTGATCGCGGAAGAGCTGTCGGACGCCGGGATTCTCAGAGACGCGAAGACGGCGCGGAGATGGCGGAATCGGATCGTGAACGATATGTCGGTCTGCATCTTCGGTCTGCCCGCTGCCGTCGGTGCGGGGACGTTCAGAAAGTGACCGAATCGCGCCCTTTTGCCGCCCTTGCATTATCCCTTTTTATGTGATATAATATTTACAATGATTTTTCTGGATAATTCAAAAGCCCGTCGATTCGTCGGCGGGTTTTCCTTTTTGCATCATGAAGGAATGGGCGGAGTGGTTTTATAATTCCCCACAATGGGAGGCGTGCAGAGACGACTTTCTCGCATCAAAGGGCTGGTTATGCGAACGGTGCAGCACGGACGAAAATCCAGTCCCGGCGAAGATCGCGCATCACCGAATATATTTGACGCGGAACAATATCCGCGATCCGTCGGTCTCGCTGTCATGGGACAACCTCGAAGCTCTCTGTCAGGACTGTCATAACAAAGAGCATCACCGCAGAGGGACAGATCGCTATAAGTTCGACGCGGAAGGAACCCTCCTGCCGATCCCCCCCGTCTGATCGGAATTTTTTGGCCGCCACGACACCGAGGCGGGAGGTTAATT
>ERZ842401.4261-NODE-4261-length-16833-cov-23.727441_pt1 | contig 16833 bp, 22 predicted proteins | sample MGYA00521270_ERZ842401 | MGnify/ENA primary metagenome ERZ842401 (study PRJEB31892, sample SAMEA3878208) | bioreactor metagenome | biome: Moose rumen | place: Sweden | collected 2011-10 | study: EMG produced TPA metagenomics assembly of the PRJEB12797 data set...
GTTTTACCATTAGTTAAATCCTATATCTCAAGATTTAACTAGTCAAGAGCCAAAATTTAATCATTCCAAGGCTCTATTTCTTTAGAAAATGAAAGTGATTGAGCAATACCCCAGCCCTCATGTAACGGAAAACCATGCCTATACTGGAATGAACCACCTTTTGTCTCATAAACTTTAACTTCACGTCTAATAAAAGCGTTAACCACCATTTTCTTTGGATGGTCAGATTCTTTTGCTGCTGAAACAATTCCTGTTTTTCCAGTAGTCAAATTTTCAGCAACAACTTTTCCAATTAATCTGTTTAAAAGTTTTGGAGTTATATTATGCCTTCCGCCATGATGCGGAATTTGATAAACAGAAACATTTTTTGCAATAGAAATATCTAATGACTCCGCATAATCCATTGCCATTGAAAGAGATTCTTTTCCTGCATCTCCAGTTAGCAGGAAATTTTCATCTTCCATATCGCCATATATAACAACACTCTGTTCATTCTCTGGTGAAGTATTTACACCTTCTCGAAGTAATTCATTCGTCCAAGTTTCAATAAGTATTTTAACAGAATCAATTGACTTACGAAGTATAGAATCTATACTAAACTGATTTTCTTCTGTTAATGGAGTTTTTGATGATTCAATAAGTTTTTCTATATAAAAATTTTTAGAAGGACTTAAAACAGTCAAACAATTTTCTATTATTTTTCCTTGAAAAACTTCATATACTTTTGTTCCGTTTTTCTCTGCAATTTCTTCAAGTTCACATATAAACGGATAACTTTTTTTAGTCGCCTTACAAGACTATCCTCTGTTATTCGCCCATCGTCTGCATTATCAATGAGAAACTTGGCATACAACCAAGGACGGTTCATATATAGTTTTCTAACTTTGAAATTCTCAAGAATTACTTTTAAGCCAGAAACATGGTCTTTATCAGAATGAGAGCAAATTACAAAATCAATAACAGGCTTTTCATCTGAAATGCTATAATAAGTGTCTATATGTTTTTTTAGAGATTCGCCATATTTTTCAAAACCACCATCATAAACACCAATTGTATAAGTACCATCCGAATTTTGCCAACGAATTCCTATTGCATCGGCACAATAAACGTTTCCTCCCAAATGAGGGCGTTTATCTATAACAAGACACTTTTTTCCTTTCTGCTTTGCTAAATATGCAAATGTTGCACCATAAAGCCCTGAACCCACAATTAGATAATCATATTTCATTTTCTAAATCTCTCCTTGATAAAAGAAAGACAAAATTTATTACGCAAAAACAAAAGTACAAGTCCATAGGAAAAAGATCCTATAATCACACTCAAAACTAATTGCAAAATCAAATTCAATTCACTTCTTAAGAAAAGAAGAACAATTACTGACATTACAAAGCAAGCTACAATGCACTGTAAGAAATGGGAAAATATCTTTTTCCAGTCAAAATATTTTCTTGCAAAGACAAACTGAAAAATTGTTACAGAACTTTCAGCACACACAGTTGCAACACCAGCTCCAAAAGCTCCATATTTTTTGATTAAAAACATATTTAAACAAAAATTAACTAATGCACCAAAGATTACTGAAACAAGAGTAATCCTTTCTTTGCCTAAAGGCATAAAAATCTGAATTCCAATAAGTCCACTAATAGCAATAGCAACAATTATTGGATTCATAATTTGCATAGTTAAAATCGCAGGCTCATATTTATTTCCACTTAGCAACAAGACTGCAGGACGAGCTACAAGACTTAATCCTGCAGCACAAGGAATAGAAAGCAACAGAATTAAGTTTAATGCTTTTGCAGAAAGTTCAAAAAACTGTTCTTCATTATGCTGTGATATATAATAGGAAAGTCTTGGCAATAAAACAGCTGAAGCTGCTGTAATTACAGAAATTACAATTTTGTTTATTCTAGTAGCTGCTGTATAAAACCCAACTTGCTCATTACCTGCAATAAAACCTAACATAGTAGTATCTAATGCAGTATATATGCTTACTGCAACACTCATTGCAAACAATGTAAAAATCGGTTTTATATGCTTATGTAAGTTTTTTTTGTACTTTTGTGTGAAATCAATATATTTTCTAGCATGAATAAAATTGCAAATATTTGAACCGACAGAAGAAACAACTCCTATTGCAGCATATTTTAAATAATCATCTTGGTTATGAACCACAGCAAAAAGCAAAACCAAACTTATGAGCTGAAAAAATATCGAGCGAATAGTTATATATGAAAACTCTTCTAACGCAGTATAAAGCCAATCCATTCCAAGCGTCACAAATAGAATAGTTCCACTACAAACAATTAAAAGATTTCTATATTCTGAAAAATACGGCAATAGAAAAATTGAAAAAGCAAGCAATAGATACGCTACAAAAGTAGATACCATATTTATGGAAAGGATTTCTTTCACAAATTTCGTCAAAGCAATTTTATCATTTCTCAGTTTTGCGGCTTCACGAACTCCATATGTACTAATTCCAAGTGCTGCAATCATAGAAAAATAGCTAATTATAGAATGAGCAAAATTAACTTTTCCAAGCCCTGCAGGTTGCAAAACACGAGAAGCATACGGGAAAGTAATAAGTGGAAAAATCAGCCCCATGATAGTTTTTATCATGTTCAGTGCAGCATTTTTTTTAAGTGAATTATTTTTCATAAAAGTCCACTTTTTCTATTTTCAATTAATTTCTTCCCATAATCCATTAAGTTCTTCACTTAATGCAACCAAAAAATCAATTGATAACCTTTCATGAATAGATCTAGTTTTATTAGGCACCTTTAATATATTGAATACGTCTTCTCTACTTATCCATTGCAAAATATACTTATTTGCCAATTGTAGTAATTTTAAACCAGAACAAGCTGCAAGTTCTTTACTTGGGATATTATAGACTAATGCCTGTATGTCATGACTTGATATGTCTCTTATTGGGTTATCATCATCTAAATCAATCTTTATTGTTTTCATTAAACGAACAAGTTTTCTATAATTTCCAGCGGAGTCCTTATCCTTTTTATTAACAAGAACAATTAGTTTAAATGGAAAATTTCTATTAAAGTCTTTTGTTTTGCTATTAAAAATCTGTACACCGCAATCCGCTTCATTATTACTTTGATTGTATGCTTTCGTTATAAACCAATTAGCTGGCATTACATCAATGTCTTTTTGTAAACTACCTCCAACAGTCTTTATTGACTTTGAGTTTGCTTTTACATCAGCTTTAGGGAATTGCTTTTTTAAAATTTTTATACACGCTGAACGCAAAATTTCTATATATTCAATAGAAGTTTTATGTTAAATTTTATGACAATACGATGGTAACTCTCCTTCATAAGATTTAAACTTTTCTGTTAACACCAGTAAATCAATATCACTAACTGCCTTTATATGCGTATTCGTAGTAACAGAGCCTTGAAATCTAAAGTCTGGATGTAAATTATATTTTGAATCTAATTCATTCTCCAACTGATTTTGAATTCGTTTTCCTTCATGATAAAATATATCTGTAGAAGCTTTTGGCATTGCTTGCATTGCACCAAGAAGATATTTTTTCGTTTTCTCTAATTCGGATTGTCCGCCTTGACTAAAAAATCTAGTGGATGTTATAAGACTTTTCTTAAGGCTTTCATTATAGTAAGAAGCTTCCTCAGAAATAACTGGTAATTGTTGTCTTTCATAAAGACGTTGCAATTTTTGTTCAATATCCATTTTATTGCCTTATTAGTTTCATAGTTCCATAAGACTTTCTATTTATATCTGTATAATATATTCCGTCTGCTGTCTTATGTTTTAAATCAAATGTAATAATAGCAACACCTGTATGAATATGAAGGGTATCATCTTGTTGTTGAGGTATATTGCTGTACATATAAGACAATTCATAAGTAGATTTAGTTACTTTTCGTACATTTGCGGAAATACTTGATGAAATAGATATTCCCTGTTTATTTTTTTGGAAAACGGAAATTTTCTCTAAATCTTGCTCAATAATAATCTCTGATTCCCAATTATTTGTAATATCAGAATTATACTTTTTCCCTTCACCTTTACAGTCCCAAGTGCCTTCAAAATTTGGGGTAGAAAAAAATAAATTTATAATTGGAACCTTCCATAGTATCTTTATACAAAGAAAACATAATATGCAAAAAAGAGAAGCTCCAGAAATTGAATAAGTTGCAATTTCTGGAATCATAATTTTTTCACTTATATTTTTTAAAAAAGGTGTAATCCAAATAGACAATGCAGGAGCAATCGTTGATGAAACGACAGCTATTAGAAAAATTATTTTATTCTTACTAGTCTCTTCTGTTGTATATGAGTGCATTTATAGTTACAATCTCCACCACTTCATTCCAAAAGCTTCAAGTTCACCACGACAGTAAAGACTCTTTACATCAATAAAAACTTTTTCTGCATCTGATAATTCAGAACGGAAAAGACCTTTAAGTTGTATTGTACTTCATTTAACTTTTTATCCATAAAACTATAAAAGTTACAAATCACTATTGGCGTACAGGCTGTCTCGCCAAGATGCCTGTACAAGCAGTTTTCTGGCAAAAATAAATACACAAATAATATAAAATACTACCATGAACTTATCCTCCTTAAAAAGTTGCATCGATTTAGAGAAAGTTGAACTCACAAAGCCCATAACTCGTGTTATACATTACTGTATAAAAGAACTAATTAAATTAGCCAACACACTTATTAATAAACTGTCTGCACACCAATAGTGACTTACTTTAACAAGAAAATATTATCTTTTTACCAATTCCATAGTTCCATAAGATTTTCTATCAGTATTTGTATAATAGTTTCCTATTGCAGTTCCATTTTTTTTGAAAGTAATTATACAAAAGCCCTCATGCTCATGTAAATCAGAAGCATAAGGTTTATTATTATACATATAAATAAGTTCACATTCGCCATTTCCATGATTTTTTAGGTGTGCTATAGAACTGTAAGAATGTGATGAAGAATTCTCGGTATTTAAAATAATTTCTATTTTGTCATATTTTTGACAAATAACCAAAGTTCCATTCCATTCATATCTCTTTGTATGGTCATCATATTTTAAGCCTATACCTTTACATTTCCATTCACCACTGATATTTGGAACTTCAAGAAGTTTTTGTACAAGAAAGAACTTCCAAATAACATTAACTAATAAAAACCAGCAAAATCCAAAAATAACCGTAGCAGAAACAGAAATAACAGGAAAATCTATCTTACTAAATTGCTGCGAAAGTAGTAGCAATTTATCATTTACAAAAGCAGTTATAATCGGAGCAACTAGTACTGATGAAAATGCCAACCAAGAAATAATCTTTATCCTGTCTTTACCATTTGTTGTATATGAGTGCATTATTTTAAAGACCTATAATTTTATTGTTAAGTTCGTCAAACTCATCATATAAAGATTTTAACATATCAAATGTTACTTTTTCAGAAACTAAACGAGTTTCATCAGGAACTTTTATACTTCTGAAAGTTTCTGTATTCGCAAGTAATCTAAGTAAATATTTACATCCATAATTTACAAGATCAGTTTTGTTCAAATTCTTTATATCTGTATCCTCGGTATTAAAAAAAATTGACTGAATATCATAACTAGAGATTTTCTTTATTAAAGACGATGAATCTGCATCCACTTTTAAATTCTTTGCAAGGCGAACAAGAGCTCTATAATTACCATTACAAAGTTTATCCTTGTCACCTATAAGTTTCTTATTCAGGAATGGAAAATTTTTTGTTCTTTCACTGGTTGTTTTATTAAAAACTTGAACACCTCGTAAAAAATCACTTCCATACTTTTTATATTTAACACTGTCAAACCAATTCGCAGGAACAACATCAATATCACATTTCAGGTCACCGCCTTTTTTGATTTTTATAGATTTATCTCCATCATTATCAATTGTAGTTACAGAATAAACATCTTCTAATATAACATAGCAAGCGTTTCTCAAAGCTTGCATATCTTCAATTACATTTCCCTTATACGCAACAAATGAATCATCCTTTTTCTCAACCGTAACAAATCTGTCAGTAAGCACCAATAAATCAATATCACTATGATATTTTATATGAGTATTGCAAATAACCGAACCTTGGTATTTAAAATCAGGATTAAACCCATAGTAAGGTAACTTTTCTTCCAAGTGCTTTTTTATCTTCTCTCCTGCCTCATAACTTGAAGTTGGAGGAATTTCTTTCATTGAATCGACAGCATAATCACGTGCATTTTCAGATTCGTTTCTTCTTTTAGCAGAAAAATCCTTTGAGTCACAAATTCGTTCATTCAATGATTTTTTTATAGAAGAAAAACCAGCGTCTTCTACAGAAATTGTTTGGTCATTTTGTCTAAAATGTAAATTACTTAATTTCTCTGCAAAAGTCATAATAAAACTCTCTTACTTTTGGAATGCAAAATAATAAATTGGAGATTTCTTATTATTAATATGCTCCACTTTCTCCTGAACAACATCAACAGCAACAACATTATTATGCTGAGCCAACAACGTCGCCAAAGAAAGACCTACATAGCCTGTTCCTGCTACCGCTATTTTATTTACTGTCATCTTCCTTCTCTTTCAGCTAAAAAAGTTTTATTTAGCATATTTTAACAAAGCCTGCGCACTTTGTAAATCTCATAAACTTCCTCGCCTAACACATTCAGCACGACGCGCACAGTGTAGAGCGATACCGCCATTATGAGTATCTGGCGAAAATAGAGCATAAGTATATTTCTAGCTATTCTTCGAGTATCTGACATGATATAAAATTTTAAATCAAAATCTAAGTAGAGAGTATTATTTTATATTCCGAACAATTCAGTTCTTTTATGACACAAATTAGTATATGCTACGAATGCATTATTTATTGCTTCTGGTAATTCTTTAGTCAAATAATCATAATACTGATTTCTTGCTTTTTCGTCATTACCTAAAGGTCTATCAAGTACTTGATAAGTAATATCATCTCTTGCAGGTGCAAATCTGCCTGCTATTTTTCCATCCCAAGTCAGAAAAAACTTCTCCCATTTTTTCAGCAAGCGTTCTCAATTCACTATTTATTAGATAATTATCTGTGTCGTTTATTTTTTCATTCATTTCATGTACATAATCTAATTAATCACGTTTATATTTTCTATTACAAAGTAACAAAGTTTCCAAACGTTCATTAAATCTTTTAGAACACAGCTCAAGATTCTTTCTAATACCTCTATATCATGAATTTCATTTCGTGAAAAGCCATTAGAATTATTCTGTACATATACATTAATGCTATTATTATTGTTGTTGCCGATAGTTGAAGCATTTATAGATGATTCTGAAACAATATTTCCCTCATTATTTATCTCGTTTGAAATACACATATATTCGTCCAATTTTATTAGTAAAACTACAGCAAAGGCTGTATTTTTGACCAAATTCCGCTTGCAATAATTCCTGTACCAACACTTGTTACAATATTACCTATTGCCTGTAAATATTTCTGAATCTTTGATTGATTTTTCTCTTTTATGGCAATTTTTATTTCTTCTATGCTACTTGCAATTTCTGTCAATTGAGTCTGATTAAATTGTTTTTCAGACTTATAAACATTCTCAATTTCAGTTATTATATTCTCTAATTCTTTATAATCAAAAACACCTGTTGAATTATTATTTCCTACAATACTGTTCTTCAAATTAGAATTTTCTACATAATTTCCAACATTAAAAATCATATCTTTCATTTCTACATTCTCTCTCATTAACTTTTCTGTTGTATTTCGAAATAAAAGAATTAGACACTTTTATTCTTTATGCAACACATCGAACCAACTGCGTTCTGTTGCATAAATTCTAGTAATAATACCACTTACAGTTTGTCCAGAAACTGATATTCCTTGTCCAACACCAGCTGTATAATATGCTTTAAATTCTTTTTTTACACTCATGACAAGTTACAATATCTGTCATATCTCCTGAACCTGTTGCAATCGTCATTTTTCCACATTCTGGGCATAAGAAAAAATAATCCGTATCCATAGCTTTCATTCTCCTAATTCATCTACAAACTAATCAATTTTTCTCGCTAAGCACAAAAAAATGCCTACATTCTCTCCGATGGCACGCACGGCATTTCTGTCGGGTGTCCTGCCGCATTTATCTTAAAAAGATACCCTGCGGATAAGGAAGAATGTAGGCATTGCTCTTATTTATGCGCCAACCGCGCCTCGTAAATAGTAGTCAATGATATGTGGTTGATATACTACATCTAAAACAAATAGTTGTCAATATGTTCAGATTATAAATACATTAGGTTCTATTTATGCTATTTGTAATAATCGCACATACTTCAAACTGACAAAAACTCATAATTTTGATAACTCAATTCTTGAAAAGGGGATAGAAGCTGAATACAATGAATTATTGAGAAATCTGAAAAATCAAGAATTGGTTATTCAAGAGTTTTGCAAGAAATATGATTTGCTTTATACAAAAGGAGAATTTTGATGACACAATTTTCTTATGATGAAGTCGGGGTTTTTAACCTTCTCCCTGAAAAAGAATGGCAAAGGGCTATAGACCTTAATTATAAGGGTTCAAAAGAAGGGTTATCTGATGATGAATTGTATGAACTGGCTTCTTTTTTTAAAAGATGTACAGAAATTATACACCCTAAACAAATCTATGAAATTGAAAAAGAAATCGCAGAAATAAAATCCCGCTCAAGAAAGATATAAGCATTGATTTTCTTCTCACTCACAACAGCCCTTGCAAATACCTGCAGGGCTGTTTTTTTATAAATTCACTTCCTTAAACGCCTGTGTAAAATGTTGACTGCATAGACTTCTTAAATCTGCGTCGGTCTTAACGTATTCAACAAACAGCGCAAACTCTGGAATATATTTAATTGCACTTTTATGCTGGAACGGTAAAGCAGGTTTTGTATCACCTCTTTTTGTTCTTACATACAATTCGTTTATTTTGTTTGGCACATCATCAAAGTTGCTATATTTCTTTTCTGGAATCGTGAAGTTACCCCACAAAGCCGTTTTCTTTGTCCAAGGGCTTCCGTATTCCCACGGCTGATACACGAGGCGGGGTTTTCCTAAAACTTGCCGTAAAGCACTTGTTGCAGGATTTTCCAACACCCACCATTTCGGGTTTACTTCCTTGATAATGCGCAAACAGTGATTAACCAAAAACATACCGCTTGCAACGTCTTTCGGCTTCCCGCCCGTCCTTGCTCTTGATAAATCAGTACAGACAGGATTTGCAATTACTCCGTAAACAGCTGTAACGCCGAAATCTTCACGCAACTTTTCAGCAGTCAGATTTTCCACGCCATAATCTTTACCGATACGAATTACCCGATAATCGCTGTCGCATTGATATGGGTAAGAATCCGAGCCTAAATCTGCGCATAAATGTAAAATCGTTTTCATACCAATATATAGACATTTAAGAAAACGATGAAGAGCAAAAAAAAGCCCCGCAAAAACTGCAAGGCTATAGCTACACAAGGTTTTCACCATTTAACGCATTGCTACGACATAATTTATTGTAATCCATTTTTATTTTCGGGGCGAGATTCTTCTTGTTTCTTTTTTCCTGTTATAAACAAAGATGATACTGCAACTAAAGAGGATAAAACCAAAACAAAGCCTTTTATATCTTTGCCCATTACAATAAACACAATCCCTGCTGCCAAAATCAAAACCGAAAGAATAAAAGCAAAGATTTGCCCTCGTGCAGAAGTTTTTATGTCAGCCTCTACGATTTTGGCTTCGTTGGTCAGCCGCCCGTTTACTTGGTTTCTGAACGCCTCTGCAACGATTTTCGTAAATCCAGGATACAATTCTTCAAACTGCTTCATTTCTTCTGGTGGCGGGAACGGGCTGATTCTAGAATATCTAGCTTCAAGTTTTAATTGCATTTCAGCAGGCAGAGAATGAAAAAAATCAAACAGTTCCTGTTCGTTTTTTATTTCTGGAAGTTGTTTGCTTTTCTTGTCAGATTGATTTGACATAATTTGCTAAAGTCCCTGTATAAGCAATTTTTGCATCATTGCGCAGTGAAATAATATCAGAATGAAAAGCAGTGATGTCAGACAAGTTTTGTCTTGAACTCAAATTGAAATATTTTCCGCTCAAGTCGAATATGCTGGCGACACCGTCTAAAAGAGTTGGAAGCGGATAAAAAAAACTCGGTTTTGTATTTTTTTCAACCATACCACACCTCCGATTATTTTAGTATACACCCCTTTACATAAAAAATCCATAAAAAAAATATAATATTTATACTTTTTGCGGGATAAATTGCAGACATTCATACTATCCATATTTTGAGGGAATGGAGCGGCACTACGACGCGGAAGCGGTGGCGGCGTTGAGCAAGAAAGAATACGCCTACACAAGTCAAGACGGCGTAAAGCACGAATACACGAGATACGAAGCCGAGCAAGCACAGCGCAAGATCGAGCGCACGATTCGCAAACACAAAAAGAGAGCGGCGGTAAAAGAGGGCGCAGGGCTAGATTGCGTAAAGGAAAAGCAAGCGATTGGGCAATGGCAGGCGGTGGCGCGCGATTTCGTCAAGCAGACGGGATTGCGGCGGGATTACGCAAGAGAATACGTCGGCGTGGAGCGCACGCTGTTTAACCCAACACAGAGCCAGCCGAGAGGGAGCAACAAGAAATCAGAAAATGATTTTTCAGCAGGCTCTCCGCGTCCTGTAAACTCTATTGCAGATTTCAAAAAAGCAGAAGTTCCTGTTTCAATGGAGGAGGCAATGAAACAAGTAAACCCGAATTTCAAAAAGGGGTTCGCATATCAAAACAACTGCCAGCGTTGCGCACCAACTTATGAGGCGATTAGACGCGGTTATGATGTTTTGGCTAAACCGACAACAGCAAAGAGTAAAGAGGAATTATCAAGTGATAAACTTGCAGATTATGAACACAATGGATTTGCTTCAATGTATAAAAATCCCGACATCATAAGCGCAGATATAAACAAACAGATTGGAAAAGTTGAAATTGAAAAACAAATGCAAGAATGGGGAAATGGTGCAAGATGTACAATTTTTGTGTTTTGGAAAAAATATGAAGGAGGTCATATCTTTATAGCAGAACAAGTAAATGATAAAACTCTTTTTATTGACCCACAAACAAATAAGGTTTATAATGAAAACATATTTGATAAAGTTCAGTTAGCCTATACAAAGATTTTCAGAACTGACAATCTTGAATTTTCTGATGAAATTATTGAGTGCTGTTTTAACCGAAAGGAAGGAGAAAATAAACGCAAATGACAATAGAAGAGCAAAAAGCATTTGATTTTTCAAGAAAAGAAAAGTTTGGTTGTCAATCAGTTGAATTAGTTTTGACTGATTGGCAAGGCTATAAGGTATTTGCTCCTATATGGGATAAAATCTTTGCATCAGGTATGCCGACATTTATTCTTGAAAAAGACGGGGTTTTTTCAGTGAAGCAAGACCTTGAGTGCTTAGACATTCTTGACTTGATTCTGTGAAATGTTTGGAATGTATGATGAAGACCCTAAATATTTACCTATTGTCGATTTTTCAGAAGAACAACGGCTTCGATATTTCTTTTTGTCTGCAAAAACTCTTTGTGAATTAACAGAAGCTGAAAAAGCAGAATTAAAGCAACTGTACGAATATGCAAGCGATAAAAATAATATTCTTCCAGAATTCAAGGTTTCAATTCACGCTCATAAGAGCGACGAAAGCAGTATAACGCAGAAAGAGGAAAAAAGCAAGAAGGAGGAATGAAAGAAAAAGAGTTTTGAAAAGATGTTGCACTAAAAAATAAACCCTGCCGAAAAAGCAGGGCTATAGCCGCGCAAGGTTCAACTCACCCAACGCAATTAACATTATATTACCTTTCGGCAAAAAGTTGCATTTTTTGCTTTTTCCGCTTCCGCAATACGCTTTTGCGCAATGTCAAATAGTAATAAGCGAATTACCCGACTTACACACATAATTGGGAATTCTCACAAATTTGCCGTCTTTGTCTTTTGAATAGCCACCATACCACACCGTAGAAATATGATTCCCAGCCGCAGCGCACACGCTAGGCAAGTTCATTTTCACCGTACAGCCTGATGTTTTTACCACTTTATACAGAGCGTGCGACGGTATGTCTTTTATAGGGTCGAGAGTATGCTCTCCACCTATAGCCCAAAATTTCCCCAAACTGCGCCACCCTCCATTATTTTGCTGTATTTCAATCCACGCCTCTCCCCAGAATCTCCATCTCCAACCAGCCAGCCCGCGAAATATTTTTTTTCTGTCATAATTTGCTCTAATACGGACGGCGGTAACGTTGTTGTGCCTACCTTTAAACTCGACCCACGAAAACTGCGGTATTAAACCGCTCACCTCTGCGGCGGTATACGTGTCCCCGCTATGATATGAGGATTCTGGGGTCAGTCGTACTTGAGCGATAATAAAGGACGGCTGGGAAGAAAAATACAGATTGCCGAGTTTGATTTCGTTTGACGCGCCCATATTGACCGTGCCCATAAACGTGGAATCCCCGCCGATAAGTGCGCTATTGGCGTTCATTCCCACCGTTTTTATATTTGAGAATTCCGCCGTGCCGTCTTGCTTGATAATCCAGCCCGCGCCGCTTTGGGTTTCCCGGGCGGCAACTGCGCCTGTTTTGTCGTCAATCGTTATTGGCTGATAATTGCTCGAGCGAATAGAGCCTTTATACTGGGGATTGTCTTTTGAATACAGGCTTTCTTCCATCGTAATGCAATTCGGGACTGTATTGCTCAGTAATTGGGTGAGTTGTTCTGCCTTTGCAAGCGCCGTGGCGGCGGTGTCTGCACGGATAACGGCGGCGGAGAATGTTTTTTGTGCGGTCTGTGCGGCGGTCTGTGCTTGTGTCAACAGCTTTTCTGCCGTCTCAATCGAAGCGGCTATTTTCGCTTCTTGCGCTTCCGTTTGTGCTTCTTGCGCTTCCGTTTGTGCTTTTTGCACTTTTTTTTCTGCGTCGGTCAAATCCTGTTGCGCGGCTTGCTTTTCCTCTTCGGTTGCATCCGCTTTTGCCGCAATGTCGTCGGCGGTTTTCTGGGCGGCTTGTTTTGCCTTTTCTGCTTCCAAAAGCGCGGCGGCGGCTTTTTGCGCTTGCTCTTGCGCTTTTTTGAGTGCAATCAACGTGGCGCTTCGCTCAACAATCCCAGCGATAACAGAATCCCCGTTTTCTGCCATATTTTTGGCATCTTCAAAATTGCTTTGAGCTTCTTGCGCTTCCGTTTGTGCTTCTTGCACTTTCTTTTCTGCGTCGGTCAAATCCTGTTGCGCGGCTTGCTTTTCCTCTTCGGTTGCCTCCGCATTTGCTTCCACGTCTGCCGCATTTTTCTGCGCCTGTGTCAAGGCGGTCTGCGCTTCTTGCAATGCCCTTTGTGCTTCTTGCAATGCGGTTTGGGATTTTTGCAGATTTTCACCCGCATTTTCTTTTGCAATTACCGCCGCCGCGTATGCTTCAATAACTTCCTTTTCCGTCTCTGCTTGACTCAACGCGATTTTCGTTTTTGTAACGGCTTGTTCTGCGCTCGCTTTTGCCTGTTTTGCCGCCTCCTTTTCCTTTTTTGCGTTTTGCAAAAGCACAGTAGCTTTAGACTTGTTGGCGAGAATCTCCGCTTGCTGTTCATAGCTCAATTTTTCAAATGCTTCGCGCAGTTTTTTATCTTTTTCAATCTCATCGGGCGAATACACCACGATTTGACGCGCAAAAAGCTCGTTTGTGTTGAGGGTGTTTGTGTTGATGTAGCCGCCCCGCACAATCGTTTCGCCGTCGTTCGGGGCTTTTGGGTTGGTGAAGCACACGTTTTCAGCCGCCATTTTGATGTTTGACGCACGCATATCGATTGAAGACGCGATTGCGTTTGCTTTTACCGCCAAATCCCACAGTTTTTTTTGGTCGTCGGAGGACGAGGACGGGTTTATTGTGTAAAAATCGGTGAATTTGCCGTTGCGGTAATTCATAATATCGCGGTCTTTTCGCGCATAGACAGCATTGATGAGCCGCAATCGGTTTTCTTGCTCGGCTTCGGTTAGCGGGATTTCGTCGCCTTTTTCGTCGTTGATTTTCGCCGTGATAATTTTCTGACAAAACGCAACGAAATCATCAGCATTCATCAACGCGGGTAAATCAAGCGAAATTTGCAAACTTGCCGCCGCACCTGCGCCCGCCACGATGTTTGTAATAGCGCTTGAAGTGAGCTGAATTGTAGAATACAAATCATTTTCGGAGCATAAAAGGCTGTCTTCGGCTTTTTTTGCGTCGTCGTCGATTTTTTGCAAAATCTCTTCAATCGAATACTGAATGTCTTCAATGCGGTGCACATCGGAAAAATGAACGCCCTGCGTAATTGCCCACGCCGCTTCTTGCGCCGCTTCTTGCGCGATTCTCTCTGTGTCAATCGTCTGCGCATTGCGCACCGCCCGCGCTACCTCGCTTTCAAGGTCAAAATGCGATACGACATTTTTCGGGATTGCGGCAGGAGGGAGCGAGCCTTGTTCGCTGAGAGAAGAGGAATACGGCGGGATTTTCCCCGAATCGTAGAGCGCGGGATTGTAATTCACCAACTCAAGCGCAAACTGATTGCCATTTTTTTTGATTGACGCAATCATATATTCGGTGCAAATGTGCGAAAATTCGCCGTTGTTGTCCAAAATGCCAAAACTCAAAATGTTGCCGGGTTCTGGCACAGTGCCCGTCATTTTCACATTGCCCAAACACATCAATTCTTGCACGTTTTTCACATCGTTTTTGCGGTCTATGGGCGTGCGGTCAACCTTGATTTTAAGCACTTCCATTTTTCCCGTCGTGCCATTAAACGCATTGATAACAACGCCACACGCTTTATTCGGAAACGCAACCGCGTGGTCAAGCGTAATTGAGCGCAATAAGCCGCTGTACGATTTGACGCTTTTTATAATTGCGTGGTCGAGTCCGATTTTAAGGCTGTCGTCTTGAAGCAAAACTTTTGAATACGGGGTGAAGTAAATGCCCTCGTTGCCCACTTGAATTGTTGTTGTTTTGGGGCGTAGTGTTTCCACCGCAAGAAGCCGCCGCGCAAATTTTACCACGTGGTCAAATGTGGTAACGGTGGTTGCAGACACTTCGCGAATAATGCTGTCTTGGGTGAGTTCCTTCCCGTCGCGCATTACCAAATACACATCTTCTTGATACAAATCATTTTTGCTGTTGACGTACTTTATGCGGTATCCGTCCGTTTTCCGCACGATAGACCGCTTATTTTCTGCGCTAATGATATTATGGGCGTTGTACACCGCAACGGCGTTTTCCTGCACTCTGTCGAGGGCAACCGCGCGCCGCCCCGCAAGGTCGTAATACAACGCCGCGCCTGTGGAATCAAGCAAATATTGCAACACCGCATCTTTTTTCTGATTTTGCGTAATCACCCAATCAGCAAAAAATCCGTTCGCTTCGCAATGCTCATACCATTCGCCGAAACTCTCTAAATCAAGTTCATCATCTGCGTAGTGGCTTGCAGGGTGCGTTTCGCTTGTTTCAATTTCCAGCGCCCACGCCGCAGGATTTCGCGTTTCGGTTTTTGACTCGCTCCATTTTCGGCTTTTGCTATTCCACACCCGCGCCATTCCTTGCGTAATTACGTTTACTTTGGTCAGTTTTTCTTCGTTGCTTGCGTTTGCTTTTACGCGCAGAGCCAGAAGCGCACAATATTGCAGCTCACGGTCTTCCACCGCCAAACACGACACCAAGCCCGCTTCGCCGTTATCGTCAAGAACACCTGCGGGACTAGACGATTTTGCAGGGTCAAAGCAAAGACATTGCCAATACATCAAATAACACGTCGTTTGCTCGTTGTCTTTTTTGGAATAATCTTTTACGAGTTTAAACGCAAATTGGCTTTGTCCATTTTGTTTGAGCCGTCGATAATCGGTGAGCGTGAATGAGTGCGAAAACACATAGCGAAGTTCTTTTGCGCTTTCGTTTTTGCTGATTGACTGCTCCGAAAGATACGAAAACGATTTGCCGCCGTCATACGAAATATACAATTTTACAGAAACCGTATGCGATTTTTTGTCGCCGTCATCGTTCATATAATACAATCCGTTCGGAAAATTGAACGCGATTTCCACATTTTTGGCGTGCTCATTGACCGAAAAAACAAACGGGCTTTTTTTGCCATCGTTGATGTCGGCTTGACTGACGATTTCGGAATTCAGCGTTTTTGAAATGTGTTTGTAGTTGAGCGCAGAAAGAGTTTGAAATCGCTGTTTTTGGCGAATTTCAAGCAATCCGTCTTCGCTGAAAATGGACGAATCCATTTGGAACGCGCCATTTTGTGCCGAAGAAGACGAAAACGATTTTATTTTGATGTCGTCAATCGATACGCTTTTTATCACTTGCGGGGCAAATCCAAGTTCAAAAATATGATACACATATTGCGTTTCTCCGTCCGAGCCTGCGAGCTGATAAAAAGGGTCAGAAAGCGTGTATGGTGTGAACAAATGCCGCCCGATAACATACGGCTGACTGTTGCCCGTCGCTTTGGCATTATTTGCGCCGCGCAAAAACGGGCGGTTATCAATGCTCTCACGGTTCGACAACTTTTTCATTTTGTCGAGTTCGTCTTGCATTTTTTCCGCCGCTTTTTTCTGCTTGTACATTGCAACGCCCGCCGCAATCGCCGCACCCACCGCAATCACGCCCAGCGCAATCAACGAGCCGACCACACCCGGCAACTCACGAATCGTGTTACAAAAGGTATGCTGAAACAACAATGGGAAAAGTTGTATTATATAGTCTA
>ERZ842401.4262-NODE-4262-length-16833-cov-5.241805_pt1 | contig 16833 bp, 13 predicted proteins | sample MGYA00521270_ERZ842401 | MGnify/ENA primary metagenome ERZ842401 (study PRJEB31892, sample SAMEA3878208) | bioreactor metagenome | biome: Moose rumen | place: Sweden | collected 2011-10 | study: EMG produced TPA metagenomics assembly of the PRJEB12797 data set...
CTGAAGTTTTGGTGATTATTGGATGCTAATTTGGAAATAATGAGTACCTTTGCAGTTTAGACAATTCACTATTTGACGACATGACAACAGGTAATATCATTAGATTTGCATGCATCCTGCTCCTGTGGGTGGGGTTGTGCTGGTTGTTGCTCACGCAGGCGGCACGCATCGACTTCATGGTAATCTTCACCATCGTGGCGTCAGGAATTATTGTCTTTGTCCCTCTCTACAAGAAATATGTGAGAAAAAAAGACTGAACCATGACAAAAAACTCATACATACAACAGCATTGCCCGCTGCTGGCCCAGATCGACAGTCCTGCCGACCTGAGGAAACTCCCCATCGACCAGTTGCCGCAGGTGTGCCAGGAATTGCGTCACTTCATGATCCATGAACTGTCGAGCAACCCCGGCCACTTTGCCTCGAGCATGGGTGCTGTCGAGATTGTGGTGGCGCTGCACTATGTGTTCAACACACCCGACGACCGCCTGGTGTGGGACGTTGGTCACCAGGCCTATGCCCACAAAATCTTGACTGGTCGCCGAGACCAGTTTGACGATAACCGCAAGTTAGACGGCTTGAGCGGCTTCCCCAATCCTGCCGAGAGCGAGTATGACACATTCACAGCAGGACACGCATCCAATTCCATCTCGGCCGCCCTGGGCATGGCTATTGCCGCCGAACTGCAGCACAACGACAACCGCAAGGTAGTCGCCGTGATTGGCGACGCCAGCATCAGTGGCGGCTTGGCATTCGAGGGCATCAACAATGCCACCACCAACCCCAACAACCTGATTATCGTGCTCAACGACAACGACATGGCCATTGATGCCAACGTGGGTGCGCTGAGCAACTACATGAGCGACCTGAGCACCTCTCACCGATACAACACGTTGCGTTACAAGACTTATCAGTTCCTGCGCCGCCACAATGTCATCAACGACAGCCGCAAGGGGCTAATCATGCGCTTCAGCAACGCATTGAAGTCGTTGCTCTCAGGCCAGCAGAACATTTTTGAGGGACTGAATATCAGATACTTTGGTCTGTTTGACGGCCATGATGTTAAGCGTCTGGTCAAGGTGTTCAACGAGATCAAGGACATGACCGGTCCCAAACTGGTGCACGTGCGCACGGTCAAGGGCAAGGGATTTGCCCCAGCCGAAGCCGATCCCGCCACGTGGCATGCCCCCGGCAAGTTTGACGAGGAGACCGGCGAACGCAAGGGGGGCGGTAAGGGCGGTCCCATCAAGTACCAGGACGTGTTCGGCAAGACGCTTGTGGAACTTGCTGAGAAGAACGAGAAGATTGTAGGTATCACCGCAGCCATGCCCAGCGGCACCTCGATGTCGATGATGCTTGAGGCTATGCCGCGTCGCGCCTTTGACGTGGGCATCAGCGAGGGTCACGCGGTGACCTTTGCCGGCGGCCTTGCCAAGGACGGCATGCACCCCTACTGCGCCATCTACAGCACCTTCTTGCAGCGCGGTTATGACTCCATCATCCATGACGTTGCCATCCAGGGGTTGCCGGTCACCTTCTGCATCGATCGTGGCGGCATTGTCGGCGAGGACGGTGTGACGCACCATGGCCTGTTTGACCTGGCCTATCTGCGTTGCATTCCTGGCATGACGGTCGCCTCGCCCATCAACGAGCATGACCTGCGCAACCTGATGTACACAGCCCAGTTGGACGGCATGGGGCCCTTTGCCATCCGCTACCCGCGCGGCAAGGGCGTCATCGCCGAGTGGCACAACGAGATGCAGCCGCTGCCCGTGGGTCGTGGACGACGCCTTAGCGAGGGCGATGGTGTGGCCGTGTTGAGCATAGGTCACATCGGCAACGAAGTGATTGAAGTGGTAAACCGCCTGGCCGAACGAGGCATCAAGGTGGGTCACTATGACATGATCTACCTCAAGCCCATTGACGAGGAGATCCTCGAGGAAGCCACCCAGCGATACCACAGCCTCATCACCATCGAGGACGGCACCGTGGTGGGCGGATTGGGCTCGGCAGTGGCCGAGTGGCTGACCAGGCACAACCGCGCCACGCGGCTCAAGATGCTGGGTGTGCAAGACGAGTTTGTGCATCAAGGTACCGTGCAGGAACTGTATGAGCGCTGCGGGATGGACGCAGCCTCGCTCGAGAAAGCAATCGTTGAGGAGTTAGGAGTTAGAAGTTAGGAGTTAGAAGTTAACTAGGGGGACTAAAAACTAAAAACAGATAAGACAATGAGAATCGTTATCGCCGGTGCAGGAGAAGTCGGGACGCATCTCGCCAAGATGCTGAGTGACGAGGAACAGGACATCATCGTCATGGACGTTGATAACAAGAAACTGGAGCCATTGGAGAATTACAATCTGCTCACGCATCAGGGCAGCGCTATCTCCTTCAGCGACCTGAACGCGATCAAGACTGGCGCGTGCGACCTCTTCATTGCCGTGACCAAGAGCGAGGCTCGCAACATCCTGGCCTGCTCCCTTGCCAAGCGCATGGGGGCCAAGAAGACTGTAGCGCGCATCGATAACGACGAGTACTTCAGCACCAAGTGGCGTGCCCACTTCACCCAATTGGGTATCGACCACCTCATCTACCCCGAGATGTTGGCAGCCAAGGAAATCGCCAGTGCCTTGAAGCGGACATGGGCCAGGAACTGGTTTGAGTTGTTTGACGGCGAGTTGATTGTGGTGGGCGTAAAAATCCGTTCCAATGCCCGCATTGTCAACCAGATGCTCAAGGATGTTTCCAACATCAGCCACTTCCTGCATGTGTCGGCCATCAAGCGCGACCGCGAGATCATCATCCCCCGTGGTGACGACCGCGTGCTGGAAAACGACATCGTCTATATCGCCACCACGCGTGACCACATCAACGAGGTGCGTGATGCCTGCGGCAAGACTCAGACACCCGTTGACAACGTTCTCATTGTGGGCGGTAACGACATCGCCGAGCAGCTCATCAAGAAGTTGGGCAAATCGGTTGACATCAAGATCATTGAAAGTGATGAAGCCCGATGTGAAGAGCTGTCCCAACGCTATCCCAACTGCAAACTGGTGCAGGGAGACTTCCGTGACTCGGAATTGAGCGAGGAAGAGAGCGTGAGTTACTATGATGCCTTCATTGCCCTGGGCGAGAACAGCGCTGTCAACATGATGGCCTGCATGATTGCCAAGACCAACGGTGTGCCCAAGACCATAGCCCAGGTCGAGGACATCCAGTTCATCAACGAGGCCGAGGCCCTGAACATCGGCACCATCGTGAACAAGAAACTGCTGGCATCGAGCCGCATCTACCAGATTATGATTGACGCCGACGAGGATAACGCACGTTGCCTGGCCCTGGCTGATGCCGAGGTGGCCGAACTCATTGTCGAAGAGGGCGACCGTGTTACCCGAGCCGATGTCAAGGACCTGAAGCTGAGCCGCGACTTCACCATCGCCGGCCTTGTGCGTGACGGCAAGGGTCAGTTGGTGGATGGCAGCACCCGCATCCAGGCCGGTGATCATGTGGTGGTCTTCTGCCTGCAGGGAGCAATCCACAAACTCGATAAATACTTCTCGTGATGCGCAAGCGTACCAATCAAAATATCAACTTCGCCATCGTGATGCGCACCCAGGGGCTGCTGTTGCTCATCGAGGCAGCCTTCATGCTCATGCCCCTTGCGGTGTCGTGGTGGTTTGATGAACCGACGGCGTTGCGGGCCTTTATCTACAGCGTGGCCATCACTGCAGGTGCTGGTGCGCTGATGGCCTTCGGCATACGCCCCCGCAGCACCTCGATGCACAAGCGTGAGGGTCTGATGCTTACCGCCATCATCTGGGTATTCTTCTCGCTGTTCGGCATGCTGCCCTACCTGTTCAGCGACACATTTGACAACGTGACCGATGCCTTCTTTGAAACGATGGCGGGTTTCACGACCACCGGGTCGAGCGTGATACGCTATGTGGAGGAGATTCCTCACGGGGTGCTCTTCTGGCGCGCCATGACACAGTGGATTGGGGGAATGGGAATCATCCTGTTCACCCTTGCCGTGATCCCGATGTTGAACAAGAAGGGCGGCATTGCCCTGTTTAATGCCGAGGTGACCGGCATCACCCATGAGCGTCTGCGCCCACGTGTGAGTCAGACGGCTAAAGACCTGTGGATTATCTACATCGGCTTGACAGCCCTGCTCACTGCATTGCTATATGCCGGTCCCATGGACTGGTTTGATGCGGTGTGCCATGCATTGACGACGACCTCGACCGGTGGTTACTCGACCAAGAACATCGGCCTTGACTACTGGCAGTCGAGTTATGTATTCATCGTTGTAATCATCTTCATGTTCGTTGGCGGCATCAGTTTCTCGCTTATCGCTGCCGTGGGACGCGGCAACTTCAAGCGGCTGCTCAACAACAACACCCTGCGGTGGTACTGCATGACCACGCTGATTACCACAGTGGGCATCTTTGCCTACATGACCTATCGCGGTTTCCTCGACAATCACACCGACCGCATCATCTACGGCGCGTTTGACACACTGTCGGCTGTCACATCGACTGGTTTCTCGACCTTTGACTACGAGGACAGTGGGGAGTTTGTCACGGTGATCCTGATGGTGATGATGTTCTTTGGCGGCATGGCAGGGTCCACGTCGGGAGGTGCCAAGATGGACCGCCTGATTGTCCTGCTCAAGAATACTGCCAACGAGTTCTACCGCGTGCTGCACACTAACTCGGTGCGCTCCGTCCACATCGATGGCAAGCCCATTCCCAACCACGTAGTAAGCAAGGTGAACACCTTCTTTGCCGTTTATATCCTGATCATCATGGTTGTGGCGTTGTACCTCACTTTCTATGATGTGCCAGTGTTTGACGCCATGTACACGTCGATGTCGGCCATCAGCAACGTGGGCATCGGGCATGGTGTGACGGGAGCCAACGGGTCGTGGGTAGCACTGCATCCCGGTGCCAAGTGGGTGCTGGCCTTTGAAATGATGGTGGGACGTCTGGAACTGTTCACCGTTCTGGTCATCTTCACACGCTCGTTCTGGAAAAAAGATTAAATCCGTTAATTATTGTTAATGCCCTATTGCTATTAATCTATTTGGCCTAATTTTGTATCATTATTTACGACGAATACTATTCTTCTGTTTTATTCACTTTTAATTACAAAGTTATTCATTTTTATGAAAAAATTACTCTTTTTATTTGCTACATTGATGATGGCCGGCAATGCTATGGCCGACCGTGTTGTCACAATCGTCCCCTCGGATTTCACCGAGATGACATCAGCCAATGCCTACTCCATCGAGAAGGAAGGTATCCGTGTAAGCGTTACCAACGGCATGGCCAAAAAAGACCACATCCGCATCTACAAGAATGAAGAGATGTTGGTTCAACTCATTGACGAGCCCGAAACAACAGACAACACTGTGGGTATCTCAATGATCGAGGTCAATTGCGTTGGTGAGGACGACAATCAGTATGGCCCTGGTGGCTTCGTCAACGGATTTGATAACAGGGGTGAGTACACTTATGACGGTTATGTTGGCACTTGGGTTGATACCGAAATCCCCGAAAGCATGGAAGGCATGTACTATAACCACGCCATCGCTGCTTGTTTCTATGCTACAAACGGCCAGGTTCGTGTTAACGAGATCACGGTTTACATCATCGGCGAAGATGAGGATCCTGAACCTCCCGTTAACCCCACCGAGAAAACCGATGCCCCCTCGAGTTACAAGTTGAACTATGTTTACAATGACGGCAACCTGTACTACAACGCCTACACCGTAACCCTTACCGAGACCGAACCCAGCGACATCTACTACCGCGTGGGCGTAATGATTGATGGCGACTTTGTATACGGTGATTGGGTACTCTATACTGGCGAATTGAACTTCGACGATGAGGGCACCTACATGATCGAGGCCTATGCTATCGCCAATGGTAAGTTGGAGAGCGACCACATCTGGGACGGCTTCACCGTGTCCAAGCTCGTTGACGTTGAGGAGATCTTGGCTGGCAAGACCGTTGTCAATGTTCGCTACTTCAACATGGCAGGCCAGGAGATGCAGCAGGCCCAGGGTTTGACCATCATGGTTACTACTTACACCGACGGCACCACCAGCGCTGTCAAGGTTGTGAAATAATTAATCTAAGTTCAAATCATCATAAGAGTCCAGGTGATCTCACGGTCACCTGGACTTAACTATTCACCCAAAATAACCCCTCGCTAAGCTCAGCTGAAAGCGATTGGTTGAATAGTTACCACCTGGACTCTTATTCCATAAAAAGTGTAAAAACCACAAAAAAAGTTCGGGATTTGCGTTTGTAAATCAATTTTATTTTGTAATTTTGAAGCCCCTAATCGATAGCAATTAAACATGAGCAATAAACAAAGCAAACCCAATAAGAAATCAACTGGAAATCAGGTCTATTACGGTCCTGATATCAGTAGTGTGAAGGATTCAGAGGATTACCTGAGGCGAATGGAGGTCGAGGAAGCCATCGACAAGGAGAATGTGACCAAGTGGCAACGGTTCCTGGCATTCTTCCAGAATGGTCAGTTCCGCTTGGGCGCAGGCTGTGTCCTGTTGTTGACCGGCATCTACCTGCTGATTTCGTTCCTATCCTACTTCCTGTCGGCAGGCATGAGCGACCAGAACCGGATCACCAACTACTCGATGATCGAGAACGCACAGGTGCCCGACCAGATCCGTAATGCCGGAGCTGCAGTTGGAGCGTCGTTGAGCGACTTCTTTATCGCCAACGGCGTTGGTGTGGCCGCATTTATTATTGTTGTGTGGCTCCTCACGCTGGGCATGCGATTCGTGCGCAAGGGCAAGAAGATTCATTTCTTCTCCTACTCATTTGTGTGCCTGTTCAGCATCTTCACCTTCTCTATGCTGGTGGGTGCCGCCACCTATTTCATGAAGCCCATCACCTTCTTCCCGTTAGGAGGCTATTTTGGCTTCTATGCCAACAAATGGTTGCTGGGACTTGTGGGCGTGTATGGCATGATTGCGGTCAATCTGTTCATCTTCATGCTATGGGTGTTCCTCACCTACCAGACGCTGAACGCCCTGTACCAGCAGTTCCAACAGGGTATTGAGAAAAAGCGAAGCCGCAGCAAGGAAGAGTCCGAGAAAGTAGTTGATCAGCCTGGTCAGTCGACCTTCCTGGGAGAAGAGCGCAGGGTGACCGACGATCAGCGCCATGACGATTCAGGCCAAAAGCCTGCCGAGGGTCCGTTGGGCCGCATGCGCAAGCCCAAGAAGTCCAAGGCCCCTGATGTCACCAACGGCGAGACGGCACGCCTCAAGCCCATCACCGCCAGCACCGACGTGAGCAATCCTCACGACCCCACCGGTGAATACCGTCACTACCACTTCCCCACCCTGGACCTGCTGCAGGACATCCGCATGAATCCCAACAGCGTGGACAAGCAGGAACAGGACGAGAACAAAGAGCGCATCCGCGACACGTTGAGCAAATATGGCATCGAGATCAAGGAAATCATGGTCCACGTGGGTCCCACGGTAACCCTGTTCGAGATTGTGCCGCAGGATGGCGTGCGCGTGAACAAGATACGCGGTCTGGAGGATGACATCGCCCTGAGCCTTGCCGCCCTGGGCATCCGCATCATCGCCCCCATGCCCGGCAAGGGCACCATCGGCATCGAGGTTCCCAACCGCGACCCGCAAGTCGTTCCCATGCGCGAGGTGCTGGGTTCCAAAGCCTTCCAGCAGAGCAGAGCCAAGTTGCCAATGTGCCTGGGCTGCACGGTGAGCAACGATGTATTTATCGCCGACCTGACCAAGATGCCGCACCTGCTCGTCGCCGGTGCCACCGGTAAGGGTAAATCCGTCGGCCTGAACGCTATCATCACGTCGCTGCTCTACAAGAAGGGCCCGTCGGAACTGAAGTTTGTCCTCGTTGACCCCAAACGCGTGGAGTTCAGCGTGTATGCCGACCTGGAGAAATATTACTTCGCCAAAGCCCCCGGCGAGGAAAAAGCCATCATCACCGACACCGACCGCGTCATCAAGACCCTGAACTGCCTGGTGCAGGAGATGGAAGACCGCTACCGCGTGTTTGAGGAAGTGAGGGTGCGCAACGTGAGCGACTATAACGACATGTGGCGCCGCGAGTTGCGTGAGGTGCCCGACGAGCATGGTGAGAAGAAATACCAGTACATGCCCTACATCGTGGGCATCATCGACGAGTTCAGCGACATGATCATGACCGCCGGAAAGGAAGTTGAGACGCCGCTTGTGCGCATCGCCCAGAAGGCGCGTGCCGTAGGTATCCACATGATTATCGCCACACAGCGCCCGTCGTCAAAGGTCATCACCGGCCTGATCAAGGGTAACTTCCCTGGCCGTATCGCCTTTGCCGTGGCACAGCGCATCGATAGCCAAATCATTATCGACCGCACGGGAGCCCAGCAACTCATCGGTCGTGGTGACATGCTGTTCCAGATCGATGGCGAACTGACGCGTCTGCAGTGTCCGTTTGTTGACACGCCCGACATCGTGCGCATCTGCGACTTCATCAAGGAGCAGGAGGACAACGACCGCGACATCAACCACGAGGAACCCTACATGCTGCCCGAGTATGTAGGCAAGGATGAGGGCGGTGGCAGTGATGCCAACGTGGGTAACGTGAAAGACCGCGACCCGCTATTCGAGGAGGCTGTGAAGTTTGTTGTCACCAGCAACACGGCCAGCACGTCGTCGCTGCAGCGCCGCTACGAGATAGGCTACAACCGCGCTGGGCGCCTGATGGACCAGATGGAACACGCCGGCATCGTCGGTCCGGCACAGGGCAGCAAGCCTCGCCAGGTGCTCGTCAGTCCCATGGACATTGACCACCTTTTCAGTTAAGAGATAAAAGATAAGAGATTTAGATACTTATTATTTGAGAGAAAGGATAGGAAAAGCAATCTATTATCTTTATCTTTATCTATTATCTTTTATCGAAACTGTGTTTTGGCATTGTTTTTGTAGGGTCAAGGGGAAATCAGTAATTATTTAATGAAATGAAAAGGTTTTTTGTCATTATCATCACCGTCATGGTGGCGCTGCTTGCAGTGGCACAAACACCCAGCGCCATGATAGACAAGTGCGTGGCTGCCATTAATGCCAGTGGCGGTTTCACGGCAAGTTACAGCATCACCTCGGCCCAGGGTGCCAGCAAGGGTAACATAGCGATGCAGGGCTCTAAGTTCCGCATCATCTCACAGGAGGCCAAATGCTGGTATGACGGCAAGACGCAATGGTCGTGGTCGCCGTTGACCGAGGAGGTAAACATCACGTCGCCCACAGCCGAGGAATTACAGATGACAAACCCCATTGCCGCCGCACAGCACTTCAAGGCCAACTTCAACATGAAGAAGGCTAAGGCGCAGACGGCCAACACCTATGTCATCAAGTTGACGCCCAAGAAGAAGGACAACATCAAGACACTGTGGCTCTATTTCGACGAGAAGACGTCACTGCTGCGCACTGCCCGCTTCGAGATGGGCGACAAGTCGGTCTATACGGTAAAAATCACCGACTATAAGCACAAGTCGCTGCCTACCAGCACGTTCACATTCGACAAGTCGCAGGTTCCCGCCGGCACCCAAGTCGTGGACCTTAGATAGATAAGAGATAAGAGATAAGAGATAAAAGATAATAGATAAAAGATAATAGATATTAAGATATTAAGATATTAGATATTAAGATAAGAGATATTAAGATAAGAGATATAAAGATAAAAGATAAACTGTTAACTATTAACTATAGGAATCATGCTTCATTATCTGATTGGGCCCGCTGTGGGGGCTGTCATCGGCTATATCACCAATGACATCGCCATCCGCATGCTCTTCAGGCCCCACAAGGCGAAATACATCTTTGGCGTCCACGTGCCATTCACGCCGGGCATTATCCCCAAGGAAAAGGCCCGCTTGGCAGGAGCCATCGGCAGGGCCGTGAGCGAGAACCTGATGAACCGTGAGGTTCTGGAGCGGAGCTTACTCAGCGATGAGATGCTGGGCAAAATCGGTGATGCCATCGACGAGTTTGTGGCCACCCAGAGCACTAACGACGAGACCATCGAGCAGTTTGCCAGCCACTACCTCACCGATGAGGACATCGCCGCCATGCGGCAAGACGTGAGCTCGGGCATCGTCAAGATGATCACGGGCAAACTCACCGATACCCGCTTGGGCGACAACATCGCCCACATGGCCACCGAGCATGCGCTCGAGAAGACCCGCAACAGCGTAGCGGGGCTTTTCGGGGCCGACAAACTGGTTGCAGGATTGGCCCAGCCCATCGAGAAACTCATGGCCAAGCACATCAATGAAATCCTGCAGAACAACTCCCACCAGATGGTCGAGAACCTGGTCACCGAGGAGTCGGAGCATCTGATGTTGATGACCATGAGTGAACTGGCCACGGGGCACGAGGAACAGATAGTGCAAATCAAGGGCGGCATCCTCAACGCCTACCGTGTCATCATCACCGAGCACCTGCCGCGCATCCTGCAGGACATCGACATCAGCACCATCATCGAGCAGCGCATCAACGAGATGGACATGGACGAGGCCGAGGCCATCATCCTGGACGTGATGAAGAAGGAACTGCGCGCCATCGTGTGGTTGGGTGCCTTGCTGGGCTGCATCATGGGCACGCTGACAACCATCTTGTGAAATGGCCGTCCTGCGTGACTAATGCAATTACATGATGTTCAAAATAACGTGCGCTACTTCAACGTGGCCGGACAGGAGATGGCACAGCCCAACGGCTTGACCATCCAAGTGACCACCTACACCGACGGCACCACCAGTGCAGTGAAGGTTGTGAAGTAAAACTGCACACATCAAGCATCAACCCCAAAATGGGCGTCCTCGTTAGGGACGTCCATTTTTTGTTGGGCCTCGCCTTGGCGTGGCCGCCCGCAGCAAACGGCCACACCAAGGCGAGGCCCTACGATCGTAGCCACATGACACAACTGCTATTGTACAAGTCAGGCGGCCCCAGTGGGGTCGCCTGATTATCGTTTGATAGGGACTATCGTCAGGTATTATTACTCTACCTGCCAGGTATCGCCCGCCATGATGACGTCGTGCAGACAGGTGAAGCCATGCTTAGCCTTGGCCTCCTCGACCTGCTCGGCAACGGCGGTCTCGTAGGTCGGAGCCTCGACGGCACGGATGACGCCGAGTGCCACGGGCAAGTCAGTGCCGTCCATCATGGCCAGCATCTGGTGCAGGAAGTTGCTCTGGCAATGGGCGTCGTGCACGAGCACGTCGTCGATGGTGTAGCCGTCCTCGCCGATGGTCACGGCCTTGAGGCCGAAGCCGTCCTGGACGAGGCCGCGGTTGTGGTCCTTGCCGAAGATCATCTTCTCGCCATGCACGAGGTGGATGGTGCGGTCGGGGCGCGTCTCGCGGTCGGTGATGTAGTTGTGGATGCCATTGTTGAAGATCATGCAATTCTGCAAAATCTCGACCACCGAGCAGCCCTTGTGCTCGGCAGCGGCAATCATCACCTCCTGGCTGATGTCAAGAGCCACGTCCAGGCTGCGGGCAAAGAAGGTGCCGCGTGCGCCAAAGGACAGTTCGGCAGGAACAAACGGGTCCTCGGTCGTGCCATAGGGCGACGACTTGGACTTGAAGCCACGCGCACTCGTGGGCGAGAACTGGCCCTTGGTGAGGCCGTAGATGCGGTTGTTCAGCAAGAGCAGGTTCACGTCGATGTTGCGGCGCACCTCGTGGATGAAGTGGTTGCCACCAATGGCCAGACAGTCACCATCGCCCGAGATCTGCCAAACGGTCATGTCGGGGTTAGCGGTCTTGAAACCGGTAGCCACAGCGCCACCACGGCCATGGATGGTGTGGAAGGCATAGGTACGGGTGTAGTAAGGTAGACGCGAACTGCATCCGATACCCGAAATCACGGCAGTCTTCTCGGGGGGGATACCGAGTTGTGCCATTGACTTGAGCAACACATTGAGCACGGCATGGTCACCGCATCCGGGGCACCAGCGCACGGGTTGGTTATTCTTGAAATCAAGAGGCTTGTAGCCAGTGGGCTGCATATTTTCGTTCTGTTCCATTACAATTCCTCCTCCATCATGATATTTTTAACTCCATCGACAATCTCCTGAACCAGGAACGGCTGTCCCTGCACCTTGTTGATGTGGCAAATGTTCAGGTTAGGTATCTTGCTCTGCAAGTAGGCGGCCAGTTGGCCCGTGTTCAACTCGGCCAGGATGACCGTCTTGTAGCGGCTGAGCAACTCGGCGGTGTTCTTGGGCAACGGGTTGATGTAGCGGATGTGTGTCATGGCAATCCTGATGCCCTCCTCGTTCAGGTGGTTGACGGCATCGAGGATGTGGCCATAGGTGCTACCCCAGCCCAGGATGATCGTGTCGGCGTTGGCATCGCCCTTAACCTTGAGTTCGGGGATGTCGTTGGCGACGTTGGCAATCTTCATGCGACGGGTCTCAACCATGTGGGCATGGTTGATGGGGTCGTTGCTGAGCACGCCCAGGTTGTAGTCCTTCTCCAGACCACCCACGACATGTGCCAAGCCCGGGGTGCCGGGGATGGCCCAGTAGCGGATACCCAACGCGTTGCGCATGAACGGTGTCCAGGTGGGCTTGAGAGCCTCGGGGACGTAGTTGGGCTTGATGACGGGATACTCTCCCTCCTCGGGGACACGCCATGCCGACGACCCGTTGGCGATGAAGGCATCGGTGAGCAGGATGACGGGGGTCATGTGCTCGATGGCGATGCGTGCAGCCTGGAAGGCCATCTTGAAGCAGTCGGTGGGCGATGCTGCGGCCAGCACCACCAGGGGGCTCTCGCCGCTGCGGCCATACAGTGCCTGGTTCAGGTCGGTCTGCTCAGTCTTGGTGGGAAGGCCCGTCGAGGGGCCGCCACGCTGCACGTCGACGAGCACCAGGGGCAACTCGGCCATCACGGCCAGACCCAGGGCCTCGCTCTTGAGCGCCAGACCAGGACCCGAGGTGGTGGTCACTGCAAGGTGTCCGGCAAATGCGGCGCCGACAGCCGAGCAGATGCCGCCAATCTCGTCCTCCATCTGGATGGCCTTGACGCCCAGGTCGCGGCGCTTTGCCAACTCATGCAGGATGTCGGTGGCGGGAGTGATGGGATAGGATCCCAGGAACAGGGGGCGTCCGCTCATCTCCGAGGCCATGATCAGACCCCAAGCGGTAGCCTTGTTGCCACTCACGTCGGTATAGGTGCCAGGGCGCACGTCGTCGCTCTGGATACGGTAAGTCGAAACGGTAGCGTGGATATTGTGTCCGTAGTTGTAGCCACCCTTGATGACAAGTTCGTTGGCAGCATAGATGTCGGGCTTGTCGGCGAACTTGGCCTTGAGGAACTTCAGGGGGGCCTCCATGGGGCGGTTGAACAGCCAGCACACGAGACCCAAGGCAAACATGTTGCGGCACTTGAGTTGTGCTTTCAGGTCCATGCCGGTGTCCTTGAGGGCCTCCTTGACCATCGTGGTGATGGGGGCCTCGATGACCTGTGCCTTGAGGTTCAACTCCTCGTAGGGGTCATCGGTGGTGTAAAGGGCCTTGTCAAGGCCAGCCTGGGTGAAGGTGTCGATGTCGACGATGGCGGCACCACCCTTGCGCAGGAACTGTGCGTTCTGCTTGAGGGCCGCGGGGTTCATCGCCACGAGCACGTCGCACTCGTCACCAGGAGTGTGCACACCGTGTCCGATGTGGACCTGGAAACCGGAAACACCGCCCAGCGAGCCTTGCGGGGCACGCACCTCGGCGGGATAATCGGGGAATGTTGAGATGCGGTCACCAAGTCCCGCACTCACGTTAGAGAAAATGTTGCCAGCCAACTGCATACCATCGCCGCTATCACCCGAGAAGCGGACGACAATGCTTTGACGGAACTGGACTTTTGCTTTTTCTGCCATGTCTTTATTAATGCTGTTTAGAAAACTGCCGCAAAAGTACAATTAATTTCTCGAAGGCAACACTTTTTGTGAATAATTTGTGAATATAATTGTATCATAGGGTGGAATATCGCTTAGCCGACGCTCGTCTGCATTTCCAAAAAACACAGTAACGGAGCAGGAAGGCCGAAAATTTTCAACTTTCTCTTGTTAGATAAAAATTTGTTTATTATTTTTGCAGGTCAAAGTATTCTCTCTTGCAAGAGGATGAGTACTTTAATAATGATTAGTAGTTTATATTTTCATATAGTTTCATTAAAAAATTAAATGTCTATGAAAAAAATTCTTACTTCTTTAGCAATGATGTTGATGCTCGCCTTCTCATCACAGGCGGCATATTACATCGTGGGTAATGCCCCCTTTGGGGATTGGAACCCCGGTGCTGGCGTCGAGATGACCCAGAACACCGATGGCACCTACAGCTACACGGCCACCATCAGCGGCTCGGTGTGGTTTGTGTTTGCCAGCGGTCTCGATTCCAACTGGGACACTTTCAACGCCAACTACCGCTATGGCCCCTCGGGTGCCGATGTTGAGGTGGGCGTAGGCCAGTGGACTGCAACCCCCAGCGGCGGCGACAAGTCCTACAAGTTCACGGGTTCGGGCAGTGATTATGTCTTTACCTTCAACCCGTTTGCCATGATGTTCAAAATCGAGGGTTATGTTGATTCTGTAGCTCTCGAGATTACCAGTTACACGGTTGCCGGTTCTCCCGCATCGGTGTTTGGCACCGAGTGGGATCCCTCGAACACTGCCAACGACATGGTCAAGCAAGCCGACGGCACCTTCGTTCTGCAGAAGTTCGGTTGCGAACTTGGCGCTGGTACTGAACTCGCTTTCAAGGTTGCCGGCAATCACGCTTGGGGTGACGCCTGGCCTGCCGAGAACTACATTGTTCCCATTGAGGAGAGCGGTGTGTATGACCTCAAATTCACCATCGACCCCGAGACCAAGGAGGTGGGCTTCGAGATGACCCAGTCGGGCAGCATTATCATCCGCACCGGCGAACTCTATATCCTGGGTGAGGTGAACGGCAACGGCTGGGATCCCAGCAATGGCGTGAAGATGGACACCGAGGACGAGAACGTCTTCACTGCCACGATTACCACCGAGGGCACCAACATTGACGAGAACGACGGCATCGGCTACAGCTTCTTCTCCTTCACCACCAAGTTGGGTGAGAACAATGAGGACTGGGCCAGCATCGCCGCCTACCGCATCGGTTCCACCGAGGATGGCTTCATCCTGGGCGACGACATGTTCGGCGTCGAGGTACCCATGGGCAACTTCGGCCAGCCCAACAGTTTCAAGGTTGCTGCCGGCACCTATGACTTGACGGTTAACCTGGATGCCAAGACTCTGGTAATCACCAGGCACGGTGGAGAACTCGAGGTTACCGAGGCTCCCGTGATCACCGCCGAGGAGACCGAGGAGGGTATACTCATCACCGCAACCGGCGAGGGTGAGGTTCACCTGTACGTCAACGGCAACGAGGTTAACAACCCGTTCACCATCGCCTTTGGCGAGCAGGAAGAGACCTATGAGGTAACCGCTACAGCCCAGGGCGAAGGCAAGGAGATCAGCGAGGTCGCAACCCTGACCGTTGTTGTTCCCGCCAAGCCCGTTGAGCCCGAGAGCCCCTACAAGCTCGAGAAGGTTTGGGAGATTGCTGACCTGGCATTCATTCCCGTTGCCGACGCACGTCAGGGCTTCGGTATGGACGGCAAGTTCTACATCAATAACAAGGCCGACCAGGCTGTCATGGTTATTGACCAGAACGGTCTCACCAACACCACCTATGCTGGTGGCGCCAACTGCGGTACCACCCGTGACGAGGCCGGTAACCTGATCATCAGCAACGCTGCATTCCCCGGTGTATGGACCGAAGCCACTATCAAGGTGATTAACCCCGAGACCAACGAGGTGAAGGAGTATGTTGTTCCTGAGGAGTGTGCTGTTGAGGGCCGTTGCGACTTCCTCGGCTTTGCCAAGGGCGACCTGATGGAAGACGGTGTGCTGTATCTCACCGGTGCTGCCAACGGTGGCGTGTCTGTACTGACCATCTCGGGCGGCGAGGTGAATGTCGACGAGTGCTATATTGCTACCTGCGACGGTTTGACTCCCACCACCTCGACTGTGATCAACTATTATCAGGACGTTAATGGCGAGGATGCATTGCTCTATGTAACCCGCAATGCTAAGCCCATGAAACTCATGGCCGACGGTGACAACTTTGCCGGTACCGCATTCACCCTTCCTGGCAAGGGCAACACCAACGGCGTGTTCCCGTTCGTTTGGGACGGCATGGAGTTGTTCATCTATCCGCTGTCGCCCGACTATCAGGATGGCTTTGCTATCGCCGAGGCTGATGCTGAGGAGCCCCTCATGAGCGTTGCTGCAACCGCCGGCGCCAATGGCAACACCTTCCAGGCCGACTGGTTCAATGCCGAGGTTGACGAGGATGGCGTGACCATCTACCAGTACTATCCTGGTACAACTCTGGGTCACATCACCGTTTACCGTCTGACCAAGGAAGAAGGTGGTGTTAACGAACTGATTGACAACAACAAGGTTGTTGCCAGCACTCGCTACTACAACATCATGGGTCAGGAGATGAAGGAGGTTAACGGTATCACCATCGTGGTGACCACCTACACCGATGGCACCCGCAGTGCCGTTAAGGTAATCAAGTAAGACTGTTGGAAATCTGATAGTTTTGACGCACAATGGGCGGCCCCGCACGGAGCCGCCCATTTTTTAGTACGACGGGCATGTCATACATCTGTGGTGAAAGTCCACCCGGGGCGTAGTCACCGACGAACCCTATAGCGACTTGCAAGCTTCAATCGGCGACG
>ERZ842401.4263-NODE-4263-length-16825-cov-6.309422_pt1 | contig 16825 bp, 16 predicted proteins | sample MGYA00521270_ERZ842401 | MGnify/ENA primary metagenome ERZ842401 (study PRJEB31892, sample SAMEA3878208) | bioreactor metagenome | biome: Moose rumen | place: Sweden | collected 2011-10 | study: EMG produced TPA metagenomics assembly of the PRJEB12797 data set...
GTGACGGCCACCATCCTGTCGATGTCGCTGCTCACCGTGATGGCCGGAGCCGCCATTGCCCCCGCACTGGGCATCATCAAGGCTCACTTTGCCGGGGCTCCTGCCCTGCTGGTGCAGTTCATCGTCAGCATCCCTGCGTTGCTGATCATCATCACCGACATCTTTTTCCTGCAAATCAGCCGCTACCTGCGCACCCGTGCCATCGCCACCATGGGGCTGCTGCTCTATGTCGTGGCCGGTGCGGGATGTTACTTTATAGACGACATCTGGCTACTGCTGGCCTTGCGGGCGCTGTTGGGCGTCAGCGTGGGACTCACCATGCCGTTGTCAACGGGCCTGCTGGCCTACTATTTCCCGCCCGAGGAGCAGGCCCGCCTGATGGGTCTGTCGGCGGCGATGAACCAGATGGGTGGCGTGGTGGCCACACTCCTGGCGGGCTTGCTGGCGACCATCGAGTGGAATTACGCCTTCCTGGTCTATCTGCTGGGCCTGATTGCCCTGGTGATGGTGTGGCTGTGGTTGCCCGACGCCCGGCTGGGCTCGGCCAACAAGCGCGGCGTGCCCTTCCAGCCACGGCATCTGTTAAAGTTCCATCCGTCGGTAGTGGGCATGCTCCTGCTGATGACGATTTTCTTCATCTTTCCCACCAACTTCGCCATCATCGCCGGCCAGCAGACGAACCTCTCGACCGAGGCAATCACGCTGATTATGGTTGGCTTGGATGTGGTGGCATTCTTCGTGGGGCTGGTATTCGGCGGCCTGATGAACCGCTATCGCCAGAGTATCAAATACTTCGCTCCCGTGTTCTTCCTGCTGGGATATGCCACCTATCTGGTGCCGTCGGTTGCAGCAGCCATTGTCGGCTCGGCCTGCATCGGCATCGCCAATGGCGTGGGCGTTCCCTACCTGAACACGATAGCCAGCATCAAGGGCGGCCGCAACTCGGCAACCACCGTGATGCCACTGCTCTCCATCGCGCTCTACCTGGGTCAATTCATCTCACCACTGGTGGTGATGCCCTTGTCGAGAGTCCTGTTTGGCTCAACCGACCTGACGGGTCCCTACAAGGTGGGCATCCTGTTGTGCCTGGCCTTCCTGCTGCAAGTCTATGCTACACGGCATTTCCAGAGCCTTCCTCCCGTTACTAATCACAATCAAAATAATTCTACAGAACAATGAAAAAAGTTATTTTTATGATGGCTGTGGTGGCAGTATGTCTGACCGCCTGTGCCCAACCGGCGAAGCAGCTGGGCAACGACAAGAGAGGACCGCACATGGGTGGCGGCATGATGATGAACTCCAAGGCCGACGACTCGACCCTGGTGGCGTTGAAAAACGAGACCCTAGGCAAGTTCAAGCAACTGACGTTCGAGGATTCACACACGGGCAAGACCCTGGCCTATAACCTGCTGGTGCCCGAGGGATATGACGGGACCGCGAGTTACCCGCTGGTGCTGTTCATGGCCGATGCCAGCACCGTTGGCAAGGACGTTACCACGCCGCTCACGCAGGGCTACGGTGCCCTGGAGTTTGCCAGCGACCGCGACCAGCGCAAGCACCCCTCTTTTGTCCTGGTGCCGCAGTACACCGAGTGGACCGTCGGCGACGGGGTCGTCAACTCCGACGAGGTGGAGATGACCATCCGTCTGCTCCAGGCCATCATGAGGCAATACCGGGTCGACGAGAGCCGCGTGTACACCACCGGCCAGTCGATGGGGGGCATGATGTCGTTCCACTTCAACATCACCCATCCCGACCTGTTCGCCGCGTCGCTGTTTGTGAGTAGCCAATGGGACACCAGCAAGATGAAAGACTTCGGACAAAAAAAATTCTTCTACATCGTGGCCAGTGGCGACGAGAAGGCATCGGGCGGCATGAGTGCCCTGTCCCAGGTGTTGCAGCAGCAAGGCGTGAAAATCGATTCGGCATCATGGAGTGCCCGCCTGCCACTGGCCGAGCAGGAGCGGCTGGCCGAGGAACTGATCTCACAGGGAAACAACATTAATTTCATCAAGTTTGAGAAAGGCACCGTCCTGCCCGAGTCAGGCCAGGGCATGGAGCACATGGCCTCGTTCGACTTCGCCTACAAACTCGCCCCTGTCCGCGACTGGCTGTTTGAACAGCGCAAAACAGAATGAATTCCTCTCGACCGGTCCCAGCCCTAAAAAAGACCCACCGTCCAACTGAACGGTGGGCTTTTTTTAAGACATGTTTACCAGCCCCTGCCGCCACCGCCGGGTTGCGTGTTGGTGAAGTTATAGGTGGTGATGATATTGCTCAGCGTCAGCGAGGCGAGCGTCGAGCCGCCGCTCACGCTGGCTCCAGTGACCAGGCCGTCAAAGCTGCTGCCGCCACTGACGGTGGCACCGGTCGTCAACGTGCATTTGCCACCCTTGGTCAGCGACGGGCTGCTCACCAGCAGGGTGTAACTGCTGTAACTGCGGGGCACTGCCAGGGCGAAAATGTTGCTGCCGTCGTTGCCCGCCAGGGCGATATAGGAGCCGCTGCTCAGGCTGCTGCCGCCCACGATGGCGACAGGCTGTGTCGAACTGCTGCTGGGTGTTGACGTCGTGCCGCCAATGCCCACCACTGTTCCGCCAGTGATGGTGAAGGTGTTTTGGTCGCAGTCGATGCCCTCGTCGGGCGAGGTAGTGCCACATGCGACTACCGTACCGCCGCTAATGGCGATGGTGCCATTACTGTCAATGCCATCGTTGTTGGATGCATAGGCGAACGTCCGTCCGCCACTGATGGCGATGTGGCTCTTGGCGTTGATGGCGTCGTCATAGGAATAGACCTCCACCTGACCGTCGGTGATATAAATCTTACCCTTGCTCTCGATGCCCTCGCTGTTCTCACCGCCAGTGGCGCGTACCATCACATTGCTACCAGCAAAGTAAATGTCGCTGTCGCCCTTGATGCCCTTGGACGACGTGCTGTAGCGGCCATAACTGTAGACCGTGCCAGTGGTGATGACCTTAACAGTGCCGCCATCAAAGTGCATGGCCTGGTCGCAACTGATGCCCTTGCCGCCCTGGCCTGTACTCTTCAAGCACAGCGTTCCGCTGCTGATGCTGAAGGTGCTGTCACACTTGATGCCGGCACTGCCGTTCACGTCGCCGTCGTCGCTGTCCCATTCACCGCCCCCCGTAGTGATGGCAGTGAAACGGCCGCCCTCGATCTGGATATAACCCTCGCTCTTCATGCCCTTGGCAGCAACTCCGCTGCACTCCACGTTGATGACACCGCCGCGCATCAGGATGGCGTCATTGGCCTTGATGCCGTTGCTCGCGGTGTTCTTGATGTAGATGTTGTTGCCTGGGCGGAACAGGATGTAGTCGTCGCTGGTGATGCCGCCCTTGCAGTTGGCCAGGACCTTCAGGTGGCCGCTGCCGCTGAAGAGCAGCTTGCCCTCACTGAACAGCGTCGCCTTCATGTCCTCATCGAGCGGCGTGTCGTATGTGCTGCCGTCCTGCAATGTGTTCCATGTGCCGTCGGCCATCTCGATGTAGCCGCGTTTCTTGCACTGGCTGTTGATGGCTGCTCCCGTGGGGTTGGTGATGCTCACTCCAGCCAGTCGCAGCGCATATTTGCTCTCGCCATACAACTTGAACGAACCGTCGCTGGTGCTTCCGCTCAGGGTGTAACGCACGCCCTTGACGGTCGAGACGACGGTCACGTGGCCGCCGCTGACGGCCACATTCACACCCGCCACTTCACCTGTGACGGTCGCTGCGTTGCCATCGTATCGGATAAGTATCTCGTTGTCAAACGTGTTGTTCTCGATGTAGTCTTCATCGCTGGCATCGATGGTCTCACTCTCGTCGAGCGACGTACTGTCAACATTGATGGTGAATGAGGTTAGTTCGCCCAATGAGGCTGTCGCGCCTGAGGACGACCCGCCGCCAGGCGTGACCGGGGTGACTGGGGTGTTCTCATCGCCATAGTAATCTGGCTCATAGGGTGAATCCTCGCTACAAGATATCAGCAATGCCGCAAACAGTGTCATCAATAAAAATTTCGTCGTCTTCATAATCGTGCCCTTTCTTTTATGAGTTAAACCTGAAAAACATGCGCGCAAATCACAAGCGCCTCAACCTTAAAACGCAAACAATTACCAAAATCTTGTATTATTAACCGACTATTCAATTAATCCGCTTTTTCTTTCAACAAAACCGCTTGAAGGCCACAAAATCCTTAATGCCTGCAGCAAGAAAAAGGAACATGAGGCTACACAGTTTTGCATAATCATGAACTGATTGACATGTTTACCGCTTTTTCATGACAATATCTTTCATGAGGTCTTGTCTGGTCGGTGAGATTTTGTAATTTTGCAGGTATTATTTACCGCTTTATCGGTGAACGAAGCGTTAAATTAAGTATATAAATGTACAGTTTAAATTATAAAGTTACCACAAGCACATGTGACAGTGAGGGTCGGCTGAAACTGTATTCGGCTCTCCAGATGATGCAGGACTGCTCGGAGATGTGGATTGACAGCGAACCGACCGTGAAACGTTTTTTTGCCGAGCAGAATATGGCGCAACTGCTGGTATCGCGCCAGGTCGAGATCATCCGGCGGCCCGAGTTCAAGGAGGAACTGACCGTCACCACATCGGTCTATGGCATGAAACCGATGTTCGGCTTTCGCAACACCTTCATCCGCGACGCGCACGGGAACCCTTGCTACCGCACCTGGAGCATGGGGGCCTTTGTCGATAAATCCACTGGTGCCTTGAAGCGTGTCGATGACGATACCATTGCCTCGATGACGCTGGAGCCCCAGTTGCAGATGAATTACCGGGACCGCCGAATCATCCTCCCCAAAGAAGGCGGCGAGCTGGCAGAACCCATCAAGGTACTGAGGTCAGACATCGACTACAACAAGCACGTGAACAACGCCAATTATGTCCGCATGGCCATGGAACTGCTGCCCGCTGACTTCCATATCAAGGGCCTCAGGGTCGAGTACCGTGTCGCTGCCAAACTGGAAGACACGCTTGTTCCGATGATATACCACGTCGATGGCGGCATCATTGTCTCCCTGTCCACGGCGGCTGGCGTCAGCACTATCGTCGAGTTCACTCGATAACCGTCACCCACGGAATGCGGCATGAATTTATTTTTTTGAGTTGCTCACGCTATGTGGGCAAAATTTACTACCTTTGAAGCATGGGAACGAGTCAGGATTATCAACCGAGCATCATTATCGATGACACGCTGGCAAGAGTGGGAAATCCCGAGTTTGCCGACTACCTGTGTCACGCCTACTGCCTGGCGGGGCACTGCACCTTTGAGCGCAACGGTCAACAGTTCCGCTTTGAGCAGGGCGACTGCATGATTATCCCCCGCAGGGGCGACCTGGTTCACGAGTTGCGCGAGAGTGAAGACTTCAAGGTAGATGTGGTGTATGTGACGCAGAAGTTTATCGAGGTCTCCACGCCCGAGAGCAACTATGGCATGCGGGGTCACCTGTCCTTGTTCCAGAACCCTATCATGCGGCTCACGCCCCCACAGCAGGAGGTGTGCCGCCAGAACTTTGACGCCATCAAGCGCCGTGTGGCCCAGGTGGACCATCAGTTCCGCCATGATGCACTGAGGAATGCCGTGGAGTGCATGATTATCGATTTCTTTGACTTCCATGCCCAACTCTACGGCACGGGCAAGATCAGTGCCCAGAGCCATCAGTTGATGGAGCAATTCATCGAGATGCTCGAGCGCGGCGACTTCCGCCAGAACCGCGACATCGGCTACTATGCCGACAGGCTTTGTGTCACCGCCAAGTATCTCTCGGAGGTGTCCAAGAAGGTGAGTGGCTTGCCGGCGGCCTTTTGGATCACGCGCTATGCCTCGCTCGACATCAGCCGCCTGCTGCGTGACCGCAGCCTCTCGTTCACCGACATCAGCGACATGTTCGGCTTTTCGTCGCTTTCCCACTTCAGCCGCTACGTGCAGACCAACCTGGGTGCCAAGCCAAGTGACTTCAGGGAATAAGGAAATGCGGTTGGTGAAAAAATGGAAAAATCACCCGCAAAAGATGTAACTGTCATTCCGGAAAGTGGTCGTAACTTTGCATCGTCAAAATCAAGTTGACGACCGACTCACACATTAACCTAATTATAAAAGATAACACGATGAAAGATTTCAGAATGCAAGACCGCATGGAATTGAAGGCGCTAGTAGATTTCTATGCAACCGAGAGTGACAAGAACAACCAGGACTGCTATGTGGAGATTTTCCGCCCCGACATCAAACTCGACGTCTACTTCGGCGACAAACTGGGCATGCAGGCCCGTGAGGTGCACGACATGATCAGCCAGTACAAGGCCTTTGGTGCCGCCAAGGTATCGTTCCACATGAACGGTCAGCAGAACGTCGACTTCGTTGACGAGACCCATGCCACTGGCACCTGCTATGCCCTGGCGACCCTGGTGACCGAACAGGAGGGTAAGGATGTGCTGACGACCCATGCCGTGCGCTACCATGACAAGTATGTGAAAATTGACGGCCGCTGGTGGATCAGTGAGCGCGAGCAGCATTTTGAGTGGTCAACTAATCAGATTTTAGGATAAGACAGTTATGGCAAACAAGGTTTTAATCGCTTATTACTCTCGCCGAGGCGAGAATTATGTGAACGGCAGCATCAAGAACCTGACCCGCGGCAACACCGAGGTCGTTGTGGACAAGATCAAGGCCTTGCTGCCCGATGCCGACGTGTTCCAGATCGACACCACCTATGAGTACTCCAAGTCCTACATGACCTGCATCGAGGAGGCCAAGCAGGAGTTGCACGACCAGGCGCGTCCCGAGGTGAAGAACGCGCTGCCGAGCATCGACCAGTATGACACCATCATCCTGGGCTACCCCAACTGGTGGGGCACCATGCCCATGGTGTGCTACACGTTCCTTGAGTCCTACGACTTTGCGGGAAAGAAGATTGTGCCCTTCTGCACCAACGAGGGTAGCGGCATGGGCAGCAGTGTGCGCTTCATCAAGAAACTGTGTCCCGACGCCGTTGTCACCGAGGGTACCCCCATCCACGGGGCCGAGGCTGCCAATGCCGACCGTGAGGCACGCGCTATCGTTGAACTGGCAAAATAACCCCTTCACAACTATGAGCATCAGGAAATTGATGATGGCTGTGGCCGCCCTGATGGCGACCACGGCTTGCAATGGCCAGGCGGGCACTGCCCAGCAGGAAACGGCAAGCGAGACCACGGTCCAGGTCGAGGCGGGCAAGAAGGCGCTGGTGGTCTTCTTCTCGCATGCCGGCGACAACTACAGCGTGGGTAATATCGAGGTGGGCAACACCAAGGTTGTCGCCGACTACATCTCGGAGATGACCGGTGCCGACCAGTTCGAGATCGTCACCCACAAGTATGACGGCATGGCCTACACGCCGCTCACCCAACTGGCCAAGGAGGAACAGAAGAACGGCGAACTGCCCCCCTATGAGGGCAGCGTGGACGTGACGTCCTATGAGACCGTCTTTATCGGTGGTCCCGTGTGGTGGGGAACCTATCCGCAGGTGATGTTCACCTTCTTCAAGCAGGTGGACCTGAACGGCAAGACCATCATCCCGTTCACCACACACGAGGGCTCGGGATTGGGGTTCTGCGTCGATGACGTGAAGGAGGCTTATCCTGGCGCCACAGTGACCGATGGCTTCTCAATCTATGGTCACGACGTGCGCAGCGGCAAGAGCCGTGTCGAGAAGTGGTTAAAGGGACTGGGAATGATCAAGTGATATGGCACGAGAGGTATCAGTATTAGTGGGTGCCGGCAGCATCGGCCAGGCAATCATCCGTCGCGTGTCGGCAGGCAAGCACATCGTGCTGGCCGACTATAGCCTGGAACATGCCGAGCGGGCAGCCTTGACACTGCAAAACGCGGGGTTTGAGTGCTCCACTATCCAGTGCGACCTGGGTTCCAGAGAGGACATCCTCGGGCTCGTTGCCTTTGCCTGCAGCAAGGGCGAGATAAAGCATGTGGTCAATGCCGCTGGCGTGTCTCCGTCACAGGCTCCTGTCAGGGAGATCCTGCGTGTTGACCTCTATGGCACGAGCGTGCTGCTTGAAGAGTTCGGCAAGGTGATTGCCTATGGGGGCAGCGGTGTGATCATCTCATCACAGAGCGGTCATCGGTTGCCTGCCCTGTCACAGGAGCACAACGAAGCGTTGGCCACCACTCCCGTCGAGGAATTGATGGAGTTGCCTTTCCTCAAGGCTATCGACGACACGCTCAAGGCCTACCAATACAGCAAGCGCTGCAATGTGCTGCGCGTGATGTACGAGGCCACCCGCTGGGGGCGCCGGGGCGCCACCATTAACTCGATTTCGCCGGGCATCATCATCACCCCGCTGGCCAACGATGAACTGCACGGCCCCCGCAAGGACGGTTACCTGAAGATGATTGAGGGAATGCCTGCACGTCGTGCGGGTACCCCCGACGAGGTGGGTGACCTGGCCGAGTTCCTGATGTCAAGCCGCGGACGCTTCATCAGCGGTGCCGACCTGCTCATCGATGGTGGCTGCACCGCCAGTTACTGGTATGGCGATTTGCAATATCTAAAATCAACTCATTAAAAAAATCAGATGATATGGAGACAATTAAACTGAACAATGGCGTGGAAATGCCCTTATTGGGTTACGGCGTGTTTCTGGTGCCGCCCCAGGAGGCTGAACGCTGCGTGAGCGATGCCCTCGAGGCGGGATACCGCATGATCGACACCGCACAGGCCTATTACAACGAGGAAGGCGTGGGGGCCGCCATCAAGCGCAGCGGCATCAAGCGCGAAGACCTCTTCCTGGTGACCAAGGTGTGGATATCCAATGCTGGCGAGGAAAAAGCCGCACACAGCATCGACGAGAGCCTGCGCAAGTTGCAGACCGACTATATTGACCTGCTGTTGATACATCAGGCCTATGGGGACGTGTTCGGCTCGTGGCGCGCTATGGAGATGGCCTACAAGGACGGCAAGGTGCGCGCCATCGGCGTGAGCAACTTCCAGGCCGCCAGGTTCTTTGACTTCGCCCACTATGTGGACATCAAGCCGATGGTCAACCAGTTGCAGTGCAATGCACTCATCCAGCAGACGGGCATTGAGCCATTGCTCGGGCAATATGACACCCGCATGATGGCTTGGGGACCCCTGGGCGGTCAGGGCGTGGATGGCATCGTCAAGAGCGAGCAGTTGGCCGCCATTGGCGACAAGTATGGCAAGAGTGCCTCGCAGGTAGCCCTGCGCTGGCTCACCCAGCGCGGCATCGTCGCCATCCCCAAGTCGAGCCACAAGGAACGCATGGCGCAGAATATCGACATCTTTGACTTCTCGCTGACTGATGAAGAGATGGCCTTGATTGCCACAATGAACCAGCACGACGAGGGCACAGTGAACTTCCAGGACCCGCAATTCGTGAAGTACCTTATTGAGACCTACGGATGAACGTACTGTTGATTAACGGCAGCCCCCACGCTCAAGGCTGCACTCATGCGGCCTTGAGTGTCGTGGCTGCCGAACTCGAGAAAGCGGGCATCGCGACCGAGGTTGTCCACATCGGGCACAAAGACACGCGCGGCTGCATCGGCTGCTTTAAGTGCCGGCAACTGGGCCGCTGTGTGTTTGACAACGACATGGTCAACGAGGTGAACCGCAAGTTTGCCCTGGCCGACGGCCTCGTCATTGGCTCGCCGGTATATTTCGCCGCACCTAACGGCACTCTGGTGTCGTTTCTTGACCGGCTGTTCTTCTCGGCACCGTTCGAGAAACGTTTCAAGGTGGGGGCCGCCATCGTGTTGGCTCGACGCATGGGCACCACCGCCGCGCTCGACCAGTTGAACAAGTATTTCCTGCATGGCGAGATGCCCGTGGCCGCAAGCCGCTACTGGAACGCTGTGCATGGCAACACCCCACAGGAGGTTTTGAAAGATGAAGAAGGATTGCAAACAATGCGCGTGCTGGGCCGCAACATGGCTTTTCTTATCCGTGCTATCGCTGCTGAGCGCGAGCGCAATGGCTTGCCAGCGGTCGAGCCCCAGCGCATCGCAACAAACTATATCCGTTAACATGGATGACAAACAGCAGATAGATGCCCTGTACCGCGAGATGTACAGGGCGATGATTGCCAAGGACACCGCGGCCCTCGACACCGTGCTCGACGAGCAGGCCGTGTTGGTCCACATGACAGGCATGCGACAACCCAAGCGCGAATATATCCGTGCCATCGCAGGCGGCACGTTGAACTACTATCACGCCGACGTCGATGAAACCATCATCCATGTCGATGGCGACAAGGCCACAATGACTGGTCGCAGCCGCGTGAATGCGGCCGTCTTTGGCGGGGGACGCAACACATGGCGTCTGCAACTGGAGTGTACCCTGGTGAGGACCGACGGCCGCTGGCGCTTCCTCGAGATGAAAGCCTCAACCTATTGAATTCACAAGAAGCAGTGCAAACAACTTATCTCTCATAAGTCTGCACTGCTTCTTGCTGCCCGAAATACTCCACAAGTTTCCGTAGCACTTGTAAAACCATGTGTAATGTCTCTTGAAGAATGAGCTAGATCACTACATCAAGCATGAATTCAAGCTGCTCAAGAAATTCCCGAAAATTCTCAAAACCGCACACGAGAGCCGCATGCCAGGGGAACGGGGCCAAAATACGGTAAATGGGTATTTCAAGAAACTGCGGGCGTTTGTCATGTAGGCCATCGACCAGGAGCTGATGGCCAAGAGCCCGTTCCGCGAGTTCAAGATATCCAAAGAGGTATATGGCTCTCCCTACATGCTCACCCATGAAGAACTTTACCAACTCCGCGACACTGACCTCAACTGCCGTCCCGCACTGGCAGTGCAACGCGACATCTTCCTGTTTCATTGCTGCATCGGCTGCCATGTGAGCAATCTGAAGGCGATGACACGAGCGATGGTGGCCACGTGTTCCGCACCTGCTAAGCGATAGCAGCACCGCCCCGAGATAAGCCGCCGAAATGGTGGCTTTTCTCTTTTACGGCGGAACGCATGTCAACCGTACAAGTAGCGAACAAGCTCGAAACAACATGGTTCGGGCCATGACGTAAAGCATTTTCAATTTTACGGAAAATGACACTTTGCAGCTATATTCATTTTGGAAAGAACTGAGACTTTACATAATTCCATCAATCTTATTTGAATTCCTTAATCAAAATGCCAGCTTTAGACCGTTGACCTTTTGACGACATCCGCCTAATTTTGCGTCATGGAAAAGAATGTAAATAAAGACTTTGGGCGACGTGTCGCAGAGCTAAGAAAAAAGGCAGGTTTTTCACAAGAAAAATTTGCATTCCAATGTAGTATTGACCGAACTTATATTGGTACGATTGAGCGTGGCGAAAAGAGTCCAACGCTTAATACGATTAATAAGATTGCCCAAGCTTTAAACATACCTTTACATCAACTATTTGAAAACCTTTAAAACGATTTGATATGGATTTACAAACATTAAAGAATGAAGTATATAACTTCGCCTTAGAGTGTGGCATGAAGCCAAGAAATCCGAGGAAAGAAGACACTTCAAATAGAATATGTACTAGTACGTTTGATGATCCAAGAGGCTATAATTCGGTAACTCGTGATAATACTGAAGGTGAAGGTGCACTGTACTTTGGTTTTATCAGGCCAGAAGAAAGTGCAAATGGCAGCTATCGTGATTTTTCGTTGGTATTTCTTCCTCAAACTGATGGCAAAGTATGTGTCGTGTCTTTAGGAATTGGTTCAGATGGTTTGGATAACGACATGAGAATTGCAACCCTTCCTGGAACAAGAAGACTATTCATGAGACTTCGTGATAGCAGTAGAAGAACGTTTTTTAAAAATGATTTTTCAGACACCAACAATCCTTCAGACGACCTTTTCAAAGAATTGAATAACACCACGTTAAGTATTGACCGATATAAGAACTTCTTGCCTGCGAGTGAAATCGTTTACTTTGAAGATGAAAATGACGAAGATGGATTAAATCGCCTCAAGTCATGGATAGCCACTTATGCTGTATTCCGTAATTGGCCCACCAAAACTCAACGTAACTTTTTAAAAAAGTACCTGCCCAAGTACAAATCTGAGGTGCTCTCGAGTAGCGATATCTATAATCTTCTTAAAAATGATAATCATCGATTTGTTGTTTTGGAAGGTGCTCCGGGCACAGGCAAGACCTATAATGCTTTACAAGTTGCAACTCGTTTCGATAAAGTTGTATTTGAACAATTTCATGCTGAAACAACATATTCTGACTTCGTATGGGGTATTAGGCCTAAATTAGATGGTACATCCGTAGGTTATGAACCCAAGAAGGGTATTTTGATGAAAGCAATTGAGACTGCAGAAGAAACTAGTGGAGATGTACTTCTTATTATAGACGAAATAAACCGCGCAAATCTTTCAAATGTCCTTGGGCCTGTGTTCTATCTATTTGAGAAGAACACCGAGAATAGGATTTTTGAGATAACCATCGGCGATAGAACATTAAAATCTTTGCCCAATAACCTGTATGTCATTGCAACAATGAACACAGCAGACAGAAGTTTGGCTGTAGTTGACTTTGCACTTAGAAGAAGATTTACCTGGTTAACTCTTAAACCACATAAAGTGGAGTTTGACGAGAATTCTGGGAAAACGTTTCACGAAGATGATTTCAATCAAATAAGTGCAATCTTTGAGAAGTATGCTAACGATAACGAGTTGAATCTGCAACCTGGTCATTCTTATTTCATTACGAATAAAGATTCAGCAGATAAACTCATGAAAGATCGACTGCAATATGAATTAATGCCTCTAATTAAAGAATACTTAAACGAAGGCTATCTGAGTGATGCCCGAGATGAATTCTCAAATTATTTTTATCATAGAATAGGGGTTAGTATGTATGAGTAAAGAGGCTGTTCTTCAGATTCCCAAATTGCAAGTCCTGAATGAGGTCGCAATATCATTTGTTGAGCTTGCAAAAGCATGGAATCTTAAAGAAAAACGATACGGCGAGACAACTATCCAGCAGTTTATTTCAAGGAATAAAGAAGCTTTGGATTTTCTTGAGATTGAAGCAGGCTGCTCGCTGGATTCTAATCGTACACCTCGTTTAAGGCTAAAAACGTCAAAATATGTTGGATGCATTCCTATAGTTTCTCCTGAAACGGGGTTGCCTATAGGCAATATTTATGTTGGTGGGCGCTTCAACGAAGATATTTCAGAATTGCTCTCTGTAATTGGAGATTTTATACCTCCTGTGTTTAATGAACAAATGGAGTTAAGTGGTAACTTCATTAAGCCGCCTTTATTCTTTGAATGCCAACATTACATAGACGAATTCATTGCGGCTAAACGTTATAAATGGAGGAAATTTGATAGCGAAGAGAAAATACAACATCAACCGTCTAGTTCTACTCGTTGGGATAAATATATTACCACAAGTGCAAATCCTCATAAGGCATTTGACTACTCCAACAAGTGTAATGTCTTAACTAGAAACCATCCTGAATGGGATGAACTCAATTACGTTCTTGATTTGAGCATCAACGAAATTCTGTCTAGCAGAACACCACTCCGCTCTAGACTAGCTTATATGTCTAAAATAAAGATGCTCCAAGATTCTTATAACAAAAAACACCTAAAGGTTGTTCAGGCAATTCCTGTTCATATGGCGGACCCTATTATTATAAAAGTTCTTAAAGAAACAGCAAATCGCATTTTGAACAATCAGAATAGTTCTCATTATGCATGGCGTATAGATTTTGCCGAGTTTTTCGAACGATATATTCAATATTTAATTGCTGATGTCGCAAGGTCAAAAGGTGCGAGATTAACTAAAAACCCAAAGTATCATATAAGTGGCAATCGGCCAGATTGGGCGCTTAATTACCTTGAACCAGATATCGTTGTGGATAGAGGGGAGATTCAATATATAATAGATGCGAAATATAAATCTCACATGTATAATTTGAGGAATCATGGCGATGATCTTAAAGATGCATTTAGACATGATTTGCATCAAGTTCTTGCTTATTCTTCCTTTGGGAAATCTACTCGAAAGAATGTAATACTGATATATCCCTCGAGCAATTATTTAAAAAGAAAACTTGTTATCAACAGTGGACTTAACAGTACTAATTGTGAAGTTTACCTAGTGGGAGTCCCAATGATGAAAACAGAGATGGAGCCCGTAAAGTCCGCTCTTAAAGAAATAATATATTTTGATTAGCAACGTTTTAAACTTGTCGCAGGTGGAGGTGGCGCTGGAGATTGCGATAAAGGCGCATAGGGGGCAGCGGGACCTGGATGGGATGCCGGTGATTCTGCATCCGCTGACGGTGGCGCTGAAGGGGCACAATGAGCGTGAGATTGTGGCAGGGCTGCTGCATGATGTGGTCGAGGACACGGACTGGACGTTTGACGACCTGCTTGAGGCGGGGATTGAGCCCGAGGTGGTGGATGCGCTGCGGCTGCTCACGTACAGCAAGGATGTGCCGTACATGGACTATGTGCGGCGTATTGCCGACTCGGGCAACCCAATCGCCATCAAGGTGAAGAGCAACGACCTGGACCACAATCTGGAGCGCGGCCGCCGCGGCGACCACCTGAAGCAAGTGGCCAAGCACGCTGCCGCCCGCCGCATCATCCCGCATATCAATGGTGACGAGGACGCTGCATGGGACCTGCTCATGGACGACCCCGAGGAGGGCAAATTCTGGCGAGCCAAATTTGACTTCCAGGTGCGCGAAGTACCCATCGAGCGGGCTACCGCCGATGCGGGCATCACCGTCGATGAGTATATGCGCTTCTTCCACCCCGACCGCACCGAGCCGTGGTGACGTGCATGATAATGAAACGTGAAATAAGTAGTGGTTATAAAAATGTAATATCAAGAAATGAACAGACGTGATTTTTTGAGAGCATCGGCCTTATCTGCAGGCGGCCTGATGCTTATGGGTTTCAGAAGTCCTTCCCGAACTGCTGACGAGAAGAAAGAAGAGAACGGGATGGTGTACCGCACGCTTGGACGCACGGGCATCAAGGTGAGCACTATCGCTCTTGGTTGCGAGGGCTTTGCCCGGAAGAGCAAGCAGCAAGTGCGTGACGAGTTCTCGTGGGCCATCAGCCATGGTGTCAATTTCCTGGATCTGTACAGTTCCAACCCCGAACTCAGGGAGAACATCGGATATGCCCTGGAGGGGCGGCGCAACGAGTTCGTCATTCAAGGCCACATCGGCTCGGCGTGGAGAGACGGGCAGTACTTCCGCACCCGTGAGATGGAGGCCGTGAAGGACTCCTTCGAGAAGCAGTTAAAGGCCCTGCGCACCAACTACATCGACGTGGGCATGATCCACTATGTGGACGAACAGGCCGACTATGACGTGATATTCGGCGGCCCGTTCATCGAGTACGTCAAGGAACTGCGCCGCAAGCGTACCATCCGCTGCATCGGCTTGAGCACCCACAATCCCGCCATTGCCATGCAAGCGGCACAGAGCGGGTTGGTGGATGTGTTGATGTTCTCGCTCAATCCCAGTTACGATTTCGTGTTTGAAGACGGCAAGATCAAGGGCATCGCCCCAGAACGCGAAGCGCTGTATGAGTACTGCGAGAAAGAGGGGATTGCCATCGACGTGATGAAGGCCTTCGGTGGCGGTAACCTCCTGAACGCCGAATCGTCTCCCATCGGCAAGGCATTCACGCCTGTCCAGTGCCTGGAGTACGTCCTGACCCGTCCAGCCGTCGCCTCTGCCATGTGCGGCGTTCACACGCTGGAGCAGTTGGAAGCCGACCTCGCCTGGTGTACCGCAACTCCTCAGGAGAAGGATTTCGTGACGATGCTTGCCGGAGTCACCAGCTCGGACTGGAAAGGTCATTGCACCTACTGCACGCACTGCGCCCCCTGCACGGTGGGTATCAACATCGCCGACGTCAACAAGTACCTGAATTTGGCGAAATCACAGGGCAGCGTGCCCGAGACCGTCCAAGACCACTACAATCTGTTGGCGCACCATGCGTCAGAGTGCATCGAGTGTGGCAAGTGTTTGAGCCGTTGTCCTTTCGAGGTTCCCATCATCGACAATATGCATGAGGCGGCTCGTGTGTTTGGAATATAGTGACCAGGATATACACACCTGTCGATCGATAACCTTGACTGGGTAACAGAAATCGCAATAAACTGCGATTTCTGTCGGGTTTCCTACTTTGAGGCCTTCAAATCACCCATGAAAATCGCAATATATTACGATTTTTTGTGGATCTAGAGACCTTAGGATTTCTTGCGCGTCAATTTTTGCAACTACGGTTACAACAACGGTGGTTGCAAAAAACGGTGCATGCTATTACACTTCGTCCTGTTTTTTCTGTACTGAAAATTGATTGACAGTCACTTTTTCTCATGGGAAATTTGGTGTTTTCCCAGAAAATTGCGTAATTTGCGCTGCGTAAAATATGAAGTGACGATATGAAACTGATAAACAATCCGTTTGTGACCTATGGATACAAGGGTGCTGAGTACTTTTGTGATCGCCAGGAAGAGACCCGCAAAGTGATGATGGGCCTCAACAATGAGCGCAACATCACACTGATAGCTCCTCGCAGGATCGGTAAAACGGGCCTCATCCACCATGTGTTTGCCCAAATCAAGGAGCAGCAACCTGATGTGTGCTGCTTCTATATCGACATCATGGCCACCAAGAGCCTGGAGCAATTCGTGCAACTGCTGGCCCAAAACGTATTGGGTAAACTGGATTCCCCGACTCAAACGGCCTTGCGAAAAGTCTCGGAGTTCTTCAGCAACTTCAGGCCGACGGTGACGTTTGATGC
>ERZ842401.4264-NODE-4264-length-16825-cov-3.816637_pt1 | contig 16825 bp, 18 predicted proteins | sample MGYA00521270_ERZ842401 | MGnify/ENA primary metagenome ERZ842401 (study PRJEB31892, sample SAMEA3878208) | bioreactor metagenome | biome: Moose rumen | place: Sweden | collected 2011-10 | study: EMG produced TPA metagenomics assembly of the PRJEB12797 data set...
TACGAAAAAAAACACACGCTGATCAAAATAAGCACGAAAGGAGCAAGGCAATGCCGGATTACAAAGGCATGCAGTATCTCAGAAAAAAGCTCGTGATGAAGAAATCGCGGGTAGATCTGAGATACAGTTACTACGAGATGAAAGATCTGAGCCTGGACAAAGGGATCACGATCCCCCCAGAGCTTCGGAGACAATATCTATCCACGCTGGGATGGTGCGCGAAGGCGGTTGACGCCATAGCCGACCGACTCGTGTTCAGAGAATTTGAATCGGACAATTTCGAAATCTCTGAGATATTCCAGATGAATAATCCGGATGTCCTGTTTGACAGCGCATTTTTGTCCGCGCTGATATCCTCCTGCAGTTTCGTTTATATTTCCCCGGACACAGACGGATATCCCAGACTGCAGATCATAGACGGAGGCAACGCGACGGGCATCATTGACCCGATTACGAACATGCTGACGGAAGGATATGCGGTTCTGAAGCGGGATGAGTGTGATCAGCCGATCCTCGAAGCATACTTTACAGCGGAATTCACAGAGTACCATCAGAAAGGCGTGGGAGCGATCAGGAGGGATCCGAACCCGGCTCCATATCCGCTTCTCGTGCCGATCATATACAGGCCGGATGCGCACAGGCCATTCGGACACGCCAGGATCAGCAGGACCTGCATGTACCTGCAGAAATTTGCGAAGAGGACGATGGAAAGATCTGATATCGCAGCTGAATTTTACGCGATCCCGCAGAGATATGTACTCGGAATGTCTCCGGACGCAGAGAGGATGGACAAGTGGAAGGCGACGGTATCATCCCTGATACAGATAGACAGGGATGAGGACGGAGAAAAGCCTGTCATGGGACAGTTTCAGCAAATGACGATGGCTCCTCTATCTGAACAGCTGAAGATGGCCGCGGCAAACTTTGCAGGAGAGACGGGACTCACAACAGACGATCTCGGATTTGTGTCTGATAATCCATCATCTGCGGAAGCGATCAAAGCGTCTCACGAGACGCTCCGTATCACCGCGAAAAAAGCACAGAGGACGTTCGGGTCCGGGCTTCTGAACGCGGGCTATCTTGCGGCGTGCCTGAGAGACAGATACCCGTACGAGCGCCGGCAGTTTTATCTGACGACGCCGAAGTGGGAGCCTATATTTGATCCGGACGCATCCGCTCTGACGATCATAGGCGACGGAGTTGCGAAGCTGAACACAGCTGTTCCGGGATATATGGGACCGGACAACATCCGGGATCTGACAGGAATTAAACCAAGCGAGGTTATGAGTTATGCAGGATATGACGCCGGCACTTCTGGAAGCGGTCGAACGCAGCTTCCGGGCGAACCTGAAGAATAACGCAAGAATCATACAGCTGCAGAAGCTGCTGGATTCAGGAAGAGCGACATACGTTGAAGCGGATGCGTATGCGGTGGAGGTCGGACAGGCTCTGGCCAGAGCATTTCGGGAGCACATGACGCCGGACGCGCTGCCGGACGGGAAAATGTATTATAACATCGCAAGCCGCGTGATCCCGCCGCCGCTTAGGACGAGCTATAAGGAGATCGCGGACTTTGCAGAGGCAATGCAGAAAGGCATGAACGAGCGAGCCCGGATAGGCATCAAAGTCCAGAGAGCGGCATACAATGCAGACCGTGAGAAAGGACTGATCGAGTACACAGTCGGAGCGGAAAAGTTTGAGACAGTTCAGAAGAGCTTTGAACAGGATCTCGTGAATTTTGGCCAGGCAGTAGTAACAGACACGCTGAGGGCGAATGCGGAATTCCAGTACCAAGCAGGCCTGAATCCTATAATCCGCAGATCAGCAAGCGGAGGCTGCTGCGAGTGGTGCCGAAGCCTGGCGGGGACTTATGATTATGAAGATGTCAGAGATACAGGAAATGATATATATCGGAGGCATCGAGACTGCAGATGCAATGTGGTATACGAGCCCGGAGACGGGCGCAGACAAAACGTACATACAAAGAGATGGTCGTCGGATATAAGACGAATCGTTCAAAATGAGTAAAAACCGCAGGCAAAAGCCGGGCGGTTTCTTTTGCTATAAGGCGGGGACAAGGATGGGACCGTGACGAATGTAAAAAAGAAAACCGGAAGGCAGGAACCGACAGCATCCAGAGTGCTCACATACGAAAAGACATTCGGGCAGGAAGCGATCGATCTATACGAAAAAAAAGGCAAGCAATCGTATCCGTGGCAGCAGCTGCAGATATTCGACATCATGGCCGTAAACAAAGACGGCCAGTGGATACACACAAGATACGGGTTTGAGGTCCCTCGCCGAAACGGGAAGAACGAGATCGTAACCATAAGAGAGCTATGGGGTCTAAAGAACGGGGAGCTGATCCTGCACACGGCTCACAGGACAGATACGGCGCATAAAGCCTGGGAACGATTAAAAAAATCAGTCGAAGACGCCGGGCTCGAGATAGTGTCCTCGTACAGAGCGTATGGAAAAGAACACATCGAGATCGCTGGCGGAGGACGCGTGGAGTGCCGGACAAGGACGTCAACAGGAGGCCTTGGAGCCGGTTATGACCTGCTTATAATCGACGAAGCGCAGGAATATCAGGATTCGCATGAGTCTGCCCTTAAATACACAGTGACAGACAGCGAAAACCCACAGACGATATTCTGCGGAACGCCGCCAACGCCGGTCAGCTCAGGAACCGTGTTTGTGAAATATAGAGCATCGACACTAGCAGGAGAGAACGCGAACGCAGGCTGGGCGGAGTGGTCCGTCGATGATATGACGGATCCTCGGGACAAAGAAGCATGGTATGAAACAAATCCGTCGCTCGGCTATCACCTGAAAGAGAGAGCGATCCTCGATGAAATAGGGGATGACGACCTGGATTTCAATATCCAGCGCCTGGGATTCTGGACACGACAGAATCTAAAGTCAGCGATCAGCGAAGCAGAGTGGATGCAGCTGAAAGAACCGAAGCTGCCGAAACTGAAAGGACGACTATACGCGGGAATAAAGTACAGCAGAGACGGGTCAAACGTCTGTATGTCTATCGCGGTCAAAACAAAGGACGACAGAATATTCGTGGAAGCGATAGATTGCCGACCGACAAGAGCCGGAACTGCATGGATAATTGCGTTCCTGCGGGAAGCTGATGTCAGGAAGGTGGCCGTGGACGGGGCAAACGGACAGAATCTGCTCGCAGGAGAGATGAAAGACGCAGGGCTAAAGGTTCCGATCATGCCGACGGTCAAAGAAATCATATCGATAAATGCCGCGTTCGAACAGGCAATTTATGAAGAAACAATATGCCACATGGGGCAGCCGTCGCTAGTTCAGTCAATAGGTAATTGTGACAAAAGAGCCATCGGCTCAAACGGAGGCTTCGGTTACAAGTCACTGAAGGACGGAGTCGAAATAGGGCTGCTCGACAGCGTAGCAATCGCACATTGGCTGTGCAGAGAGACGAAGGAAGCAAAACCTCAGAGAGTAAGTTATTAAGAAGTATCTCAATAAAGGGAGCTTTTTATATTTAACGGAGACCACCCGGAAAAGTGGGAGAAAGGAGCCGACATGGCAGATTTTACACCAATAAACACGCAAGAGGAGTTCGATGCAGCAATCAAGGACAGGCTGGCCAGAGAGGCGAAAAAGTATGAAGGATATACATCGCCGGAAGATCTGGAAAAGATCAAAGCAGGCCAAAAAGCCGAGATCGATAAGCTGAACGAAGCAAAGAGCGCACTGGAAAAGGAAAAGGATAGCATCATCGCAGAAAGAGACGCCAAGATCAAGGGTTACGAGACCAGCTCGGCAAAAATGAAGATCGCCCGCGAGACAGGCCTAAGCTATGAAGCGATGGACTATATTCAGGGTGCAGATGAAGAGGCCATGAAGAAAAGCGCAGAGACGCTGAAGGCTCTTATCGGAAACGGAACATCCGCTCCGCCTCTGGGAACGCCGGAAAAAGATCCGAGTTCAGACCCATCAAAGGCGGCGTGGGCTAATTTCAGTAAAGGATTAACAAAAGAGTAAAGGAGAAATAAAATGGCTGCAAATTATATCGTAAATGCAAATACAAATTTTCCAGCTCCGATCGTAGCTGAGATGTTCGAGAAAGTGAATGGCAGATCCAGCATTGCAAAGCTGTCTGCCCAGAAGCCGATTCCGTTCAGCGGGGCAACAGAGTTTGTCTTCACAATGGACGGAAAAGCTCAGATCGTAGGAGAAAGCGGGAAGAAAGAAAAGAACCAGGCGAAAGCGGAACCTGTAGTGATCAGACCGATCAAGTTCCTCTATCAGACTAGGATCACGAAAGAATTCATGAATATGTCTGACGAGGCCAGAATCCCTTATCTGCAGGCCTTTGCTGACGGATTCTCAAAGAAGATCGCAGAAGGCATCGACATCGCGGCGTTCCACGGCCTGAATCCGTACACGATGACGGCTTCTGCTGTAGTTGGAAGCAATCATTTCGACTATGTAGCAACCGGAAACACTGCGGCATACGATCCGAACAGCGTAGATGATGTGATTGACTCCCTGATCCAGGCAGTCGTAGCCGATGGCGGCGTCGTCAACGGAATCGCAATGTCACCGACAGCCGGCGCGGATCTGGCGAAGATCAAGGTGAACGGCGTCGTTCAGTATCCGGAATACAGATTCGGCCAGAATCCGGACAGCTTCTATGGGATGAAGTCTGATGTGAACCCGACGGTGTCCATGGCGGAAACCGGCGCAGCAAAGGAAGATCAGGTTATCCTGGGCGACTTCCAGAACGCTTTCAGATGGGGCTACGCAGAAAATGTACCGCTTGAAATCATCGAGTACGGCGATCCGGATCAGACAGGACGCGACCTGAAAGCATACAACGAGATTTGTCTGAGATCTGAGGCATTCATCGGCTGGGGAATCCTCGACGCAGACAGCTTCGGTGTAGCTTATAAGACATCCGGAGCGACCGGAGCGACCGGAGGGACCGGAGCGTAATAAAATCTGAAACGGACGGCCGGATCTTGTGACGGTCATTTGGTACAACGGATAATTGATCTTATACGGAGAACATCATGAAAATATTGATAGCAGTGCCAACATTCGAAAGCATTTACCCGGACACGTTCAAATCGATCTACGATCTGAACACGTCCGGGCATGAATGCATTTTTGAATTCGTCCGCGGATACGATTGTGCGACGGCAAGAAACCGCATCGCGCAGATAGCGCTGGACAAGGATACAGACTATGTGCTGATGGTGGATAACGACGTCGTACTTCCAAAAAACGCACTCGTCAATCTGACAGACGATCTGAAAGAAGTATGCCTCGGATATTATGCGCACCGTGACGCAGATAATATTTATCGCGGGAGAACGAGCGTGTGCAAAACGGGATATTTCAACTATCCGCTGGAATCCGAATTCACTGAAAAGGAACTCGAGGATGCACGCGGACGAGGCGAGTACAAAATCGAGATCCACGGAGGTGGAATGGGCTGCGCGTTCATTAAAACAGATGTATTCCGCAGAATCAGGTATCCGTGGTACGACTGGGTAAACTATGCGGACGACAATCGTGGGATGCTGTCGGAAGACCTGTACTTTTGCGAGCAATGCAAGACGCTGCACATTCCGATCTATACGGATTCAAGGGTCGGATGCGGGCATATGCTCAGGCATGTACAGCATGTCATGAAGGAGTAGGAAACATGGTTTATAAAAATAAAAAAACAGGTTCCACCATAGAAACGGAAATTGAAATGGGAGGAAACTGGGAACTGGTATCGAAAATGGACAGCGAGAAAAGCAAGGTCCCTGCCAGAAAAGGGACCGGACAGAAAGGCGGAAAGAAAAAATGAGAACGTATGCGACCATAGACGACGTCCGCCAGCTCTGGCGTGACATGACCACAGAGGAAACATCGAAGGCAGGCTATTTGCTGCAGGTAGTTTCCGCGAGCCTCAGAGAAGAAGCGAAAAAAGTCGGGAAGAACCTGGACGCTATGATCGATGCAGATGAAGATCTGAAAATGGTGGCCAAGTCTGTGACGGTGGATGTGGTCGCAAGGGTGCTGATGACATCGACCGACCATGAACCAATGTCACAGGCGACAGAGTCAGCACTGGGTTATTCGGTCACCGGAACATTCCTGGTACCGGGCGGAGGCATTTTTATCAAGAAGTCAGAGCTGGCCAGACTGGGCCTGAGAAGACAAAGATATGGAGTGATAGATCTATATGACTATGATCAAGGGGATAACGGTTAAACTATATGAAAAAGTCAGGACCGGAGTGGATGGGTTCAATCATCCATTGTATGAAGAAACGCCGGTCGAAGTGGATAATGTACTGGTGGCGCCGGCATCCTCCGAAGGCATCGTTACGGAGCAGGACCTGCAGGGCAAGAGAGAGATCTATCTCCTGGCTATACCGAAAGGTGATACTCATGAGTGGAAGAACAGGAAGGTCGAATTCTTCGGACGGGTATTTAGAACAGTAAATGTTCCGGAAGAAGGAATCGAAGATCTGATACCGCTCGACTGGAACAAGAAAGTGAAGGTGGAAAGATATGAGTAAAATGAGGTTCGATTTGAACACGGCCGGAGTGAGGGAGCTGCTGAAGAGCGATGCCATGAAACAGATCTGCCGTGAACATGCATCCGGAATACTAAACCGTGTAGGCGAAGGATACGTCATGGAAGACAGAAGTTATCCGGAAAGAGCCGGCGCTGCGGTCAGGGTGGATTCATATGAGGCATACAGAGACAATCTGGAAAACAACACTCTTCTCAAGGCGGTGAGATAATGATCGAAAAAATTATATTAGATTATCTGGGCGGGCGACTGACGCCTCCCGTCTGGATGGAGATTCCGGAAGACGAAGATCTTCCGGATCAGTACGTCCTGCTAGAGAAGACGGGAAGCAGAAGCGGAGATCACATCAGAACGAGCACTTTCGCGGTGCAGTCTTATGCGCCAAGTATGGAAGGCGCCGCAGCGCTCAACGAACTGGTGAAGGAAGCCATGGACAACGCGATCGCGTTGGATACTGTCACAAGATCAACGCTGAATTCTGATTACAACTTCACTGACAGAACAAAGAGGTTATATCGCTATCAGGCGGTATATGATGTTACGCATTACTAAGAAAGGAGACAAAACATGTCTACAGATCCTAAAAAAACATCGGTAGGCAAGCCGCAGATCGGCGGAGCGATATTCAGAGCACCGCTCGGCACGACTCTGCCGACAGACGCGAAGACCGCGCTCTCTTCGGCCTATGTGAATATGGGCTATGTGAGCGATGAAGGACTTGTGAACTCAAAAGCAAGAGAGACCACATCCCTGAAAGCATGGGGAGGCGACATCGTCAGAGATGCCCAGACAAGCAAGACTGACACATTCCAGCTCAAACTCATTGAGCAGAGGAACATGGAGGTCCTGAAAGCTGTCCACGGCGACAGCAATGTCTCAGAATCGGGCGGCCTAATCACGATCCGTGAAAACGCGCAGGAACTGGACAAAGCTGTCTGGGTTATCGACATGATCCTGAATGATGGATATCTGAAGAGAGTGATCATTCCGGAAGGCAAGATCACAAACGTAGGAGATGTCACTTATAAGGATGATGAACTCATTGCGTACGACAGCACGGTCTCGGCCTATCCGTACAGCGCGTACAGCGGAGATACGCACAGAGAACTTATCGAAGCGGCGCCAACGGGAGCAACCGGTTCAACCTCGTAATAAGGAGAACAAATCATGAGGAAAGGGAAAACGGAGTCAGGATTCAAATTCGAACTGGATGAAGAAAACCTGAACGACATGGAGTTCATCGAAATGATGGCCAATGCGGAGCAGAACCCGCTAGCGTATCCAAGGATGCTCGAAAGGATGCTTGGAGAAGAGCAGAAGAAAAGACTGTATGATCACGTCAGGACAAAAGAGGGGAGAGTCCCTCCGGATCTGATCGACAAGGAAGTGGAACAGATATTTGAGCTGGCGGGGAAAGATGCAAAAAACTCCGAATCCTCGCCTGCATGATAGCAACTGACGAAGACGCTCTCATCTGCGACTTCGCAGAAACGTACAGCATCTATGACTATAGGTCGCTCCCGGTCAGACTGGTAGCGACCTATTCTGCTGGCTTAAGAGAAAACAGCAGAATCAAGATGAAAATGCGAGGCGATGTACTGGGAGACAGTGACAGGCTGCTCATAGGAATGATATATGACGCATTGATCCGAATTGGATGGCTAGGCGAAGGAGAACCGCCTTCGGTAGTGGATGCCATGTATGGGGAACTGCCGGAACCGGTCGAGCAGAAAAAAGAACTGAGATCGTACGCGAGCCCGGAAGAATATGAGCAGGCGAGGAAGAATCTGATAGAAAGGAGGCAGTGATGCCAGATCTAGGTACAGCATATGTCCAGATAGTGCCGTCGGCAAAAGGTATATCTGGGTCTATAAGAAATGTGCTCGGCGGCGAAGCAGACGCTGCCGGAGTGGCTGCCGGCGGGAAGATCTCCGGAAAGATCAAAGGAGCCCTGGCCGCTGCCGGGATCGGTGCCGCGCTAGGTGCCGGAATAACAAAATCGATCAAAAGCGGAGCGCAGCTTGAACAGGCGATCGGAGGAATCGAGACGCTGTTCAAGGATAGCTCCGACGAGATGATAAAGAACGCAGACAGGGCGTTCAAGACTGCGGGAATCTCTGCGAATACATACATGGAACAGGCGACGTCCTTCTCGGCATCCCTGCTGCAGTCGACTGGCGGAGATACGCAAAAGGCGGCGAGAATTGCCGACCAGGCGATCATAGATATGTCTGATAATGCGAACAAGATGGGCACGAATATCCAGGATATCCAGCATGCCTATCAGGGGTTTGCAAAACAAAATTATACCATGCTGGACAATCTGAAGCTCGGCTATGGCGGAACAAAGACAGAAATGGAACGCCTCTTGTCAGATGCGGAAAAGATATCGGGCCAGAAGTACGATATTTCGAATCTGGACGACGTTTATGAGGCAATCCATGTAATTCAAGGCGAACTGGATATCACGGGCACAACGTCAAAAGAGGCGGCTTCTACGCTGTCCGGCTCATTTGCTTCGATGCAGTCAGCGGCAGAGAATTTCTTTGCTGACCTCGCACTAGGAAGAAACGTCGGTCCGGCGATGGTAAATCTGGCAGAATCGGCAGGGACATTCCTATTCGGGAACCTGATGCCGGCCATTGGAAGAATCTTCGCATCTCTTCCGGAAGCGATCAGCGCGCTTATAAAAACAGGACTGCCGCAGTTTATGGCAGCGGGCTCGGAAATGATCAATGGCATCGTGTCAGGGATCCAAACGGCGGCTCCGCAGCTTGCGCAGAAATTGCCGCAGCTGGTAGGAAATGCGCTGAATCAAATCACACAGAATCTGCCTGCACTGATGGCCAAGGGAAGAGAAATGGTCGTGAATCTGGTCAACGGGATCACGAGCAACCTGCCGGTCTATATCAACGCCTTAACAAATATTGTAAGCAAGCTGCCGGAATTTCTGAAACAGAATCTGCCGGTAATAGCATCCAACGCTGGAGCACTCGTGGGTCAGCTCGCGGCGACCTTTTTGAAAAATCTGCCGAAAATCGTCGCAGCCGTGGCAAAGCTGGGGCTGACTATAATATCAGGTGTTTTGAAGAGCATCCCGGAAATGCTGAAAGCCGGGAAGAAGCTCGTGCTGAATCTCGCGAAGGGACTCGGCGGCTCTGTGCTCTCGGCCGTAAAATCCGCTGCGCAAAAGATCGTACGGGGGATCCTGTCACCGATCAGCGCCATTGGCGGCAAGATAAAAGGATACGTCAACACGGTCAGATCCGCACTATCATTCTCAGGCCTTGCAGCAAAAGTGAAGGGCATCTGGAACAGCGTGAAGAGCGCGATCACAGGCCCGATCGAGAGCGCGAAAAATACCGTATCCAACATTATAAAGAAAATCAAAGGCTTCTTCCCGCTGGGAGGAGGCAAACTGTTTACCGGGATCAAACTCCCGCATTTTTCTGTTTCCGGGGGAAAATTTCCGTACGGAGTAGGCGGGAAAGGGTCAGCTCCGAGTTGGAGCGTGAGTTGGTACCGCAAAGCAGAGGACCAGCCGTACATGTTCACTAAAGCGACCGCATTCGACATCAGAGCGGCCGGCGAGCATAATGACGAGCTCCTCTATGGCCGGAGAGCCCTCATGGAGGATATCAGAGAAGCGGCCGGATCGGTGTCACAGCCAATCACACAGAATTTTTATGTCACCGTGGACGGCGCGGAGAATCCGGAGAAATGGGCCAGAGGGTTCATGCGAACAGTTAAGATGGAAGCGAGGACAGTGTAATGGCCAAAACTAAAAAACCAACAGGTCTGAGCATCAAAAGAGAAGATAATAAATTTACGATTTCCTGGAAGATCGCCGATAAAGATTACGGAAACGGCCAGCAGCTGCAGTACAGATTAAGCCACTGGAAAGCAGGAAAATGGGAATCTGTCAGCATCGGTGCCGCGATCAAGTCAAAGGCGGTAAGCATCACTGTCAGCAATTTATATCCGTCAACATCAAACAAGCCGGCGTCGATCACGTTCAGAGTCAGAGGGAATCGGAAAAAATATAAGGACGGAAAGAAAAACGTAAACCCTGGCTGGTCGGACTGGTCGGAAAAATCATTCACCATAAGCCTTCCGAACAAGCCGTCCATTACAGCGGCTTTAGACGATGTTCTTTCTAACATCACATCCTTTTCATGGGAAACGGAAACGTCTGCAAGCGACAACAAATGGTTCCGCGACATAGAATGGCAAACGATACTTGTTAATAACTGCAAAGAAACAGACGGAGGAAAACTAACGTGGGGAGCAGGTGCACTGGGTTGGAGTACAGGAACAGGATCCGCAACAGGAAACAGGAGCATAACAGAAGACACGGAACTGATAGCCGACGAATCCTATACAAGATGGTTCCGCGCAAGATCCAGAGGACCGGCCGGACCGTCTGACTGGAGATATGCGAAGCATGTTTATGCACACACATATCAGGCAAAGGTCGGCGACACCGCAGCGAAGGAAACGGATTCAAACGGATTTGAGTGTGAAGTGACATGGGATGCCACGGCAAATGCGGCAAATCCTATAGATCAGACTACGGTGCAGTACGCCATAACGATCCCGACAGCAGACTTGGGGTGCCCATCCGGAGCGAGCTGGCAGGACGCAAATATATCGGCAGACACTTCGGGGTCAGACAAAGCAAGATTTTCAGTGGATGACACGCTGTCGACTGACGAATGTTTGTTTATAAGAGTTAACACGAAACACGACAATTATGTAACATACGGAAAGGCTACACTGTCAGCTGTCGGATTTCTGAAAAACCCATCGGGCGTTTCAGTAGTAACGGACGACGCGACACACCGGGCAACGATCACTGCCACAAACAATTCAGATGTTCCGGACGCGTTTCTCATTGTCGAGTACAGAGGGACGAATGATCCATCCGGGAGCTTTATTTGCGGGATTATCCCTGCAGGCGGGTCCAGCGTTACGGTGCAGGGGCCTGACTGGTCAGATGAATCCGCGGTTGCGTTCGGCGTGAGGGCCGTGGCCGGATCATACAGCCAGATCACGAGAGCGGATGGCGCGACATGCTATTCCGTGGTGGAGAAGATGCGATCCCAGCAGACTGTCTGGGAGGGAGGAACGGTGCCATCAGCACCGGCAAACGTGACAGCATCGCCTACAGAAACAGCTGGCACTATAAGAATGACATGGGACTGGACATGGGACGACGCAAACGGAGCAGAAATATCATGGTCAGATCATGAGGATGCATGGGAATCGACTGATGAGCCAAGTTCGTACACCATAGACCACATCCATGCAGCTCACTGGAACATATCCGGGCTGGAGACAGGACAGACATGGTATGTCAGGGTCCGACTGATCAATAAAACAGGATCCGATAGTGTGACTTATGGGCCATGGTCGGACATCATAGCGGTAGATCTGTCGTCAGCCCCGAGCGTGCCTGTACTGGCGCTGTCTCCGGGAACGGTCACAGAAGACGGAAATGTCGTAGCCTCCTGGGCGTATTCAACAACGGATGGATCACAGCAGGCGTATGCCGAGATCTGTGAAGCGGAAATCACAGGAGGCGGCATAGTTTACGGGGACATCATCGCTCATGTCGAAACCGCACAACACATCAGTATAAATGCGGCCGAAGCCGGATGGCAGGCCGGAGAAACACACGGGCTTTGCGTCCGTGTCGTTTCTGCTTCCGGAAGAGTGTCAGACGCCTGGAGCGATCCTGTATTTGTCCATGTGGCAGAGGAGCTGACGGCAGAGATATTCAGCACGACGCTGCAAACAAGAACAATACCGGACGATGAAGAGGAAGAGACAACAAGGACGCAGCTATCACTCACAGAAATGCCTCTGACGGTAACTGTACATGGAGCAGGCGCGGGCGGGGAAACGATCTTGTCCATAGAAAGAGCGGAGGAATATCGGATCATAAGACCTGATGATTCTGTCGTTACAGGAAGTGATGGAGAAGTAGTCGCCGAGTTCGTGCAAAGCGGAGAAGACCCGATCGTGATCGATACGGACGACATCACGGGGTATTTAGACGACGGAGCACAATATTTGCTCCGGGCGACGGTCAGGGATGGATTTGGCCAGTCTGCAGAGGACACACTTGAGTTTGAAGTACACTGGGACCACCAAGCAATAGTGCCAAAAGCATCATGTAGCATGGATCACGCGGAATATGTGGCGTTTATAACTCCGATTGCTCCGGATGGAACTGAAGAGGGCGATACGGTGGACATTTACAGGTTGTCCACAGACCGGCCGGAGCTGATCGTGAGCGGCGGGCAGTTCGGCACGACGTATGTAGATCCGTTTCCAGCAATCGGCGAAAATGGCGGACACAGGATCGTGTTCAAGACAGCAAACGGAGACTACATTACAGAAGAAGGGCAGATCGCATGGATAGACCTCGGATACGAAGAGTGGGACTGCCTGGAATCAGATTACAACATACTTGACTTCGACGATGAGCAGATCCTTTTTGTTTACAACACTGATATATCGAGCAAATGGGAGAAAGACTTTAAAAGAACGGAATACCTGGACGGAGCCGTGGAAGGAGATTGGAACCCGGCGATCACAAGAGACACGAACGTGGACACGGTCATATTGGTCGAAGAAGATCCGGAAACAATAAAAGCCATGAGAAGGCTCGCGGAACATCCGGGCGTATGCCATATCAGAACGAAGGAAGGTTCATCGTATGCGGCAGACATCCAGGTGAAAGAAGACTGGAAATTCAGTGAAGGGCATAAACTGGCTGCATACAGTCTGGATGTGTCCAGAATCGGTTCTCAGGGCTGCGACGGAGTCACTTATGAGGAATGGAAAGGATAAGAGATGGACTGGAGCAAAGGATTCAGCGCCTCATATCATATGGGCATCGTCGACAAAAGGACATGGAATGACACATCTCGCCGAGGCATAACCGGCGGGAGCATTTCTCGATCTGAGACAGGTTTGCGGCAGTCGGCAGATATAAGCTGCCCAAACTACGAAACCGGGGCAGAACGGTGGATAAGGATATGGCTTGATGCAAAGCAGACGGGAGGATCTGCGAGAGTTGCCCTATTCACGGGACTTGCATGCTCGCCAAGCGTGAGACTGGATGGCAAGGTCAGAGAATGCCCTCTCGAGTGCTACTCTGTCCTTAAACCGGCGGACGACGTGATGTTGCAGCGCGGATGGTACGCTCCGGCAGAGATGAACGGAGCACAGCTCGCGCAGACAATGCTGAAAGAAGTCACTCCGGCGCCCGTGGTCGTGGAAGGTGAATCGCCAAACCTGCAGCAGGCGATCATCGCGGAAGATGGAGAAACGGTCCTCTCGATGGTGGATGCGATCCTCGACGCGATCGGCTGGATAATGTGGATAGACGGTATGGGGGTTATACATATCTGCGAGAAAACAAACGTAATCAGCGCTGAGTTTGGCCGCGACTACGATGTGGTCGAAACAGAGATCGAGATCGAGCAGGACTGGTTTGACTGCCCAAATGTATTCAGAGCGGTCGCAGATGATATGACGGCTGTGGCAAGAGACGACTCGGAAACGAGCATGCTCTCGACAGTATCCAGAGGAAGAGAGATCTGGATGGAGGAAACGAACTGCGACATAAATGATGGAGAATCCATTGAAGAATACGCGGTCAGAAAGTTGAAAGAAGAGCAGGAACGGTCGCTGACGATCTCATATAACCGGAGATTTCATCCGGACGTGAACATAGGTGATCTGATCAGGCTGAACTACCCGGGGCACCAGCTGCAGGGAACATATAGAGTAAACAGTCAAACTATAGAGCTGGAATACGGAGCGAGAACATCAGAGGAGGTGAGCGCATGAACGAGTCAAAACTAGCGAAGGCTCTTCTTAAGGCACTCACAGAAAGACAGTCGAGCGAAACGAAATCATACGATGCGCAGGCGGAAGTGAAACGGGTCGAGGATAATACTATATGGGTCCATATTCCGGGCGGAATCGACGAGACACCGGTAAGAAAGACCATATCGGCAAAGGCCGGGGATAAAGTCCAGATCAGGGTGTCCGGACGGAGAGCGTTCATGGTTGGCAACGAGACAGCACCGCCAACGGACGACACGACTGCTCGAACGGCGAACAGGAAAGCGGCGAAAGCCATTGTAGAGGCTGAAAAAGCGCAGGAGGAAGCGGAAGGCGCACTAAGGACGGCAAAGACGAAGGCAAGGACATATCAGACGTTTGATGATATCAAGCCGTCGCCGCCATATAATGTGGGAGATATGTGGATCCTGACATACATGGATGACGGCGGGAACCGGATCCGGGAACTGTATACGTGCGTCATGGCCAAAAAAGAAGAGGAGGAATTTGAACAGACAGACTGGGAGCTGTCTGCTACAGACGACGCAACAGCAGCGGAAGCTCTAGGTATAGCGAACTCGCTCCTCGGATGGTCCGAGGACATCGACGCCATCATTGCAGAACTCACACCGATTTCCGAATTCGACATGATCACGAATGACTTGTCAGATAGGATCTCGGATTTAGACTGGTATGGATATTTGAATCTGTATGGCAGGGACGGAGGCACACCGGTCATTGAGCTGGGATCCAGAGAAAAATCCTCATACGTTCTAATAACAACACCGAGCAACCTTGGTTTTTATAAAAACAACGGAGAAAACGGAGGATTAGAGACACAAGCGACAGCGTACTTCGGAGAATCAGCCACGCTAGGCCTGTTTGGCCTGATTGCGGGAGTGCTGGAAGCGCAGAAATATCTGACCGTCGGGAACTTCGTATTGATAGCTAATTCGGACGGAAGCCTCACGGTCAAGAAAGTAGGTGAATAATGGCCATCACATTGAAAGGGACGAGCGTAAATTATACGATCAGCACGCCATCGACGTTTACGATCAACGAAGCGAACATCGACCAGAATGTAAGTGCGGTATATTTACCAACAGTCACAAGGAACAAAACAGGATCTGCGGCAACGAGATACATCGTATTCTCGATCGGGCAGAATACGGATTCATATAATATCGCATGCTACAGGGCGGTATTTACTGCCTCCGGGAAGACGGCAACAGTAACAGCGATGAATTCACTGATATCGCCGATTCGCATGGGGGGTCTGGCGAACCTGACGTTCAATAGATTGTACGTGGGAATCGACACGACGGCGGCGCTGGATTATTATTTCGATTCCGGATATGTGAGTTGCACAAAAAAAATAAACCTGTATCCAACTATCACATTGACGCCGACATATACGCAAAATTCGCCGGATCAAAGCGTGTTCGGTCGGATCATAAACATCTGCCAGGCAGCCGTAACTGCGACTATAAAAAACAGCTGGTCATATACGGGTGGAACCGTCACTGTGGCGCTGACGAGCTCGTCTATCTCCGGCGGAGGGAAGTCTGTATCCGGAACAACAGGAACGACGCTCACGCTCAATGTAGGAACAATGCAGAGCACATCGATCGCAGTGACAGCCAGCGCAAAGAACGCTCAAGGGCTAACATCCAGCGCGACGGTCACATTGACCTGCGAGAACTACGCTCCTCCGGACATCACTTCGGAGACAGCAATCAGATCCGCAAACAACGAGAAAAACGCAGTCTTAACGATTAATTACAAGCTGCATGCGATAAACCAGAGGGGAACGAGCGGAGCGATTTCTGTGTCGTATGCTATCACAGATGGGAACACAACCATCGTGAGTGGAACAGAGACAATCTGTGCAAGCGGGACGGCGCTCTCATCTCTCACGGGATCAATCACGATCAATGTCACAGGCGGCCTACTGAACGAGGATATCAACTATTCCCTGTCTCTGCAAATCACAGACAGAATCACATCCGGAAATACAAAAAAGGACATCATAACCTCGACATTCCGACTGCTGCATCTCCATTCCGGAGGAAAGGGCATCGGAATCGGAGGAGCCGCTTCGGCAAACGGTCTGAAAATTTACAATGGACTGATGATCCACGACGAAGATGATTTGTATGACGCGGTCGTGGCAGCTGGATTCGGAAACAGTAATGATATAGACATCGTCGATCTTCTAACGAGGATCCTCGGCGCCTTATAAGATAAAGTCAGTAAAGGAAGGAGGAAATCATGGCAGTAACCGAAGTAGATGTGAGCAAGCGGACAAACACGCTGCTGATCGGGGTGCAGGGAGAGATCAATGCGCAGACATTCCATTTTGATCTTTCATCCTGGATCGAGGAATAC
>ERZ842401.4265-NODE-4265-length-16824-cov-8.025762_pt1 | contig 16824 bp, 22 predicted proteins | sample MGYA00521270_ERZ842401 | MGnify/ENA primary metagenome ERZ842401 (study PRJEB31892, sample SAMEA3878208) | bioreactor metagenome | biome: Moose rumen | place: Sweden | collected 2011-10 | study: EMG produced TPA metagenomics assembly of the PRJEB12797 data set...
AGCGTCCGGAGTTTTATGCTTGAGCGTGTGGCCTGCGACGACGATTACAGGACTTGTAATTTTAATAGCGGTGTATATTTTGAACAGGAAATAAAAATTATACGCAGACCTGTTGCGGGCCTGCGTTTTTTTTATTGAGATTAAGAAACATAATGGAATAAAATTCCTCTCGCAAATGATATTAAAGCTCCGTCATTAGCTTTCTGGTATAAAGAGATTACGGCTTCGTTAAGCAGATTGTCAATTTTTGAGCTGTTTCCGTCCGCAGCTTCCCAGCGTGGCTTATACTCTTCACCGACGGACTTAACAGCTTGAGGCAATGCGCGGTCTCTATACATTGCTTTGATTGTATTATATGCTCCAACTCCAAGAACAGCAGCAACAATAAGCCCTATGGGTGTCAGTAAAAAACTCGCTAGAGCCGCAATAAACGCCAGCGGTCCGAGTGCGAATAATGCAACGACAGCAATAAATACTGCCCAGCCGTAACTGACTAAATTACGTGTTGATGTAAGTGTTAATAACGAAACATGAAAGAGCTGCTCAAGTCCGTAATTATTTTTCTGACGCGAAATTTGATCTGCTTTATTGATTACGTCCGACATAAAATCATTAAAACTATAATATCTGCTCATAAATTATTTCCTCCACTGATGATTTGCAGGATTATATTTTTTTATCTGGGCTTCAAGTGCTGAAATCAATTCATTTATTCTGCTCAACGACAAAATATTTTCACTTGATATAACGATTTCTTCATCTTTGAGAAGTCCGGCTATATGTTTGTGGACAGTGTCAGCTTGATTGATATATGCCTTACTCTTTTCAAAGTCCTTTTGCTGAGACCAGTAAAATAATGCGTTGCACGAAAAAATATATTTGCCTCCAAGCGGGATAATTTCCAAGCCTTCAGAATTAATCCACGAACGAATTTCATTAATAAAATTCATATTGGCCGGATGTGATGGGAGCCATTTTTCCTGTCTTCGTCCGTCCGAGCAATTCATAATAATAGACACAGCAGGACATTTTTTACAAAGCTGCTTAAGAATATCTCTGTTGAGTTCGGTCAAACCGGTATTCGAGATTACAAACAGACAATAATTCACGTTCTCTAATATTTTCCAGGCTTTAGCTGTATCTTCATTATTTGCGTTAAAGCCTGGAGTGTCCACAATATCACAGAATTTAAGAATTTCTGCAGGAACTTTTGCTTCGATATTAAAGCTGCTCCCTGATGAAATATCATCAAAACTTTTTGCCCTGAACAATTCATCGAGTGTTATATCTCGAAGATCCCCAGAAGCTAGCCTATATTGAATACGTTCATTCTCGGCGTATCTGTATCTTGCTGTAAGTGAAGTAGTAGCAAGCCCCTTGCCAGTGAGTGCAGTATATCGCCCCATAAAGCAATTTATCAGCGTTGATTTCCCGTTCTGAAGACTGCCGTACAAGGCGATAATCGGCTTTTCATGAACTAATTCTGCGGGAATATGGCCTTCCGACACAAAATCGTTCCAACTTCGCATTAAATTTCTCCAGTGCCCCAAATTGCCGTAATCTTGTCGAGAATTTTGCCGAGTTTCTCACGTAATGGAGCAATATGATTTTCGCGCCAATCTTTAGCTTTCTCAGCGATTTTTTCCCTTAAATCAGTGCTCATTCTCAAGATACTCAATCGCTTTTCATATTCTGCCTTGAGAGCATCCTTTTGGCTGTTAAGCATGATGTTAAAGACAGTGATGTAAAAATTACGAATGACGCTTATACCGGGCTGAGGAGGAGTTGTATCCATTTTGCCCTCGATTAATTTTGCTATAATTTGGCGTTTATTCTTCGTGATTGAAGCTCGAAGTCCCGTGGCTATTTCATCTGACAATCTCTTAATACGCTTATCTCGCATGGTCCGTGAAAGTGTGTAAACTAAACCTGCGACAGCTGACGCTACGAATATGACGATTTCAGCGAAACCCGGGATAATAAAATCTGCCGGTAAAAGGACAAAATATACCCAACCCATACCGACAAAAACAGCAAAACCTGCAAGCAAACTCTTTACGGCATCACCTATGTCATAGCTCATAGAAAGTGCTGTATTAATTGCAACCTGAATATCGCTCCGACTTATATCGCGGCTTATGAAACCGCTCAAGTTCGAGATAATAGGCTTAACATTTCGAAGAAGGTCATTTTTATCAAGTCCGAGTTTCTCCCAGAGCGCCGCCATTTCCCTTTCTGTATTGCGGACGTTTTTGCGGATTTGTTCCTTGTAAATTTCACTCTCCTCAAGCTCAAGTGACCATCGATTTCCAAGTTCATACATGACGGCTTCGTATTTATTGCGGATTATTCTCTCGCATATCGTCTTGAGGCTGTCTCCACCGACGATTTTGTGCCAGATATTTTTGACGTTGCCGACAAAACCGGTCGAGTCGAAAACTTCAGGGGATGCTTGTTCTGCTGCTTCATCAATAGCTTCAAGAATAACTTCGTCGTAATAATCGTTCGCGATAGCCTTATCAATACTTGAAGTGAATTTATCCTCAAGAATTTCTTCCGCACCCTTGTTAAATTTTTCTAGCAGTCTGCTAGCTTCCTCGTAAGATTTCTTTGCGGCTTCCTCATCGCCGACAATTGCTTGTTCACGCTGCGATAGAGCTGATTCGACTTCTTCAATTGCTTTGAAAACTGGCTGTGCTCCTAGATCTCTAAGAATTCCGGCCGTCCTCTTAGTCATAACATGTTCACGAAGTTTCTTAATCATGTCGGGCCACTTGCTTACGGCTAAAATCGCTTCTGTTGTTTCGGCACATAACCCTTTCTCAGTGAGCAGATCTGCGCATGCATCAGCGTCAATTGAACGAAGAACTTTTAACGTTGTTTTCTGCCAAGCATCCTTTATGACTTCTGTATCGTGAAGATAATTTTCCTTCAAATCAGCGATATATTCTTCGAGACACATTCTAGATTTCTCGGAGCACTCTTCAATCTCTTTGTCCGTTTTATCTGGATCGTTAGCTTCTTCAGCGAATTTTTTAGCATTCCTTAATTTCGCCACAGAAGCCTCTTTGACCTTTTTGAGGGTCATAAAACGTTTTGCAGAGTCCTCAAGAATTGCCCCGCTGGTCAGATCATCAAGTTCACCGTTAAGGATTAAAGTTCCCTGTGCTGAACGTAAAGCAAGAAACGCATTGTAATATAAAAATTTGCGTTGATGTTCAGCCGTGTACCCTTCGCTTTCGAGCTGAGATAAAATGGTTTTCTCAATGTTGTTCCTAATAATAAGCGGATTTTTGCGGAAATTAACGGCGAAACAGACTTTTGAGGCCATCCCTGCATTTCTGAGAGTTCGAAGCATATTGAGATCTTCTTCTTTGAGTTGTCTATCTCCTCGCATTAAGAACAAAACTACAGCAGCATTCCTTGCAGCATCAATTGCACGTTTAGTGTCAAATGAATTAACGAGCGTTCCGGGAGCGTCGATAATCGCAGTACGAGTTAAGCTCATAAATTCCGAATGTACAGGAATTACGATATTGTCAATAAAGACATGAAGGCACTGTAACGCTTCGAATAAGGGCTTACCATCACGACCTTTTTTGTTGAAGATGTCGAGTCCGTACTTTCTTAAACCGGCCCAACGTTCTTCCTGATCTTTATAGAAGGCTAAAAACGGTTGAATTCCTTTTAATGTCGAGTATTCTCCGTTGATGAGCGCGTTATATTCTGGGCTGTTGTAATATTTTAATGAGTACATAGCATTCTTCAGTCTGTCGAATTTGTGGTCTTGATTATATTCGGTTGGAGCCCTTTGATATTGTTTGAGTTCTCCTTCTAAAGCCTCCATGAGAATTTTTTGGTCCGACGGGTTATCAATATCGTAAATCCGCTCTGGATTGTTCAGACTGTCTTTGACACCTTCAAGTATACGCATAGTGATGATTTCTTTGGGATAAACATTAACTCTCACTTGAGAAGCGTATTCATCGTGATAAATCGTAACAGGAACTGCGCTCGTCCGAATTCCTCCGCCGGCTTTTCCACACGGGATAATTTCATGCCCATCTGCCATTGTTGCAGTTGTCGTTGATTTCCCATCCTGAGACGAAGCAAACAAAGATGCCGGCATAATATTTTCCTGCAGAATTTTAAAAGCCTGCTCAATGATCGGGGTAGCTTTACTGCCGATTCCAGCAAGCTCCTGTGTCTGATCAAGATCTTTTAATTGGGCTTGAGTCTCCTGCATTACATCAAGCGATTCTTGTCGCAATTTTTCAAAACTTGCTAATTCTTCTTCGCGTGTCATGATTTAATTATTCCTCCTTCTCTGATTGCTCTTCGACAATTTTTTTCTCTTCTTCTCCAGATAAACTTGTCTTCAAGCGTTCTTGTATTTCAACTGAGTTATTCAACAAAATATTATTAATTTGATTTTGCATGCTCAGTTTAACAATTTCTTCCAAGCTGATATTAGACATTAAGGCGAGAAAAGGTGAGAGTGCTCCAATCGGTAAAAGAGAAAGCCCCATAAACGGCAGTAATTTCTGGTACTTTGGTTTTTCAGTTGAGACAAACTCACGTAACGCATTCGCCGAAATTTTGTGTCCGTCTTTCTTGCTTTCTATTTCAGTCTTGAGTTTCCCTGAACGAATCCAACGCCGAACAGTTTCCTCGCTCACAGAAAAAATAGAAGCTACATCGGAAACTGTGAACATAATTTGTGTTTCGTCATTCAATGTATTACCCCCTTGATTGTTAAAGACGTTATTAATATTTTAATGATACATTTGTGTGTGGATGCGATAAATTATAACATAAGAATATTCAGTGTAAACACATATAAATATTCACATTAATTTTTCATCATCAATATGAAGGCCAATGTGAAGCGATTGAGTTCGTCATGACTCGTACAAATCAAGAGCTAAGCAAGTATAAGAGTAATTGAAAATCTTAAATCTAAACGGAAGAGTACGGGACAGCTCGGCCCTAACTGAGAGATATTAACTCCTCTTCAGCGCCTCCGAATTGTTCCAGACTTCAGAGACACTGAATCGTAATTGATTATGTCCTCAAGAAGTGATTTAGTCTCGTCGAGAGTTAAGCGATTTGCGAGATTGTCAGTTGATTTGTCAATCTGTAAACTGACGCTTGAAGTAAATCTATGTTTGCTTCTTTTATGGCTGAAATTATCTCGTCGTTGAGAAGTGTTAAGTTGCTGAGTACAGAGATTGAGAAATCTTTTTCCCTTGCGTGTTTCAGAATTAGGATGAAGTCTTTATGAAGGAGGCATTCTCCGCCTGAAAAAGTAACTTTGAGAGTTCCCATTTCTGCGAGCTGGTCAAGAATGCTGATTACTAATTCCGTCTCTAAGTCGTGAAAATCTCTTGAGCGTCCGGCGACGTATCAAATTCCATTCTTGGGGCTGTCTTTATGTCCGTCTGGGAGTAACTAAATGAAGGCATTTTCGCGTCGATTTCGTCCTCCGTCATTCCAGAGACAACGAAACCTTCAGCCTCAAGCTCATTCACGAAGTCAGCAAAGTCTCCGGCCAATTCCTCACGGTCAGCACCAGTGTAAATTTTCATGAGGTCATTAATGATTTCGTTTATAGATTTCGGCTTGCGTGTAATTTGTTGAAGAAAAATTTTCCCGTTGATGTCGTAAATTTTATCCTGCTGAGAACGACCTTCTTCTTACGCTCTTCGCTATGATTTTCAGTTTGCTGTATGTCATCATAATTTTCGTAGCATTTTCCAGATAAATCTATAAGCACATAACTTGCTGTACTGTGTTTAAATAGATTGCTATAACACGTCAAAAGTCATGTATTTTTATATGGTTATGGCATAAAAACTTGTTTTGCCTAAAAATTTTTTGAGCCTATCAATTCTCTCATTGTTGATGCCAGCGAGACATTATCACAGAAAAACTCTCATTCTGACATGATAACGCAAAATTTTTCTGCCGTGTTCATCGCAATAAAAATCTCAGCTCGTAAATGAAGTAACAGCCTCCCGCGATTAATCCCAAGCCGCAAAGTATATTCACAGCCCTCAAAACTTTATCGCCCCTCTCACTCTGAAGAAATCTCGTGAAAACTTGAGCGAACGTCCCGGCCAAGATTAACACGAAACTATAGCCGAGCGCGTAAAACAAAACTATCATAAATCCTTCGGACATTGCCAGCGACAAAACAGGACTTACATACGCAATTGAACACGGCCCGACCGCCAAACCTGAGACAATTCCGAGTATGATTGCTCCTTTCACGTTCTGAGGTTCTGTTCCTTTTCCGCCTGAGCCGAGAGCAAAGAATTTCACGTGAATTATTCCCGTCAAATGCAAGCCCATCACGATAAAAATAATCGCTGTTATTAACGTTAGAAAATTAGATGGAAGAAATTGGCCTAGCCCGGAGATTATTAACGCGACGAGAACGAGATTTAAGATTATTCCCAAGCAAAACGCACACGAAATCTTGAAGGCTTGAAGACGTGAAGGCTCTTCCGTGTTCGTGATGTAGCTGATAACGAGAGGGATTATGCTTATTCCGCAAGGGCTTAATAGGACGCTGGCAATTCCCCATAAAAACGCTCCGAAGTATTGCAAGGCTCCAGAAGAGAACATGACGTCAAAAATTTCTTCAAGCATAAAACTTCCACTCCTTAATAAAAATATACCTGCAAGAAATTTTCTCACAGGCATATTCGCAAAATTTTCTTATTCTTACTTGCTGTCAGCGAGTTTATTATTAGCAAGCCATGTTGTTTCAGCCTTCCGCCGCCGTGTGAGCAGAAGGGCATTATGATTTTCCCTGTGAAATCATAACTCTCAAGAAAAGACGCTATCGGCATCGAAATTGAAGCCCACCAATTAGGATAACCAAGCATGATAATATCGTAATCGTCAAAGTTTTTCACTCGTCCTCTCAATCTCGAAAATTTCGGCTCCCGTCTGTTTCTGAATTTCATACGCTATTCCCTCCTGAGCGTGAAGTTTCCTGCACAGCTTGAGACGCGATTAATCCTGTTCCGATTTGGCCGCGCGCTAACCTGAAACCGACGTTGTAAAGCCTTCTTTCTTGAGGAGCTGCCGCACGATAAGCCAAACGCATATTCTTAGCAAAGTCATTCCAGCCTCCTGAGACATCATAAGGTGCGTAAATATCCCAGCACCATTCGCCGACATTCCCGTGCATATCGAATAATCCCAGCTTGTTAGGCTCAAAAGTTCCGACTTCGACAGTTTCAGCGCGATAAATTCCCGGCTTTGTCGTCAAATTGCTCTGTGTCCCGGCTCTGCAAGCAAATTCCCATTCTGCTTCGGTCGGAAGCCTGTAGCCATCAGCCGATAAATCCCACGTAACTTTTGAACCTTAAACTTTATATGCTGGCGTTAAATTTTCAGCGAGACTTTTAGCGTTGCAGAAATTCACAGCCTCTAACCATGTAACATGTTCGACGGGTAAGTTCTCTCCGGTGAAACTCGAAGGGTTATCATGCATGAGTGAATTATATTCCGACTGCGTAACTTCGTGGCGGGCAATCCAGAAATCATTAATCATCACTTCATGCTGTAACTCATCATCACTTCTCCAGTTCTCGGAATTAGGCGAGCCCATCAAGAATTTTCCGCCCTCGACGTGAACAAACTCATCACTTGCAAAAGCTGACGACGAAAATATCATCAGCGTAATCACTATCAATAACATTAACATTCTCATTATTCATCCTCCTCAAGATGTAATCCCTTTTTGCTGAGAATAACATTTGCCGGGAAATTCTCAAAAACTTTTCGCGACAATAACAATTCATCAGCTTTATTCCTGTAATTAATATATTCTTGGGATGCTAAATATTTCTCTCGTGCTTGGTCGTCAACGTAAGTTTCGAGGGTATGAACGAAATTATTTCTTGCTTCCTGCTCTGACGTTGCGAACATTACGAGAACTCCGGGATTTTCTGAGACCGAACGCGTCATTTCCTGAGTAATTAATGCCTTGAACTCGTCAAGTTTTTCAGGCTTAACTTCGGCCAATGTCATAAAAACAGTTTTTCCCGTTCCTTCTGTCTTTTGCTCAAGAACGATTTCGTCAACCGGCAAAATCTTCAAACTCTCAAGAATTGGCTTGCGTTCCTCGATAAAAGTCTTGAAACCCTCGTTTGACCTGTGAACTTGATATGCGGCTTCATCCTCGTAAATCTCAAGTATTCTCATCAAGTCCGGATTTTCCTTAGCGATTGCCCCGTAAAGTGAATAGCTTCCTTTTTCATTAGGCGTGAACTTTGCGACCGTTCGTGAGCTTATTGCGGCCATCTCAGACATTTTGCCCGTTTTAGCTTCGAGAATTGCCCAGTGAACTTTTAGCCTCTTACCTTCCGGAGCATGAACAGAATATCCGAAGGCCTGAGAGACTGAGAGAATTATGAACAAAATTATTAACGCAAAAACTTTCATGATTATTTTTTCCTGTCTGAGAGCAATATTCCTCCAACTCCGATATTGTCAGGATTATTCTCACGGATTATCGCGATAAATGCTTGTTCGGGAATTCCCGTAATTTTTGACGCTGATGCTGTTAATTCCTTCGCGAGCTGCTCCTTCTGTTCCTTTGTGAGTGGACCTGCTTCAAGTGTAATTACTGGCATGATAATTCCTCCTGATTGAAAATTGAAAAATTTTTTATGGATGAAAGTATTATAAACGCTTGCACTCGGTTTTAAGCTATCGTGAATTTATGCATCAAAATAGAACGTGTTATATTTTCTCGTTAAAATTTTTTTGAGCATGAACAAGTGAAATTTATTCTTGCTACGTAAAATTACCCATTGCGTTTTTAGCCTTTCAGCGTTAATATTCCCCGCGTTGTTGATTAGCACTCTTCATTATTCGGTGCTAGTAGAAAAACAAAAATGTATAAAGCTGTTGAGAAATTTTTGCAGAGTAAAGCGATCGTTTTTGAGGCAATTCGTAAGAATTCTTGAGAAGTTCCACGAGGTGTTTTAGAAACTCTTGAAAGGTTATCGCAGAAGAGCTGAAAAGTTATGCAAAAAGTTTTGATACACAACATTATGAACTCAGAATATTTAATTAGGAGGAAAGATAAATCATGAAACTTAAACCATTAGGCGACAGGCTCGTTGTGAAAGTCCTGACGCGCGAAGAGAAAACCAAAGGCGGAATAGTTTTACCCGACACAGCCAAAGAAAAGCCCACTGAAGGTGAAGTTATCGCAGTAGGAACCGGCAAAGTTCTTGACAATGGCCAGAAACAGCCCGTAGAAGTCAAAGTCGGCGACAGAATTATATTCAGCAAATACGCAGGAACTGAAGTAACAGTAGACGGAGAAGAACTCGTAATTTTCAGCGAGAGAGACGTACTCGCAATCGTAGAGAAATAATTATATAGAAGTAAGCAGGAGGAAAATTTAATTATGGCTAAAATTCTTTCATTCGGCGAAGAAGCTAGAAGAGCTATGCTTCGTGGCATTGATAAAGTTGCAGATACAGTAGGAGTTACATTAGGCCCCAAAGGAAGAAACGTTGTACTCGAGAAAAAGTTCGGTTCACCGATGATCACGAATGACGGCGTAACAATCGCAAAAGAGATTGAGCTTGAGGATCCGTTTGAGAATGCTGGAGCTCAGTTACTTAAGGAAGTTGCATCAAAGACTAACGACATCGCAGGAGACGGAACAACAACAGCTACGATTTTCTCACGCGCAATTATCCGTGAGGGCATGAAGAACGTAGCGGCCGGAGCAAACGGAATGTTAATGCGTCAGGGAATCGAGAAGGCGATTGATTTTGTCGTCGAGGAACTCAAGAAGCAGAGCACGCCCGTCAAAGAGAAGGAGAAAATTGCTCAGGTTGCTTCAATTTCAGCGAACGATTCAGCAGTCGGTGCGTTAATCTCCGAAGCTATGGCTAAAGTCGGTGAAGACGGCGTAATCACAATCGAAGACAGCCAGACAGTCGGAACAACTCTTGAGATGGTTGAAGGCCTCCAGTTCGATAAAGGCTACATCAGCCCTTACATGGTAACAGACAGCGACAGAATGGAAGCAAGTTTTGATGACGCTTATATTCTCATTCATGACAGCAAGATTAGCAACATCAAAGATTTACTGCCTGTCCTTGAGAAAGTTGTACAGACCGGCAAGCCGTTAGTGATTATTGCTGAGGATGTCGAGGGTGAAGCTCTTGCAACGTTGGTTGTCAATAAACTTCGCGGAGTTATGCAGGTTGCGGCCGTAAAAGCTCCTGGCTTCGGTGACAGACGCAAAGCTATGCTTCAGGACATCGCTATTGTAACTGGCGGTGAAGTAATCAGCGAAGAGCGCGGAATGAAATTTGAGAATACCGAGCTTACTATGCTTGGACGTGCAAAGAAAGTTCGCATTACTAAGGAAGACACGACGATTACTCAAGGAGCCGGAAATCCTGACGAGATTAGACACAGAGCAGGCCAGATCCGCAAAGAGATTGAGGACTCAACATCGGATTACGACAAAGAGAAATTACACGAGAGACTTGCGAAACTTGTCGGCGGAGTTGCAGTAATTCAGGTTGGTTCAGCGACTGAGACTGAGCAGAAAGAGTTAAAACATCGTATCGAGGACGCTTTGAATGCTACACGTGCGGCCGTTGAAGAAGGCATCGTTGCTGGCGGCGGAGTTGCGGCTTTGAACTGTGCGGCGGCTCTTGAACCGTTCGTTGAGAAGTTATCAGGCGACGTTAAGACTGGTGCAAGAATTGTTCTTGACGCGTTAAAGGCTCCGTTATATCTCATCGCTGAGAACGCAGGTTATCAGGGCGACGTTGTCGTTGAGCGAGTGAGAAGCGAGAAGATCGGGCACGGACTTAATGCCGCGACTGGTGAGTATACTGATATGGTAGCCGCAGGAATTATTGACCCTGTGAAAGTTACTCGTTCAGCGCTCCAGAATGCAGGAAGTATTGCCGCAATGGTCCTCACGACTGAAGGCATCGTTGCTGATAAACCCGAGAAGAAGGACGCTGCTCCAGCAATGCCCGGCGGAATGGGCGGAATGGACGGCATGTATTAATAGATTTACGGAAGATAATAACAATCCCTGCAGGCTCAAGACCTGTGGGGAATTTTTTTGCGTCAATCGTTAAATTATGCTAATTTACTCTAAGCCATGATAATAAAAATTGCTGTATAAAATTTTTCAACGGTTTTAAGCCCAAAAGTGCCGCAACAAGTGCTATCACAATGATTACAGCGATAATTCTTGTGTTAAGTTTATTTTCGTTCTCGTCTGGCTCCTGTTCATTTTCTGGTGAGCTAAGACCAGACTTCTTAAACATTTCATGAGTTACAGATACAGCAATTTTTGAGGTATCAGCTGTTTTTGTCAGAGAAATTCTTTCATAACGTGAGAAAATCGGCTTAATGCCTTCAATAGAAAACGGCTTTTCCCAAATATCTGATATATAACGTTCATAATGTTCCAGTAAAAGCTTATACGTAATATCAAACTCTTCATGAATTTCCTCAATATCCTCCCGCTTGAAGACAAATCCCATAAAGGCGTGATTATTACTTCGGCCGTTATCGTTGTCAACACGAGAATACTTAGTTTCACGTCCGCAGAGCTTGTATAACTCAGCTATTTTTATGCTAACCCCAAGAACTATAAATTTTTTATCGCAGAACGTTATTTTAATTCCCTCAGAAGGAGCAATATCAAAGTATCTCGTTTCATTCCCGACATGCTCATAGACTTTCACGATTTCTTCGTTGGGGAAATTCTCAGGTTTTACTAAAAAGTTACCCTGCATAAAATCGTTATATTTTGTCCTGGCATGCATAATAAATGCAGCTTGCATATTTTTACCTCCTGAATTAAATAACAGTGAAATGAGGCGCAAAAAAGTCCCTGAGGTTCCTTCTGATGCCGCCTTCATAGAATATGCAGTCGTTATCGAAGAAGTCCAGCATAGACCGTGCATTCCTGGATAAATTTTCTGCGATTTGCTTATCTTGCCCAATTTTTTGTTGAAGACCATTTAGTATGTTTGAGTCAAACATCCTGTTCCAGAAAGTATTTTTTTCTCGAAAACGACGTTCAGTCTCTTCAATTCTACTTTTCGTATCCTTAATACTTTTTTGCAGCACAGACAACACAGCATAAACAATAGGTTTATCCACATCTTGAGGTGATGCATCTGCACGTCCTTCTATGCCTTCACCGAGCGTTACAGAGCTGACAAAAACTGGGAGCCCACTGTTGAAAATGTCTGAAAATCCTGCGTGAATAATGTTGCCTATCAAGTCTCGCCTTTCAGGAGGTATTAGGTCTCTTTTAGTTACTACTACAGCCAATGGCGGAATTCTTATATTATTCACGGCCATTAAATTAAGACGGTTAAAAATTATATCATCACCATTTCTTTGAAAATTTTGACGTACAATAGTTGTGTATGTGTCTATATCTGGAGCTTCAACGGCAAAAGATTCACCGTTTATTATGAGCAATAAGCATGATGACGTGTTAATGCTTTCTAGAACTTTTGTGAAGTCGGGAGTACCTGGATTTATTAATACAGAACCAGGATAATCAATCCATTCAAATTCACTGTTGGGGATTGGGTGTAAATTACGCATCAGGATGAAAGAATATTTTCTAGTAAAACCACTAGGTGCAGGCCACGATTCGGGAGAGCGTGTCGCGCCGTGAAGAATGTTTTCCAATACATTAAGGAAAAACGCATTATCTTTGTCATTGGGAGAGATTAGAGAATATCCTCTGCCCCCCCCCCCCTACTCATAAAATTATATGTGCCAACGAGGTAAGAAGTTTTCCCTGCCCCTGTAAAGCCTATAACTGTTATTTTGTTCATAGTCTCCTCCTAAAAAATATCGAAAAATTGCTAGATCGTTAAGACTAATAATTATTTATTCATGCAACTTTAATAAAAAGATAATAACGTTACATATTAAGATATCAGAAAATTGTTAATCGTCAAGACTAATGATAGTTATCATACAGCTCCTGGATATTCGTGTTCATTTAGCGTAAACAGAGAGATAATCATATTACCGTCTAGATTGCCTGAAAAACTAACTCGTCGTAATATTATGCAGCTTTACATTTCATTGGATGGACTTTCTATCAACGATGTCTATAAAATACAGGGATATGGGCTTATTCACAAGGGATTTGACAGGAAAGTCAATGAACTGCCCATAAAGGATATGACACTAACGTTAATTCGTCATTCCTATCCACGAGAATTGATGAAGGCATTGAAGGGTGCAGGGTTTATAATTCATGAAGAATATCAATGTATCTTTCGAGTCGAAGGCAAAATTAGTATCCCTGTTCAGTTAGTTATTTCTTCTAGGCTACCTGAATGCGAATATGAAGGATTGAAACTACTGGCTAGTGGTTATACGAAAGACGCTATTATGCATTATGCCAAAAGAGCAGTAGCAAGCGGCGACGAAAACATCAAGATGAACGCAGGAACAGTAATAGAAGTTTGTCTTGATATTAACGAGAATCTAGTTTCAGAGTTCAAGGAATATGGAGTCATGAATGAAGTTATAAGGGATATTTTCAAGAAGGATTTTGATGCAGTAGAACAAAAAAACAATAAACGTGTCGCAACTGACATACTTCGTGATGGGGAACCTCTGGAGAAGATTGCTCGTTACAGCAGGCTAGCAGAGGACACAATCCATAATATGGCAAAAAATCTTGGTGCCGCTGTCATATAGTGCATCTATACAAATAAATTATAGGAGGTGTATGTCATCTTGGCTTTCATAGTTTTAGGAGGCGTTCTGCTTCTTGTTTTAGTGTTCAGGATTTCTTCTCCTTCTTTTGCATCTGAGGTATCGCAGACGATAAATAATTTTGCTTTCAATGGACATACAGGTACCAATTTCTTCTTTTCTCCTTACAATATTATCTCAGCTTTCGGAATGATTTATGCAGTAGCAAAAGAAGATACTGCAAGGGAGATTGATGAAGCATTAGGGGTAAGTTCAGATATTCATGCTTCAATGGGTGATTTAGTTAGGGTTTTAGATAACACTGGCTATATCTCATCTGCAAATAGAGTTTGGCTCAAGAATGGTATATTACTAAACAGGACGTATATATACACTTTAAGGCTGAACTATGGTAGCAGTGTTCAGCTATTTGACTTCTGGGTAAGTTATAAGACTAGGGGCAAAATACCTCACTTGCTTCAAACATTAAATTCTGAGATTAGAATGGTTCTCACTAATGCTATTTACTTCAATTCTGAGTGGCAAAAGAAATTCAACAAATCAGAAACTAAAATCTGAGAAATTCTACACTGACAGCGAAACTTATATTGAAGTCCCTATGATGAGGCAATGCATCTATTTAGATTATGCTGAATTTGACGGCTTGAAAATAGTCTTACTGCCGTACAAAGGCTACAGGTTATCAATGATTGCAGTACTTCCTCCCAAAGAAAATTACGATGTCTTGCAAAATATTGACTATAACACGTTCTCACTGTGGTTTAAGTCTATGGAGACATAGGGGGTTTTCTCGGACAGTGCAGACTTTTCGGGCATCACTGCTGACGAACCTCTGAAAATTGACGGAGTTGTACACCAAACTTTCATTGAGGTTGACGAGAGAAAGACTGAAGCCGTAGCAGCCACTAGATCGCGTTTCAATATATTATCCTCTGGTCCTCGCATAAAAATACCTAAGGCGGAATTTCACGCTGATAGACATTTTACTCTACTTTATCTAGGATAAGGAGATACTGCAATTATACTCTTCATGGGCTATCAGTCATTCAAGGATTAAGTATAGGCTGATGGATTAGAGTACCTGCAACTCATAGCAGATGGGATTTGTAAATGTTTCAAGAAAGGATTGGTAATTATGGTAATAACAAACAAGATTAAGTGTAATCACTGCGGCGATATTATCGAAAGCGAAGATACGTATGATTTTAAGCGGTGTAGATGTAGACGTGTTGCTGTCGATGGTGGACATGACTATGCAAAAAGACTTTTTCTAGAAGAAGGAGATTATACTGACTTGTCCGTTTTTTCAGATGATGAAGTTACTCACGCAGATTGAGCATTAAAAACATCATTTAACAAAATCTCAGATAAAGTCCCAAATCCTACTTGCACAAATGAAATAGCTAGTCTTATTTAATCCATTTTTCTTGACATTGACAACGTACTTCTTCTTGCCTTTCTACATCTTCAATATTGAGAAGAATTTCTCAAAATACGAGAATGACCCTGCGGAGCCGGAAGAACGCAAAAAGAATATGCTGATTTCATGGCTCGTCTGATGCAAGCTGTTAAAGGACGGCAAGATTTTTACTTATGACAGAAGAACTATTATCGATATGAGTAAAAAAAATTCTTGAAAATATCGCCGCAAAATATAAAAATGTACAAAAAGAAGTGAGTACACAATTCTTGCTCGACGTTTAACCCTAACAACTCACGGGAACTTCTAGTGCATTCGTCTCCTTAATCCCCAGTATGCACTGTATCTCTCGGTATGAGCTTACTGTTACTCCACTATGAATATCGCTGTTGCACCTTTCTTCAAATCCACTCCCAGATACCAGAGCAATCTGTAAAGTCTGTTCTGTATTCTCTACCAGTTTTCATTGAACTTTCCGCAGTATGGATCATCTTCATAAAAGACCTTCTGTATTATGTCCTGCCACTACCATTTCACTTTGAGCCCGTCGGGCGTTGATATTATATAAGGCTCTGTAAGCCCTAGCTCCCGGCAACACGATAACACTAATTCTTTTCCCTCTTCTGGCGTGAGGATTATCCAAAGTTCTGACTTCTCCCACTTGATTATCAGAAAATTACAGTCGATTGCGGCTGCGTACCCCTTCCCCTTCCACATGGAATAATATGTAGTTGCTGAAAACCAGCTATCTCGGTCGCTATAAAATTTTGGCAACACTGTCGCTTTCTCCTGCCATAATCTATATTCTTCTCCCTTGCAGTTCTCATATCTCAAAACACGTGTAAGGCTATCGAGCCAATAATTTTGTCCTCTCCTGTTCGTCTAGTGCTGGCTGTGTCGTCTGAATAGGCGTTGTTTTCCCAGAACGTTTAGCTTTAGACGCTGATTTGCGGTATTTCTCTCTACTTTCGGTAACTCTTGATGTCGTCTATCCACAGCGGAAGTCGTCTCACAAAGTTGATCGGTGATGAATATACCTCATCACTGCTGTAAATCGTTGTTACATTCTCGCTCAGGTCAAACCCTACGTAATCGATGTTCCTGAAAACTGATACATAAAGCATTGCCGTCGCGTCAGAGCAAACTGTCAAGTCTGAGCCTAGCTTGGCGAAATAATCATGTAACGCCTTCTGGATGAATCTCCATAACGATATTATTTCGCTGCCTGAAAATCCATTCTCTAATTTCCATTTGATGTAGTACCCGTTTGGCGTGTACTGAATTTCGTTCGGGGGCGGGACGTTATTCTTGCGGCAATGTTCCAGAAGTGCCTCTCTCGCGTCTTTTGCTTTACCGTAATAAAAGTTTTCGTTCTCCCTTGAAATATTTTGTTCGGTCAGTTCCGGTTCGTTGTACTCGGCTAATGAAACATGGCAATCTAAAAGAGTATATCCACAACCTTCCGCATTCTCTCTCAGGTATTCTATTCTTGCTTGGAGTTCAGAGTCGGCTTTATACCATTCGTGTTCGTCTCCTTCAAAACCTTTTTTCGTCAAATGTATCTCGATCTATTTCGCTCCATGAAGCATAGATCGGAAGAGCGTCGTGTAGGGAAAGAGTGTAGATCTCGGTGG
>ERZ842401.4266-NODE-4266-length-16823-cov-10.072579_pt1 | contig 16823 bp, 12 predicted proteins | sample MGYA00521270_ERZ842401 | MGnify/ENA primary metagenome ERZ842401 (study PRJEB31892, sample SAMEA3878208) | bioreactor metagenome | biome: Moose rumen | place: Sweden | collected 2011-10 | study: EMG produced TPA metagenomics assembly of the PRJEB12797 data set...
GTTGGTTTTAATCCAAATGCCAAACGCTGCAGCCTTGAATCAGGACAAACAATAAATAAAACTGTACTTACCGACCCCAACGGACTTGCAAACTGTATCGGATTTGTGGATGTAAATGGTGTGAGCTTACCAAACAAAGAAGTAACTTGCGCAGATGGAACATCCTCTCTTGATGCAGATAATGCTTGTACCTTAAAAACAACAGGATCAAAGATAGGGGATGTATATCCTATAGTATTCCATAATGGTACGGTCGAACCTGCAACAAATGCAGGCAGAGCGCAATTTGGAGCAGGCAAATCAGACGGAGCAGAAACAACCGCAGAAGAACCTGCAAAACCAACTACAACAGAAAATGGACATAAAATAGGTGATAGAAATGACCCGACAACCTGGGATGCATTTGTACCAACCCCACTAACTAAAGCCGAATGTCAAGAACTGATAGGCGAAGAATATGGCATCAAAGCCTGCAATTATGAAGAGGATTATTGGGCAGCAGCAGTAAAAGAATGCGGCGGAGTCCAAAACATGTTAAAAGAAGACGATCTGACAAAACTGGCACAATCTCTATACAATAATTGCGATTCAGGTAACCCACCATATTGCAGTGGTGGCTTAAAGAGCGGAGCAAGCTTCCCATCGAACCTTGAAGGTTTAGGCTCCTCCTGGTACTACTTGTGGTCAGGCAGTGAGAACAGCGCCTACAGCGCGTACGGCCGGAGCTTCTACAGTTCGGACTCGGCCAGGCTCAGCAACGGCCGCCGCGGTTCGGGCTTTAGGGCCGTTTGCGTGGGTGATTAGCAATGCTCCCTCTCCTAAGCACTACCGTCCAAATAAAAAATTGTCATTGCGAGCCCGTCAGGGCGTGGCAATCCAGTTGTTTTATAATTCAAAATCAGAATAAAATATACTTTTTAAAATAAATGTAATAAAATGCTGGATTACTTCGTCGGGCAATCCTTTGCCCTCCTCGTAATGACATGTATCTTTTTTATGCCATTATCTATTTATGAGCCTGTAGCAGGTAGGTTGGGCATTCTTGCCCAACAATAACCTAGGTAGGGTGCCGTTTATACGCACCAAATTACTACCCCCTCACCCGTTTTTCTAACACTCATAACTTCGTGTTGAAAAACTTCCCTCTCCCTCGTAGGGGCGAGGGAAAAGTAAACCTAACCTAACCCTCTCTCATTTTTCAAATGTTCGAAATAAATCTCTCACATTGAAAGATTTCTCTCCCCCAAGGGAGTTATTTCCGTGCGTTAAAACGCACGCTACAAACTCTCCCCCAAGGGAGACATAGGAAAAAGAGGCGGATTTACCAATCCGACAAATAAAATATAAATGTCGGCATAGCAATGCCGACCTACCTAATTCACCCCTCCTAACCTCCCCGTCCGGGGCGGAAAATGAGATGTGTGGTGCGTCATGCTCAAGCGTTTATAACTTCACCCCTCCTAACCTCCCCATCCGGGGCGGAAAAGATATGTTGTCATTGCAAAAAATCGCCTGCGATTTTTCGCAATCTCATTACTGTATCTATTTATTTAGAATTTTAATATCTAAATCCGTCAGCTTTCATTCGGTCAATTACTTCTTGTAATTTTTCATCAGAACATACATAGGAAATTCTGAAATAACCTTCTCCATATGTTCCAAATGCCGTCCCCGGAACGATTACAATGCCTGATTTTTCCAATAAATCCTGACAGAATTTTACACTTGAATCATATCTTCTTGGAATCGGAAGCCATAAATAGAATGTTGTACGCGGGATTTTGTTTTCATCAATTTCCCAGCCTAATTCTTTTAAGCCTTTTACTAAAATACTTTGTTTTCTTTTGTAATCAATATTGCCTTGTTTAATATAATCATCCCCTTGAGGTGATGTCATTATATAGGCACATGCTTTTTGTAATGCTTTAAACATTCCGTTATCTATTGTAGATTTCCCTTTTGCAAACCTTGATACAACTTCTTTGTTACCGCAGATCCAGCCCAAACGCCAGCCGGTGATTGCATAAGGCTTAGATAGTGTAAACATTTCAACCGCAATGTCTTTGGCTCCTTTTAATTCAAACACGCTGAAAGGTTTTTGAGATTCATCGAAATACATATCACAATATGCGGCATCTGAAATAAGCAAAATATCATGTTTTTTACAAAAATCGACAACGCTTTGGACATATTCTTTTGAAGCCATAACCCCTAAAGGATTATTCGGGTAATTTATAATTACGGCTTTTACTTTATTTTCATCATATCCGTCATTTTTTAGTTGTTCCCATACTTTATCCATATCAGGCTGATAGTTATTTTCGGGTGTCAAAGCCATAGAATATGCTTTACCGCCTGAACATCCTACCATTTGTGAATACGAAGCATACCCCGGATCCGGAATCAAAATTATATCCTTTTTAAATTCTTCGTGCTCGGGATAAATTATGAATCTTATTAAATTCGCAAGTCCGTCTTTTGAGCCTAACACAGAGCAAACTTCATCATTTGGATTCAAATCAACTCCAAAGCGATTTTTCATTCTTTGGGCGCAGGCTTCTCTAAAGTAGTTTTCACCTCTTGTGACCGAATATGAATGAATATTATCTTCTGTCAAAAATTCTTTAAGTTTATTTACAAGCTCAGTAGGTGGAGCAGATGTTGGTGCACCCATTGAAAGTGAAATCGGAGCCCTGTTTTTTTGTGTCAGTTTATCTTTTAACTGTGCGGTTTTTTCTTTCAGCCTAACCATTATATATGTATCTAACGCCATTACGTCTTCGTTAAATAAATTTTCCATTTTCATATTTTATACCTCGTAATAGACATTATACTATAAACAAAAAATATATACAGAAGCAGTAATAAATCTGATTTTAATATGTAATTTATAATACTTGATTATATTTAAAAATATTTGTAAGATATATTTATGAAAAAACTTATAATAATTATATCATCTGTTTTAATTTTTGCAGGTATAGCGTATTTTATATACAGACAAAGCAGACCTCCGATAAAAATAGCATTTTTCGGGGATTCAATTACAGATATACGCTGGCAAAAAGATGGCGGATATGTTATTCCTGCCGTATATTCTTTGAATATGGCAGGTTATAAAGTAATTCCTATATATGCAGGGAAAGCGGGTAATACTACTACTGATATGCTCAGACGATTGAATTATGATGTCATTCAGTATAATCCTGATGTTGTATTTTTTATGGGCGGAATAAATGATGTTTGGAAAAACAGAGTTGAGTTTGACCAATCAAAACAAAATATTTCAGAAATAATAAACAGATTTAAGCAAAACGGGATTAAGTTAATCATTATCAGTCTAACTCTGGTCACGGAAGATGTTAATTGCCCCAAAAATAAAGAAGTTGACAGATACAATGAATTTCTGAAAGAAATAACTGCACAAAATGATATACAATATATTGATGTAAATAAGGTATTTAAAGAAGAATTAAAAAAATATGACAATCCGTATGGTGTTTTAACAACCGATGGAATACATCTTAACAAATATGGGAATAAGATATTGGCACAAACACTTGTAAAGGAATTTTTAAAAGAATATAAAAAATAATTTACTCATTTATTTTGCTTCTGAGCCAGCTTTCAACAAAACCATCAAGATCACCGTCCATTACTGTATCAACATTGCCAACTTCATATCCTGTTCTGTGATCTTTTACCATTTTATACGGATGAAATACATAAGAGCGAATTTGTGAGCCAAAGTCAATATTTGCGGTTTCTCCTCTCAATTGTGCCATTTTCTTTTCTTGTTCTTCTTCCTTAATTGCCAGTAGTTTAGATACAAGAATCTGCATTGCGTACTCTTTGTTTTGCATTTGAGAGCGTTCCTGCTGGCATTTTACAACTATTCCTGACGGTTTATGCAAAATTCGTACAGCAGTTTCTACTTTATTAACATTTTGACCGCCTGCACCGCCTGAACGCATTGTCGTAATTTCCAAATCCTCTGCAGGGATAACAATTTCCTTTTCAAAATTTTCAACAATAGGCGAAATATCAACCGAGGCAAAACTTGTCTGGCGTTTACCGTTTGCATTAAATGGAGAAATTCTGACTAATCTGTGTACTCCTTTTTCTGCTTTCGAGTATCCAAATGCGTATTTACCGGTAATTTTTAGTGTTGCGGATTTAATTCCTGCTTCTTCTCCGTCAAGTTTGTCCAAAAGTTCAAACTTCCAACCCCGATTTTCAATCCAGCGTGTGTACATTCTTAAAAGCATGCTTGCCCAATCCTGAGCATCTGTTCCGCCTGCGCCTGAATTTATAGATAATATCGCATCTGCACTATCGTATTCTCCGGATAGCATTTGCTCAAGTTCAAATTTTTCAAATTCTGCAGAGAGTTGTTTAATTGAGTCTAAGCTCAGTTCAATAAGTTCTTTATCCCCAAGTTCTAATGAAGTTTGTGCATCATCAATTATTTGCTCCCAATTTGATAATTTATCTATGATTTCTTTTTTCTCTTTAATTTCTTGCCCTATTTTGGATACTTTGTTACTGTCATTCCAAATTTCAGGATTTTGCATCTGAGAATTAAGTTCTTTGAGGTCATTTTTCAGTGTATTTGTGTCAAAGACACTCCTTTATTTTATCAAATCTTGGCAATAAAATATTCAATTCTTGTTTTAATTCGGTTTCCATATAATTATTTTAATATAAAATTTTAGAAATTGAAAAAAAATTACCCAACAGGTTAATGGATTTTACATTAAAATTTTATTATTCTCTATATATCAGAAAGGCGGAAGTTGTAAGGAGAAAATATAAAAATAAAAAGTGTATCTTAGTATGAAAAAGACATATTTTATTCTATTTTTATTTTTATCCGGCATTTTCACTTTTTAAAATAAAGGCATAAGCTTTAGATCAGCATAAACTTCCTAAAACTACATAAAGGTTTAGAGCGGTTTGCCTGTTTAAAATATTGAAAATGCCGGCTTCTTCTTTATTTTGGGATTTATATATTTAGTTAGCCAATATAGATTTTCCTCCCCTGCTTGCAGGATAGGATACAAGATGTAGGTAACTTGTTGCCTTACAGATTTGTTGGAGAGGTTACAATAATACATTTTATCTAACCTCACTAGCAGATGTAATTCGCTTTGCTCAAATATCTGCTCCCTCTCCTAAATCTTTCAGGAGAGGGATAATCTAGGCTAATTAAGTATATAAATACCTTTATTTTACTAATTAGAGAATAGTGCAAATGTTTTTTCAATCGCTTTGGATATAATGTTTTGAACAGAGTTGATTTCAGTATTTAATTCAGTTATTTCAGCATCTAATTTCTTTGTTCTTACATCAATATTATTTTCTTTGTATGTTATTTCGGCTTTTTTAGTCGTAAATGCAACTTCAGCTCTTGCGATTGCATCATCATCTCTTACTTCTTCCATATATGCGACATCATTATATCTTTGTTGATAGAAATAACCGTCAGAGTAATTAAGCGCCATTAATTGGTATCTGCCGTCTTTTACTGCGGATTCAAGGTATTCATTATCAATAACCATATCATCATATCTCCAGCCATGCTCGCAGATATTGTTATATAATTCGTTAAAGAAGTCTGCAACTTTTTCATCATTAGTAATTTCTTCCTGAGTATTCATTACATATGCGTAACTATCATCATCTGTTACGAATATTGTTTTGCCGTCAATATTGCCTTTACCAACGACATATCCTGAATCACTTCCTCTTAGGAAGTTATCGTAATATGTTAAAAATGCAGCTAACATATTTGAAATATTTAATGCGGCATAGTCGCCATTGTCGGTTGCGCCTATTCTGTTAAATTTTCCTGAATTAACATAGGCTGAGTTGCTCATCATTGCGCTATTGTTTCTGCCGGAACCATTTCTTACTGCGTTACTTGCATTTAAAATTTTCTTTTTAACCATGTCCATTGCAAGATTTAATGCCTGATCACTTTCGGCGTCAATATTTAATCCTGTCCCAATGTGCCCCCAGCCAAATATTGATGCAATAGATTCCATCAGGTATGTACCGGCTTTTGATACATCGTTTACAGCATTACCGCCTCTTGACATAATTGTTATATTTCTGTTTAACAAATCCGCAATTTTTGTTTCTTTAATTTCTTGCTTATCTGTGCAAATAATATCATTAGATATCAATGTTAATTTATCTACTCCAAGCTCTGATCCGCTTGTAGTAAACATAGCATTTATATCAACACTTTTGTCGGCATAATTGCCGTCAGACCAGCCGATTTTGTTAGCACTTGCGTATTCATTCAATTTCACTTTTTCATAAATAGACCAATATAACGGATATGTATATTTTGAATCTCCGTTTTCAAGGCTTCCGCTGACATTCAAACCTTTTTTCAGGTTCTCTAATTCATTAATCATAGCCATTTTTTCTGTAGATGTTTGTGCATATTCTATTTGAGCATCTAATAATGCCATTCTGCCAAGAATTTTTTCTGTACCTGTTAAGCTATTTACATATCCCTTAAAGTTTTCTAAATCACTTGATTTAGGATAATTTGTTTTACGTTTCTCAATAATTTCTTTAAATTTGTTTGTAATAGTAGTGACTGTCTGATCTAAAGCATCCGATGCAGGAGGAGTTATGTCATCTGCATTTAAGTAATTAAGTTTTGCTTTTGCAATATTAGCATCATAACCTTTTTCAATATGTTCTGCCTGTACTTCAGTTAATGCTTTGTCAAGCGCAAGACCTTTCTGACCTCTTGCTATTTGTAACCAATCGACATTTACTTGCCCTATGTCTTTATCTGCAATTAAGTCCAGAATGGTTGTAATATCTGCAACACCTTTATCTTTAGGTACTGCACCCATACCTGCAGAATAATGCCATGCAACTGATGCATTAGGTGTGCTCGGCTCTAATGTATTATATGTTTCAACAGTTATTATGTTATCATTTTGACCTGTAGATCTTATGTTTGCGGTGCTTCCTGCCTGATTGGCAAGAGCTGCAAGAAATTTTCTTCTTCCTTCAGCACTTGGTGTCCCGCCGGCCATAGATATCCCTGCATATTGCGCAGCGTCTGCATATTTTGCATTCAATACAATAGCTCCGCTTCTGCTTGCAAGCATGTACGGAGTGTAATCGTTTGATGCCGAAGGCATCATAAGTAAACCATAAGATAATCCAAAATCCATTGGATTGCCAAAACTGTCGCATACGGCTTCATTATGCCATACAAGTTTTGTTGCATTCATAGCATTAGCATAATCCTGAGAAATATCAGTCATTTGATTCGTTAATTCAAGCCTTTGCTGAGCCAACTCTGTTGATTTGTACTCGCAATTAGCCTTTCTTAATGTAATTCCCAGGAATCTTGCTTGTGATGCTGCTAATCCCATTTCTTTTCGTAAATCCTTTCAGGTTATAATAATCCTTAGTACCCATGTTTACGGCATTTTCATGCAAAAACTTGAAACATACGTGAGATTTATGTAACAAAACTTTACATTGCGTGTATTGCTGAGTTTTTTTTTGTGAATGTGACGGTATATTTAATGTAACAATATTTTAACTTTGTAGTGTTTCAGAGCAAAAATATATATTCATTAGTTTTAAGCATGGTATCCTTAGTAGTGTGAAAGCAACAATTATATGTCTGGTATAAAAATCCCAAAAGCAAATATACATCCCACCTTTTCATTAGCCAATGTAAAAAAACAGTTACAACCGCGCAATATTGTTTCTGCAATGGCAAGTGACGGGTTTTTACCAGTAATCGCATTAGAAGCTTTTGTCGAAGCAGGCAGAACATATCAGGCATATAAAAGGGGAGGCTTTGATGAGGCAAGAGAGAGAATTACAGAGGAATTTTCAGGTGCAGTATTTTGGCTAGGCGGTGTAACCGCATTAAATTGGTTGTTTGAAAAGCTGGGACAGAAATTACTTGGGTTACCAAACAAAAATGTAGATATTGCTCATGACCAAACCCGTAATCCTCTGAAAGAATATCTTGCCAAAGAATTAAAGAAAAATGGCGAGCCTATATCGGAAAGTCTTATGGCGAAATTCAAATTTACAAAGGTGATTGCAAGTGTACTTATTGCAAACGCATTTATCGGATTTATTTTGCCAAAAATAAATCAGGCAATTACTCGTTCTTATCATAAAAACGACAAAAATAATAATCAGAATGGCAATGATGAATTTTTAAAAAGACCGCATTTAGACTCGTTTGGCAGGAAAGATGATGATAAAGATACTTCATTTACAGGCAGATGGGATTTATTGACTATTGCAAATAATTTTGAAAGCAAAAGAAACTGGAAGCTTTTGTCTGTTGATGCCGGAACCGCATCAGGCAGAGCATATTCGGCAAGAAATAATGACGAAAGAGTCGAAATCTTATTCAGAGATTTATCTTCAATTTACTTCTATATGTTCAATATGGCCAATATGAACAGTTGGTTAAATCAAATTGAACAGGGTAAAGGCAACAGCACAAGATTAGACTCTGCTTCTGCAAAATTTGCAACCGAATATTTACAAAATTATGTCGGTGACGGCAAGGTAGATATTGAAACATTTGCCAAGGAAGTTTTAGGAGAGAATAAAGATCTTCCTGAGGCGTTGAAGGCTAAATTTGAACAGCATAAAATAATTACTCTTGATGATTTCAAAGCAGAACTCAAGAAAATAGTTCCGGCCGAAAAATTATCAGAATTCGAAAAACTTGCTCAACAAATGTCAGAACTTCAGCCTGAAAGAATTGTTACTATAACAGAAAACGGCGAAACTAAATCTGTTGCAAGAAGAATTTTAACAAAAGGTCAGGCACAAGATGTTCTAAATGGCGGTCATATTAATAATCCTGAGTTCTTAAAAGAATTCTATGCAAATGCCCTCGGTCACAGAAAATTCATGGATAATGACAAATATAAATTTGTACCGCAGAGTACATTTGATTCTTTGAAAAAGGATTTGACAAATTATGTTAAATCTATAGTTGAACATGCTCAGAAATCAAGTGCAAAAGAAATAACATCTAACATACTGAAAAAAGCTTCAAAACACAACTTCAAGATGAATCTGATTAATTGGGGCAGTGGTTTTGCAGTATCAGCGTTGTTCTTATCTACACTAATCCCCAAAATGCAATATTGGATTACCAAAATGAGAACCGGACAAGACAGTTTTCCGGGTACTGAAGAATACAGAAACGCAGCATAATTTTGAAAGTTTATATTGGTAATTTTACACAAAATTCTGTGCGTACGTTTTCAACGCTTTCTACCGTAATTTCTCCGCCATGGGCCTCAGTTATTTGTTGAGACAGGTATAAGCCTAGCCCTGTTCCTACTTTCCTTAGCTTCTTAGCTGCGGAATAATATTTGTTGAATATCATTTTAATTTCGTCTTTTGGTATTCCCTGACCGTAGTCAATGACTGAAATTGTTGCATATCCTTTGATTGAGCCAACTACAACGTCAATGTCTTTACTTGAATTGCTGTGGTTAATTGCATTTGAAACAAGATTTTTGATTACTCTTTGCAGTTGCAATTTATCGCCGGAAATTGTCAGATCTGATTTAAAAGGAGTAAATTTAATATTAATATTTTCGTCTTTGGTTAGCGGGGAAATGTTTTCTACAACTTCCTGTGCAAAATCGTTTAATTTGATTTTTTCTTTGTATAATTCAATACCTTTGTCATCAATTTTATATGTTTCAAGTAATACTTGTACAAGCTCTAGTAATTCATCATTTGAGGATTTCATGTTTTTTAGAGCAAATTCCTGTTTTTGAGAAATTTTTCCGAATTTTTCATTTAAAAACAAGTCAATCATGTTTGCTGCGGCAATAATAGGAACTTTTAAATCGTGTGTTAAAGTTGCTGCAAAATCTATTTTTAAAGTTTCAATTTCTTTTTCAACAGTAACATCCTTGATTATGATTACATAGCGTTTTTTCTCAATATGCAAAAGCGGCTGAGAGTTGATTATAAAATTGTTAGTCGGGGTATGTTTTATAAAAACTTCGTTGTTTTCTAGTTTATCTGCTTCCGCATTATCATCTGACAACTGAATGTAATCAAATATATTTTTCCCTATAATATCGTGTCCTTTTTTTACCCCAAACCATTTTAAAATCTTAGGAGTTGCTCTGAGTATTTCAAATTTATCATTGATTATTAAAATCCCGTCAGATAACGAATTGATAACAGATTCCAATAATCTGTTTTGCTTCATTAATTCAGACTGGTATTCCGCAATCATGCGTTCTCTGTCATTTAGTGTTTCAACCATTCGGTTAATACTATGTGTAACATTTTGATATGTAGGGTGGTCTGTATTAATTTTTTTACTCAAATCCCCGTATCGGATTGAATCAACAGTTGTTGTTACCTTACCAAGATAATCGTTGATTTTGGACCAACGCTTATTTGTGTTTCTTGTGATAAAAAACAATGATACAAAAACTAAAATTACACCGATATTAATTATGTAAAGATATGATGACATTTGTTCTCTCAAAATATTTATAACATGATATAATTAAATTATAATAAACGGACATCACTTTGTAAACTAACGACTTATGACAGAATTAAAATTGCCAAAAACAATAAAAATGGTTTTTACGGATTTTGACGGTGTAATTACGGATAACTGTGTGTATATCAGTGATGACGGGATTTTGTCAAGAAAAATTAATTTTAAAGATGTGGTTGGTTTTTATTTGTTGAAAAAAAATAATATTGATGTAGCAATAATTTCGGGCGAGCGAAATGCGGCAATAGAAACTATTGCCAAAAATTTGGATATAAAAGAAGTTCATCAGCGTGTTAGAGATAAATTGCCTGTATTAAAGAGTATAATCAGTAAAAACAACTTGTCTCCGGAAGAATATTTATATATTGGTGATGATATAAATGATATTGAGTGCCTGAATTATTCTAAATACAGAATAACTGTTCCAAATGCAACTGATAAAGTAAAAGCAATAGAAAATATTCAGACTACAGCTAACGCAGGAGGTATGGGAGCATTCAGGGAGGTCGCAGATTGTTTAGTCGATTAAAAAAACTCTATGAACAAATAAAAAATATAAACAAATCTGTTGATAATTATCAAAATGATACAATTATTCAGTCATTACCTACAGTTGCTTATGTGAATAAAGCAAAAAAGTTTATTGAAGAAAAAGATTATAATACTGCCATTCATATTTTAAATGAGGCATTGGATATTTCTGACAGTGACCCGTTGGTATATAAGTATTTGGGCAGGATTTCAGAATATAACAGAAATTTTAATGATGCAGTCAAATATTATGAGAAAGTTACGAAATTAAATTCCGGCGATAAAGATGTATGGCTGAGATTGGGGATGTGCTATTTATATACAGACCTGTTAGACAAGGCAATAGCGGCATTTGAATTGGCTAATAAACTGCTTCCTATGAATACTGATGTTTATACCGGTTGGGGAATGGTTTTTATGAAGCAAAAAAAATATGCTTTAGCTAAAGATAAGTTTAATATTGCTGCTCAAATCAGCAAATATAATTTTACTGCGATACTGATGTCTGCGGTTATGGAGAAGCGATTAGGTGAATATGCGAAAGCGGAAGAAAAATTGCGTTTTCTTGTAAAAGTTGCGCCAAATGAAGGAAGTTTGTATGAATATGCTCATCTGAAACTTTTTCAGAACAAATATGATGAAGCTGAATTATATGCGAATCAGACACTTGCACTAAATAAACTTATGCTTCCGGCTTATTTCATTCTTGGAGAAGTATTTTCCATTCAAAAAGATTATCAAAAAACTGTTGATAATTTTAAAACAGCTGAGCGTTTGGGGTTAAAGAACTCAACACTGTATGTAGAGTGGGGCAAAGCGCTTGTTCGTCTTTTGAATTTTGAGTATGCACAGGAAATATTTAAAAATGCTCTTGCGATTGATCCTTGTGATAATGATGCAAAAATAGGTCTGGCGTTAATAAATTCGTATAATAATGATTTTGCTTTATTGGATGAGTTAAAAGATAAAAATCAAAATAATGTTTATATAAAAGAAGCAATTGGTTTGCAGATGCTTTGTAACGGAGAATATAAAAATGCCGTTGAGATGTTTAAAAAAGCTCTTTCGATTGATAAACATCAGACATATAATTACTATAATCTGGCCGTTGCATATGAAAAGTTAAATGATTCGTATAAGGTTCGTGAATATTTTGATAAATTTATTCAGTATAACCCTGAATACGCAAAAGGATTTAATGAATATGGGAAATGGTTAATAAATGTATCGGATTTTGAAGAAGCCCAAAGAAAATTGAAAAAGGCTCAAAAACTTGATGCTGACAATGTTGATACCATAAATATGTTATTCTTGACATATCATGCTCTTGTCAAGAAAAACTTTTCTGAATATAATGTAAAGGAAGCAATTTCGATTGCAGATAAAGCGCTTGAATTAGGAAGATTTGACTATATGCCCCAAAAGCAAGAGCTTGAACAAATGTTAGGGAATTTTCAAGGAAATTAGATTTGAAAAACGTAGTAGTACAAAAATTTGGAGGAACATCAGTTGCTGATATTGAAAAAATGAAGCATGTAGCTGATGTTATCATAAAAGAAAAAGAGAACGGGAATGATGTAGTAGTAGTTGTTTCCGCAATGGGACATACTACGGATCATTTGGTAAAACTGGCTCATGAAATAAATCCTAATCCGTCAGAACGTGAGCTTGATATGCTTTTATCTACAGGTGAATGCGTATCTATGTCGCTTTTAACAATGGCGCTTCAGTCAAAAGGATATAAGGCAATCAGCTATAACGCGGCTCAAATTGGTATTATTACAGAAAATGTTCATACAAAAGCAAGAATTATTGATATAAAAACCGATCGTTTGGTAAAAAGTCTGAATGAAGGTAATATAATTGTTATCGCAGGTTTTCAGGGCGTAACAACTGAAGGAGAAATTACAACACTTGGCAGAGGTGGTTCAGATACGTCAGCAGTTGCGATAGCATCTGCTTTAGGAGCTGAAAGATGCGATATTTATACTGACGTTGAGGGCGTTTATACTACTGATCCTCGTGTAGTTCCAAATGCGTCACGATTAGATGAAATTTCTTATGAAGAAATGCTTGAACTTGCTCATGCAGGTGCAAATGTTTTACATCCGCGTAGTGTTGAAACGGCAAAACAATATAAAATGCCACTCAGGGTTCGCTCGACATTTAAATATGAAAATAAAGGTACTTTAATATTAGGAGTTGAAGATATGGAAATAAATAAACCGGTTGCAGGTGTAGCTGCAGATTTATCTCAGGTAAGAGTTGTAGTTTGTGATATTCCTGATACACCTGGTGAAGCTGCAACTTTATTTGGCAGCCTTGCGAAAGAAAATATTTCCGTTGATATGATAATTCAGTCATATGCAAGAAAAGTAAAAAATGATATTGCATTCACAATAAACAAAGAAGATTTGGCAAGAACGCAGGAAATTCTTGCTATGGTTAAAGAAAAACTCAATGCCGGTGATGTAAGTTTTGATGATAATATTGCAAAAGTATCTATTATCGGTGCAGGCATGATTGATCGTCCGGGTATTGCATCTACTATGTTCAAAACTTTGGCTGATGCAGGAATAAATATCAGAATGATTTCAACATCTGAAATTAAAATCAGTTGTTTAATTAATAAAGAGGATGCTCAGAAGGCAGTAAAAGCTTTACATGAAGTATTCAATCTTGGTTGTGATGAAATTGCGGAAGTAAAAGGAACGCTTCCTGATGTATAATTAATTCTTTTTGTCAAAGTTCATTAAAAGCCAATTGAATCTTTCTTTACCGACCAGTTCTGATTTAAGAGCCAAATCTCTTGCTTCTGTGTTATCGCTCAGACTGAATTCAGGATTGCAAATAATCTTGAATTTGTGACTGTCTCTTATTTTATCAAGTTCAAATGTATTATATGATTCAGATATTTTTTGCGAAATCATTTCTGACAATGAAGACATGTGGTGTTTTCTGAGAGCTTTATCCAATGCGAATCCTAAAGGACCTGTGACAATCAGCCCGTTTGCACCTTCATTTTCTTTAATTACTGCGAATTTTGCAAGACTTGATGCATATTTATCAATCGCGGTATATCTTGCGTGTTTAAAATCTCTTGAAAAATCATCTGCAACTTTGATATTATTTTCGTCATGCAAAGTATATATGTTTTTGTAAATCAGTTCACTTCTTGGGTCTGCTGAGTCTTTAGGTGCAAGTTTTTTCAATGATAATAATAATTTTTTTAATTTTTGTCCCTGAGCATTATCAGGGATTCTAAAGATCTCAGATGTAACGACCTGACCTATTCCGCAATTTGCAATTTCAGGAACGATCTGCTTGTTAATACCCATTGCATTACAAAAATTGTTAATAAGTTTTGATGCAGAAGCACCCGCATTAGCAATTTTCACAAGTCCTTGTTCATTTGTAAAATAACTGCTGCCTGTGGCGTCCACTATTGCTGAGGTATCTGTTATGGCTCTGATATTTGAAATTCCGCAACCGCCCCCTGTTATTGCGACAGAATAATGATCTCCGGCATGAAGCATATTTTTATCATATAATTTTTGCGCTATTGCCAAGCCGCTGCCCATTGAATCCTGAAATAAACGAACTTTAAAATCTTTAGCGATTTTTACACCATTTTCTTTTAAGAATTTAGGTATAAGATTAAAATCTATATCGCTCATTCCAATGCCATTTGCACCTCTTATATTATCTGCATACAAAAGTTTATTATCATATACCGAACCCGGCATAAAAAATACAGCTTCTTTTACGACAGAGTCTTTAGGATTATTGTTTAATCCTTCTTTATAGCAATCGGCCATTTTTTTTGAAAGTTTTTGTAAAAAATCTTGTGAGCCCTCGTAAATTCTTTTACCTTGGGTATTTACAACATCTTTCATTTTAAATATTGTGTTATTTGATTTGTTTTCTATAAGCAGTGCTTTTAACGAGTTTTCACCGACACTCCCGCCAACGTCTATAAGAAAACGACTGGAAAATGACGGATTTCTTTTGTCAGCAGAATATGAATTGCTAATACCTATAGGACTAACTTGCATGATATTTACCCCCACGAATTTTGATATATTATGCTTAAAAAACTCTAAAAATATTTTTTGCGTAAAAATTTATAACCAGTCAATTAATCGTTTGAATTCTCCAAAATCAAGGTTCATTATTTCCTGACCAAATTTTTTTACTAAGAATTCAACTCCTAAATTGTATGTAAGAGGCTCGTTTTTATAACCTGTTTTTTTAAATAATTCAGTCGAAAAAGTTTTGTTTTCCTGATCATAAACCTCACTGTAATTCAAACCCTGTTCTATGCAAAAAGGGACTTTTAACGTATTTTTCTCCGTATATTCATCTTTATCATAATATGATAATCCAAATGTTCTGCAAATAATCATTCTGTAAGGGTAAACTGAACATCTGTGATTAATTAAAAAAGGACATTTGTGCATGAACATTTTGCCTGTAAAATTTTCTTTTTCCTGTTTTAATTTGATTGTGTTATCAACAATTTGCTGCTGGGTTTCTCTGTCAAGAGTCATAAAACCAATTTTCAGAAATTCAAATTCCAGCTCTGAACAAGGGTATTCCCCCTTTTCACAACATAAAGAACACCCTTCTTTGCAGTGGATATATTCTTTTTGGTCCTCGAAATGGCTGTTTATGCGTTCCATTATGACCCTTATAAACTGATAAAACTTGTCCATTCTTTCTTGTTCTACCATTATTCAACCCTTTCGTGTGAAACCAAATTATAAACAACCATGATGGTCAAAATTGCTATGACTCCATATACCTTAAATGCAAGCACAAGTGCAGTGACAATTATGCCAACTCCGATTAATAAAAAGCATAAGCGGACATATCGTAAGATTTTGTTTCTTTTTCGTTGTTTCAGATATTCAATAGCCATGATTTCAATGTTTGATTGTTCTTTGGCTTTTTCTTCCGTTTCTTCGTTAATTACATTTGATTCTTTTAAATCTTCAACCGCATCTTGATATGTTCTGTTTACATATCTTTCTATGATGCTTAGTGCAATATTTTCAGGTGCATTATTTTGTATGCAGGCATACATTACTTCCCACATTGTGTACCATATTTTCTGCATAACAATTTTCCAGTATTTTGGCGGAATACCTGAGCGAAACAAATCAATTTCTTTATGAAAAGACCATTCTGCCATGATTTGTATATATGTGCATTGTCTGTCAAAATCTAAGCTTTGGAAAGTTTTGTCTTCCTGCATAGATTTTGCCAAAAGGCTTGTAGAACGCCTTATGTTACTGATAAGATAATCTTCCTGAAGTTTGTTTATATCTTTTGGAAGCATAGGACTAATCTGTTCTACTAAACTTTCAATATAGTCAGAATATTTTTGTTCAATTTCAATTTCTTCCATTCTGATATTATAGACGAGAAATTCTGATAATTTGTCATATATATAGTGTAAATGTAAATAATCTTTATTTATTTTCATATATTGACAAAACTCTAAAAAAATAAATAATGAAATATGATTGACAATAAAAGCAGAGGATAATTAAACATGCTAAAAGGCAGTAATAACATGCATTTCCACCTCGGGTGGGGGTAAAACCTCTCATAGCAATGGTTTTCGTGATTTTATAAATTGTAATTATAGACAATTATTTTGCCATCCTGAACCTTCAACATGTCATCCTGAACTTTACAAAACGAACAAGCGAGGTACGAGCTTTGTGAG
>ERZ842401.4267-NODE-4267-length-16819-cov-35.791756_pt1 | contig 16819 bp, 11 predicted proteins | sample MGYA00521270_ERZ842401 | MGnify/ENA primary metagenome ERZ842401 (study PRJEB31892, sample SAMEA3878208) | bioreactor metagenome | biome: Moose rumen | place: Sweden | collected 2011-10 | study: EMG produced TPA metagenomics assembly of the PRJEB12797 data set...
GCAACGGTATTCTGGTCACGGCGTTCTGCAGGTATATTCCTTGGCTTGACCATATCATACAGGCTCTTATGTTTATCCACGTATTTGTATTCATCAAACAGGAACTGTCGAAAATCCATCAGGTCATCCGCATCAAATTCTGACGGGGTGACCTTCAGCCGATGTTGGATAGTAAGAAATCTGGTGAGTTCACCTAATGACACCTTATAATGTCTCTGCCTGCCTTCGCCAAAATTACCATCACGCAAGCCATCATCGATGTATTTTGAAAACCTATCAACTAGCGTCATCTCAGTCAGAGCTTTCACATTCTTCTGGGGATGTAATACGTCTGAAATAGCCTTTTCAAAGTCTTCAGCCGTAATACGAGTTTTGTCTTTAACCTCGCATAACTGTCGATAAGCTGTTTCCATAGCATCTATTTCCGTGTCTATATCAAGTTTCAGTTGCTTGTTATATACACTCACGCGGGGTTTTAACTCACCAGTATCAGTAAACTTATCCAGATCCTTTAGTTCTGCGTCAATTTCACTCTTATGGTACAGGTCAACACCTCTTCCATCGCGCAAACGGAAACGGAGCCTTATGGTTCCTTCCTGTTTGCTTGTCCTCTTTACTATTGTCAGTCCTTTCATACCTTATTATATTATTAAAGCGTGTTTAAAATGTGGTGCAAAGGTAGTCATTTTGCACCACCAAACCAAAATATTGCACCACATTCTTGAAACGCTTTAATATATTTAACTCTGTAAAATACTGATTTACAGAGCAAACCATTTCAAAATTATTTCACGGTATCTCGGATTTTGAATCCCAAGCGGATCACCAAGAAATCCGCAAGAAGTTTACCTTCAACTTCTTGCGGATTTTCTTTTGCCCCTTCATGCACCATATTTGCAGAAAATCTGGGCTTAGTCAATTTCATAGATTCAGCAACTGCAGGATGGCCTTGGCATCCTCGTCGCCCTTAGCGGCCTCATCACGTATTGACTGCAGAATCTCGGTACCGTGCTTGGGGTTCTTAATGGCTTTGTTCAGCCATTTGCGCGCCTTCTTCTCATCGGCCTGCACACCTTTGCCCTTCAGGTAGCACTTACCTAGCTGATACTGCGCCTTTCCATAGTCCTGATCAGCCGACTTCGAGTACCAACGGAAGGCCTCATTCTTGTCTTTGTCCACCCCCTTGCCCTTGGCGTAGCAGCGTCCAAGCCTGTACTGGGCTTTCTTGTTGCCCTTCTGGGCCGCCTTCTGGAGGATAGGAAAGGCCTTGGCATAGTCCTTGGCGTCATAGAGCGCCTTGCCCTGCTGGTAGAGTTCCTTGGCGGTCTGCGCGCCGGCACCCAGTGTGCATGCCAGCGCGATGATAATCATCAGAATCTGTCGCATCGTGACTTAAAACTTAAAGGTGTAACCAATGGCGATGATATGCCGGTTGCCTTCATCGTCGTCGTCGCCATACGAATTCTGGAAGATGTACTTCACATCGAAGCTATGCTGCTTGTTCAGTCTGAACTCCGTACCGGCTGCATAGCGAATCTTCTCCAGGCCAGAGCCCACGGTAGACTCGGCACTGGCATAGGGACGCCACATGGGGCTGAGCTTGTACTTCAGCTGCAGGCGATTGCGCCATTTGTTGCTGCCCTTTCCGCTGTAGGTATGCTCGTCGGCCTCGGTGTCGTTGCTGGTATAATAGCGCTGCACGGTCTTCTCAGGGCGGTAGGTGTACTGCCAGCGTTCGCGCAGCGACACGTTGAAGCGTCCGAATGTCTGAGAGGCTGTCAGCGACACGTTGAAACGGTGACGCAGTCCCCAATAGTCGCCATATTTCTTTCCACTGTCGTTGACCTTATAGCGATGATCGTCGAGCAATGTATAGCCTGCCGACGCCTTCAGCCAGTCGGTCAGCTTATAGCTGGCATCGACTCCCACGCTGAAGCGGTCGCCCGACTTCATGTTATCGCGAAAGCGGTATTCCATACCTGCACCCAGCGTCCAGCGGCTGCTCAACTTCTTCTCCACATTAACTTCTCCCCACATGCCGAAATCGTCGCCGCCGGCTAGTGCAGGCAGGCTCATGGTGACCATGAGCACTGCCGTCAGTATTCTACACTTCTGCATATTGTGAATTTTTAATTTTCATCATTTTGTCTACATCGCCGGCATTGTCGCCCTCGTAGGTGATGCGCAGCATGGCCATGTCGCGCAGGAAGTCGACGGCCCCTACCTTCACGTCGAGCACCTTCAGTCCCAGTCGCTGCTCCAGATCGGCAATCAGTTCAGCACGCTTCTCGGGCTTCACCAGTTCAATACGGTCATACTGCACGAGTTTGGTGTGCTCCACCTTCAATACCTGTTCGAACACGATGATGGCCACCACCACAACCAGGTCGATGACAACGAGTTCGGCAATGGGTGTGCCAGTGATCTTACCATTGGCGTCGACACCCACCATGTCGGCCATGGCGTGAACCACCGAGAGACACACCACCACGAATAGGTAGGTCATCTCGCGCACCGGCATGGTGTCGGTACGATAACGCATGATTGAGAAGATGCCGAAGAGTCCCAGTCCGACACCCATCGTGGCCTTGCCTCGGTCCATGCCCATCATCAGGTAGACGAGGAAGAAGATAGCCACCGATATGATTACGAAAGTGAAGTAAAAGTCGCGTCGCTGACTCTTCCTGAAATAAAGAAAGTGTACGATGACCCAGTTGACCACCAGGCAGATGGCAAATCGCACCATGATGTCGGAGAAGCCGACAGAAAACAGTTCTTCCATTGTCTTTAACTTTTTAATTATTTAACCTTTTAACCTTTTAACCATTGACCAGTTTCCCCACCTCGATGAGTTTGCGTTTGAAGCGATTGACAGCCAGATGCTGCTGACCTGTGAGTGCCGAGCCCATGCAGTATTTAGAGAATCCGTGAGGCTGTATGCGCAGTTGCCGCAGCATCTCGAGCACCGGCGAGAAGACCTGTCCGTCGCGTTTCAGTTCGATGATGACCAGGTCGCCCATGTCGAGCTGCTGGCCGCTGACCAGGTTGTTGAAGCGCAGTGCCGAGTCGATGGTGAGCCGTTCGGTCTTGGCAGTGTTAACCAGCGTGATGCGCGAAAAATGGTTGTTCAGCGCGGGAATCAGGCTCTCGGCTCCGTAGCGCAGGTGGTGTTCCAGAAATTCGTGCTTCTGTGCTTCGAGCACATCCATGTCGTTCACCTCTATGCGCTTCTTCTTCGTGCGTCCGTGGTTGTTCTTGGTTTTCACCTCCATGAACTGCAGCCCGCTGATGCAATAAGTGCGGAATCGGATCTTCTGCCTGTTGGTGTGCCCCCACTGATGCTGGTTGTACATGTCGAAGTCGACAGTATCAAAGTAGGTAGTGTCGTACTCCAGGTTGCGCTCGCCGTCAATCTCCTGCACGTAGTAGTCCCCGCGGGCCAGTTGCAGTAGCTGAAGCAGCTTCTCCATATTCGTCACGAACTTCGTGTCAGTACGGTTCATCAGCTTCACGCCGCTCATCTGCTCGAGGGAGATGGGTGCAAAGGTTGTGAGAATGTCGGTTGTCTTCATTTACCTGTGTATTTGTAGTAATTCTGACGCAAAGATAATCATTGCGTTCGAATGCAACAAATTTATTCAGCGAACGGCCCGGATCGTTCAACGAAACCGCCCCCTACTTGGAAGCAGACTTGACGACCCGCTTGCTGCCCTTGGTCACTACAACGCCCTTGGCCTGACCGCCAGCCACGCGACGGCCACCCAGGTCGAAGGTCTGAGCCACACCGGCAGCCGCGTCGGCGGTGGGAGCTGCTATAGAGGTATAGATGCTGCTGTCGGTGAAGTTGCGCGTGCCGCCAGTCAGCGATGCGATGCCGTCGGCCTTGAGGGCATAGCCGCCCACACTGCTGATGGTCATGGTGCCGTCGGTCATATACACATTGCCCGAGTTCTCGTCCTCATGGTCTGTGGTCTCGCTGGTGACATCAGAGCCGCTCGACAGTTCGCACTGGATGCCGTCCTCGCTGGCGCTGGTGATGGTCAGGGTGCCGCTCTCCATCAAGAAATACTCCTTGCAGTGGATGGCGTCCTTCACAGCCGACGTGATGTTGACCGTGGCGTTTTTCATCTCGAAATACTCCTTGCTATAGATGGCATGCTTCGAGTTGCCCGTCACGGTAAGCGTGCCCTTACCCTTAATCTTGGTATGTCCCTTCACGTGTATGCAGCCGTTGTAACTGTCGTTGGCACCGTCGGTCAGGGTGTTGGTGGTGCCCTTCTTGGCACTGATGGCTATGCGCTTGCCGTTTTGTATGTTCAGCGCAGGGCCTGAGGGATTGGTCAGCGTCAGGCCGTTCAGGTCGACCTCGCACTTGTAGGAGCCGGTCAGCAGGAACTCGCCATCGGTCGACGTGCCGCTGAGGATATAGATAATCTCGCCGTCCTCGTTGTCTGTTGTGGCGTCGACGCCGGCAAAATCGCTGCTCTGCGTGATAACGACGTGTGACGACGTGCCCGAGCTGACGCTGACATACTGGGTAATGTTTGGTGCGATGCTGACGGTTGCCGACGTGCCGCTGTAGACGATTTCGACCGTATTGTTGTCGACGGCCCGACCTTGCAAGATGCAGCATGCCAGTGCTGCCACAGTAAGTAGAATTTTCTTCATAAATGTTTCAATTTAGTTATCAGTAATACCTAATTGGCCGCAAAGATACAACTTTTTTCCCACTATACCAAACAATCTGTCAGAAAAAAAGACTGCACGGCATCGTATTGCCATGCAGCCTTTGATGGTACAGCCGCTTTGCTGATGCAGGACAAAGTCGCGATGTATCAGAAATGCAGTCGGACGTCGACGCCTACTTGCAGGGGGTTGCCGCGCTGTGCGAAGTTGCGTGTGCCGCCGGCAGCAGAGCTCTGGATGGCAAAGGTGTGATAGCCAGTGTCGGTCAGGTTGCGCCCCCACAGGCTGACCACCGCCGGACCGAAGTCGTAGTCGGCATGGGCGCCCAACAGTGCATAGAACGCCTGACCATAGGTATTGGCTTCGTCCCACCATATCTTGCCCTGGCCATTCACGTTGGCGCCGATGGTGAACTGACCGATGTGGTAGTCGGCCATGACGCTGAAGGTGTGCTGAGGTACGAAGGGTACGTTATTGTCCTTGTACTGGTCGTACTCATCGAACTTTGCACTGGTAAAGGCGTAGGTGGCACCCCAGTCGAGCGCATTGTCGAAGACCCGTCCACGCAGCGCAGCCTCGACACCGAGCGAGTGGCTCTTTCCCGCATTTGTCATGATGCGGCCGTAGTTGTACTGGGGCGACATGATGGAGAGTTGCTGGTTGCGAATCTTCATGTAGTAGAGGGCAAGGTCGAAGTGGGTGCTTCCTCCAAAGAGGTTCAGATGGGTGCCTACCTCGTAGTTCCACGACTCTTCGGGCTTGTAGGCAATCGTTTCTTCTATATTATCGTAGTCTTGTGTGGTATGAGGAACATCGTAGTCGCCGCTCATGGCCTGTCGCTGGTTTGCATTGAGGTCGGTCTGAAGGATGTCGCTGAACATCTGGATATTGTAGCCGCCTGAACGATAGCCCTTTGAAACCAGGGCATAGACATTGCCGAGATTCTCGCTAAGCGTATAGGTAAGTCCCAGCTTAGGCAGCAGCTGGGTGAACGACTTCGAGCGGTCGTCAACCACATGCGACGTCAGGTGATAGGTGGCCTTACGCTCTGCAGTGCCGCCTGTCATGTTCATATAGGCGAGGGCATCGTAGGATATCTTCACCCAGTCGTGAGCCAAACGGAGTCCGAGGGTCAGCTTCAGATGGTCTGACAGCAGGATATTTGACTCGTGATAAAGGCCCAGGCTCATCTGCGGCGTGTGGAAGGACTCCGGAACGGCCATCTCTGCCTCCATGCTCACGCCTTCCACGACCCCCTGGACAGCACTCTGTGCAGCCTGTGCCGCAGCAGCCTCGGCAGCGGCCTGAGGCATGCCCTGAGCCAGCATCTGCTGCAACATCTGCTGGTAGAAGCGGGGATACATGGACTGCTGCATGGCTGCCCTCATGGCATTGGTGATGGCAGTGCCGATGGGACCGGTGACGGCATCGCCGAAATAGACGGGTGCATCGGTGCGCAGCCACTGGTAGGAGCCAAACAGTCCTGTCACGTGCTGCCATTTGGAGGCATTGCGTGTGCGGAGCACAAACTCCTGGGTGATGGCGTTCTGCTTCTGGCGCTGCTCCAGACGGAGATAGTCGGGCGTCATGTAGTCCTGGTCCATCAGCATATCGTCCTTCAGGAACTGATAACTGGTGGTGGAGGTGAGTAGCAGGTCGCCCGTATTGTAGCCAATGCTCAGGCCCGTATTCAGCATATTGCGCTTATAGCCGTTCATAATGGTGGTGGCGGGGTCCTGACCGTCCTCGCCATAGCCGAATCCGTTCTGGTTGACATACTGGTAGTCGGCCGTCCAGTCGAAGGTGAGCTTTCTGTTGGGCGTCCATACAAGGCGCGCCTTGCCGCCGGCCTCGTTGGTCTTGTCGTTCTTCTCCGAGAAGTTCTGGTTGTCTATAAAGCCTTTCAGCCCGCTGTAGAAACCGGCCACGGTGAAGGCCAGCTTCTCTGAAGGACGATGGTGATGAGCCACCTCTACATTACTGTAGAGCCCTGTGCCGATGCCCAGACTGACGTCCGTGCCCTGATAGTTCATGGGGTTCTTCGAGAACACACGCACAATGCCGCCCTCGGCATTCTGTCCGTAGAGTGTGCCCTGCGGACCGCGCAGCACGTCCACGCGGTCGAGCATATAGAAATGGTTGTTAAAAGCCGACTTCGACACCAAGGGGATGTTATCGTAATACACACCCACAGCGGGATTGTTGATGCGCGACCCTATACCTCTTATATATAAAGAGGAGGTCAGACGCGAGCCGTAGGCGGGCATTGTGAACGACGGCACATACTGCGACAGTTGACTCAGGTCGTGCACGTTCAGCTGCTGCAACTGTTCGTTGCCATACACGCTGCTGCTCATAGGCTGCAGGCGCAGACGTACCTGGTCCTTGGGGGTTGACACTACAATAACCTCGTCGAGGTCTACCACGCGACTGGTGTCGCTGACAAGAGTTGTCTCGCTGACCACATCGGCCATAACGACAACCGATGCCAGCAGGAGGAGACACGATAAAACAATCTTTTTCATTACAAAAATACTAAAAATAAATCGGATGCAAAGGTACTGCTATCCTTGCATCCGTGCAATCCACATTTATATGGATTTTTTCTACTCGCCGATATACTTCGCGATGGTCTCCAGACACTTCGCGCTGCTCACGGGCTTCGTCAGGAAATCGTCGCACCCGCAGTCAAAGGCCAACTGGCGGTCGCTGTCGAAAGCATTGGCCGTCAGCGCCACGATGGGCAGGTCGGGCTTTTTCTCCTTGATGGCCTTCGTAGCCTCCAAACCATCCATCACGGGCATCTTCACATCCATCAGCACCAAATGGAAGTTGCCTGTCAGGGCCTTGTCCACGGCTTCCTGTCCGTTCGCGGCCCGCTCAAATTCATAACGACGCTTCAAGATGTAAGTCATCAAGATGTAGTTGCTGTCATTGTCTTCTGCTACCAATATCTTTTTCATCACAGTCCTTGTAAAAAAATTGATTAGTTAGTTAAAGAGTTACAAAAGTAGTGTTTTTATTTGAGAATCGTTTGCTTCTTTGTGAACTTTTAACTAATTTTGCACGAGTTGAGCCAGACAACACAGTTTTAATCATACTAAATCAATTACTAACAGACATGAATCTGAAACTATTTTCATTAGCAGTAGTTATCGCCGCATCGGTCTCGGCACAGGCCCAGCACACGATGGACGTGAACACCAAGAAGCTCGGAGCGCCCGTGGCATCGACCATGTACGGACTGTTCTTCGAGGACATCAACTTTGCCGCCGACGGCGGTCTCTATGGCGAGTTGGTGAAAAACCGCTCGTTCGAATTCCCGCAGTCCTATATGGGCTGGCGCGTGTTCGGCAACGTACAGCTGAAGGACGACGGTCCCTTCGAGCGCTGTCCGCACTATGTAGTGCTTAGCGACCCGGGACACAAGGAGCGCCGCACCGGTCTGCAAAACGAAGGATTCTTCGGCATCGGCGTGGAGAAAGACAAGGAGTACCGCTTCTCGGTATGGGCCAAGGCCCCGAAGGGCAGCTCGCAGATACGCGTACAGCTGATTAACGAGCAGACCATGGGCGAGCGGCAGGAGTTTGCACAAAAGAAGCTCGACATCACCTCGGCCGACTGGCAGAAATACACCATCACCATCAAGTCGCCGCGCACCGAGCCCAAGGCCAACCTGCGCATCTTCCTCTCCAGCGGCAATCCCGTCTGCCTGGAGCACGTGTCGCTGTTCCCCACCGACACCTATAAGGGCCGCGACAACGGACTGCGCCGCGACCTGGCCCAGGCCCTCGAGGACATGCACCCCGGCGTGTTCCGCTTCCCCGGCGGCTGCATCGTCGAGGGCACCACGCTCGACAGCCGCTACCAGTGGAAGAACACCATCGGCCCGGTGGAGAACCGTCCCCTGAACCGCAACCGCTGGGAGGACACCTTCGACTACCGCTACTTTGCCGACTACTACCAGTCATACGGACTGGGCTTCTATGAGTTCTTCCAGCTCTGCGAGGACATCGGCGCCGAGCCGCTGCCCGTGCTCAGCGTGGGTCTGGTATGCCAGTTCCAGAACGGCGTGGATGCTCACGCCAAGATGGACGAGCTGCAGCCATTCATCGACGACTGCCTCGACCTGATTGAGTTTGCCAACGGTCCGGCCGACTCGAAGTGGGGCAAGATTCGTGCCGAGATGGGCCACCCCGCACCCTTCAACATGAAGTTCATCGGCATTGGCAACGAGCAGTGGGAAGAGCCCTACTTCGAGCGTCTGAAGCCCTTTGTGAAGGCCGTGCGCGAGAAATATCCCGACATCAAGATTGTGGGCACCAGCGGCCCCGACTCTGAAGGCAAGCGTTTCGAACAGGGATGGGCCGCCATGAAGGCCCAGAAGGCCGACCTCGTCGACGAGCACTTCTATCGTCCCGAGGCCTGGTTCCTGGCCACCCCCGAGGCGAAGGCCAAGTACGGCAACTGCGGTGCCCTGCGCTACGACAGCTACGACCGCAAGGGCCCGAAGGTGTTTGCCGGCGAGTATGCCTGCCACGGCAAGGGCAAGAAGTGGAACCACTACGAGTCGTCGCTCTACGAGGCTGCCTTCATGACCGGTCTGGAGCGCAATGCCGACATCGTGGAGATGGCCACCTACGCCCCCCTCTTCGCACATATCGAAGGCTGGCAGTGGCGTCCCGACATGATATGGTACGACAACCTGCGCATGTTCAAGTCGGTCAGCTACTACGTACAGCAGATGTACGCCATGAACAAAGGCACCAACGTGCTCGCGCTGACTACGAAGGACCCGGCCGACGCCAAGGGAAAGAAGGTGGTACCCGTAGCCGGACAGGACGGCATGGACGGACTCTTCGCCTCTTCCGTCTATGACCAGCAGACCGGCGAGGTCATCATCAAGGTCATCAACACCTCGAAGCAGCCGCAGCCCATCACCGTCAACCTCCTTGGCATGAAGGGCGAGCGCACTGCCACCACGCTGACGCTGAGCCACAACGGCTCTATGGACGACGAGAACACTCTCGACCAGCCCGAGAAAATCAAGCCCGCGCCGGGCACCGTACAGTGCACCGCCGACAAGAAGCAGACCATTCTCACCGACCAGGTTCCCGCCATGTCGTTCCGACTGTATAAGGTAAAGAAATAACCAAAACAAAAACAACAACACATGACGATGAAAAGACTGACCATCGTCACCCTGTTTGCCATCAGTGCTTTGGGAGTGCAGGCGCAGAGCCTGCTCTACCCGAAGCACTTTGACTTGCAAGAGGTGACACTGACCGGCGGTCCCATGAAGACCGCCATGGACAAAAACATTGAGTTGCTGATGAAGTACGACGTCGACCGTCTGCTGACGCCCTATGTGCGCCAGGCTGGTCTGGCATCTACCACCGATACCGGCAGCAAGTACTACCAGTGGCTGACCAGGCACCCCAACTTCGAAAACTGGGGCGGCGACGGCTTTGACCTGAGCGGTCATGTGGGCGGTCACTACCTGTCGGCACTGGCGCTGGCCTATGCCGCCAGTCACGACGAGGCCCAGCGCGCGCTGCTGAAGGAGCGTATGGACTACATGATTGGCGTGATGAAGGACTGCCAGGACCAGTACGACAGCGACACCGAAGGACTCTACGGCTTTATCGGCGGACAGCCCATCAACGATTCGTGGAAGGCGCTCTACAAAGGCGACCTCACGAAGATTCGCGCCAACTGGGGCTGGGTGCCGTTCTACTGCCAGCACAAAATCATGGCGGGCCTGCGCGACGCCTATATCTATGGTGGCAGCGAGGTGGCCAAGACGCTCTTCCGCAAGCTCTGCGACTGGAGCATCAACCTGGTAGCCAAGGTCTCCGACAGCGACTTCCAGCAGTTTCTCGACTGCGAGCACGGAGGCATCAACGAGTCGCTAATCGATGCCTACCAGATATTCGGCGACCAGAAATACCTCACCGCCGCCAAGAAATACTCGCACCAGACGATGATTAATGGCATGCAGACGGTCAACACTACCTTCCTCGACAACAAGCATGCCAACACACAGGTGCCCAAATACATCGGCTTCGAGCGCATCTACGAGCGCGATGCCAGTGCCACCACCTATCGTCAGGCAGCCGAGAACTTCTGGACCGACGTGGCTGAAAACCGCACCGTCTGCATAGGCGGCAACAGCGTGGCGGAGCATTTCCTGGAGAAGCAGAACAGCAACCGATACATTGACCAGCTGGACGGCCCGGAGTCGTGCAACTCGAACAATATGCTGAAACTCTCGGAGATGCTGGCCGACCGTACGGGCGACGCAAAGTATGCGGACTTCTACGAGGGCACCGTGTGGAACCATATCCTGTCGACGCAGGACCCCGCAACCGGAGGCTACGTCTACTTCACCACCCTGCGTCCGCAGGGCTACCGCATCTACTCCACCGTCAACCAGGCCATGTGGTGCTGCGTGGGCACGGGCATGGAGAACCACTCCAAGTATGGGCACTTCATCTACACCCACGACGGCACAGAGACGCTCTACGTGAACCTCTTCACACCGTCGAAGTTGGAGAGTGCCGACTTCGCCATCACGCAGGAGACCCTGTTCCCCGACATCGACCCCTCGGCGTCGAACATCCCCACAGCCAACACCGCCACCACCAAGCTGACCGTCAACAAGGCCGGCACGTATAACATTGCCATACGACACCCCGCCTGGGCTGGGCCTGAGTACGGCGTATTGGTGAACGGCAGTCCCGTCGACATCGACGTGACACAGGGCAAGGCCTCCTACGTCACCATCAGCCGCACGTGGGCCGAGGGCGACCACATCACCGTCTGGCTGCCCATGGAGCTGCGCTACGAGGAGTGCCCCAACTACACGGACTACATCGCCTTCAAGTTCGGTCCCATCCTGCTGGCAGCCCAGACCTCTGAGGGCGAGCAGCTACAGAACGAGTATGCCGGAGCCGGACGCATGGACCACGCTCCCGGCTCGATGGCTTCGTCGAAGAGCCTGACCTCGGCCCCGCTGCTCATCGGCGAACGCAAGGATGTGCTCAGCCGCATAGAGCGTCTGAGCAGCGACGCCCCTGACTCCGAGGGATTGCGCTTCAGCATCGACGCCAGCCGAAACGGCGCGGAGGACTACCAGTGGACATCGCTCACGCTGCAGCCCTTCTATCAGATTCACCACGCCCGCTACAGCTGCTACTGGTATCAGCAGACGGAGGAGAACTTCAAAAACAGTTCGATGGCTGCCGACGAAGCCGCTGCCGAAGCTCTGAAGAACCGCACCGTAGACTTCGTGGCTCCCGGCGAGCAACAGAGCGAGGCCGGACATGAGTACAACTACTCCAGCGACTCGTCGACAGGCAACTACAACGGCGAGTCCTATCGCGACGCAGGTGCCAACGGCTATATACAGTACTCGCTGTTCAACCCCGACGGCATCAAGGAGGGCCTCAGCATCATGCTCCGCTTCACCACTGCCGACAAAGGGCGCAAGGGCACGCTGACGGTCGACGGCACCAAGATTGCCGACATCACGGTGGCCGAGACGGTCAAAAATGCCGTCAACGGCTTCTACAACGTGGAATTCCCCATTCCCGCCGAACTGGCCGTCAACGCCGACGGCTCTGCCAAGGACAAGTTCGTGGTGCGACTGACGGCCTCGGCCTCAACCCTCATTCCCGGACTCTACTATATGCGGCTGATGAAGGACTACGAGGAGAATGCCGACCAGTACCGCTTCGTAGCCAACCAATGGGGCTCGGGCGACACCTGGCGACTGGCTGCCAGCAACATCACCTACGACCTGCAAAACAACATCATACACGTCAATGCAGGCACGGGAGCCAACAATGTGGCTCTGATGCTCGACTACAACAACACCGACTACACCATTGCCAAAAGCCAGAAGTTCCTGGTTGTCAGGGGCACCAACCTCTCTGTTGCCAGCGGCGCCAGCTACCTGTGGTGGCTCAACGGCACCAACCGGGGCTCGCAGGTGCCTCCATCCAGTCAGCAGGAGCTGACACTCGACGGCATACAGCAGCAGGTCATCGCGTGGGACATGTCGCAAAGCGGTCTCTACGAGAACTTCACAGCCGAGCGCCCTAACGTCTGTCAGGGCATGACCATCTTCGGCCTGACCTCCACCACAGGCCAGAGCGACATCTACGACATCAACTTCGTAGAAGACATTGAGCAGTATATCACCACCACTACCGGCATCAGCACGCCGCAGCAAAACGCCAGCCCCAGCCCACAGTACACCCTGGGCGGCATCAAGACCGACAAGACCACCAAAGGCCTCGTCATCACAAACGGCAAACTGATTATCAGGAATTAGCATTGCTCAAAAAAACTCAACTCCTAACCCACCCCTCTGAAACGCCCTGGCACAAAGGCTTCCAGAGGGGTTAGGTGTTGGTTAGGGGTCGGTTAGGGGGCGGTTACCTGTTCTTCAAACTCCTAACACCCCTCAAACCCTTTGTGCATGGGCGTTTGAGGGGTGTCGGGTTAGGGGTTGGAAAAAATGGCGGCGATCCATCTCGGACAGCCGCCATCGCATTTATAACAATACTAATTTTAATAACTACTCGCTGCCTGCACCCTCACGGGCGCGTTGCAGCAGCAACAAAATGAAATATAATTATTAGACTCTACAGTCGGCGTGCGGCTGTAGAGTATTGGTATCGGCATTGGTTAGAAGAAGAAACCGTCCTCGCGCGAGCCGACATCATTCGGATTGCTGATATTTTCATTTTCATTTAAATCACCAGATAAGGCAATCATTCGCTGCAACTCCACTTCCACCATTGCCAGTTCCGGCTTTATATATTCTTTCTTTTTCATACATTCATTGTTTTTAGTTTTGACATTAATTACCAGAAATTACTCATTAATTCTTAGCGAATCACTTCACGAGCACCTTCTTGCCGTTCACGATGTAAAGGCCCTTCGTAGCCTTCTCCACACGCTGACCCTGAAGGTTGTAAACCTGATTGTCAATTGTCAATTGTCCATTGTCAATTGCCTTCAGGCCCGTAGACTCATCGCCGAACGAGAAGCTCAGTGAGCGACTGCCAGAACCAAAGTTAGCTGCGGGAACTTCGAGGTAAGCCTTCGTGCTGGGCACTATAACACTCGTTATCTTGCCGAAGGTCAGTCCATCAGATGCATTAGAAGCTTTCTTCATGGCGAAGTAGTAGGTGGTTTCGTCGCTGGTAATCGCTGCTGCAGAAGTATTCACCAAGAAAGCATTCGTTGCCGAGATGTCTGAACCCGTAGCAGCTACGGGGATGCTGTAGTTTGTTGCATTCTCGCCCTTCAGTAGCAGGCCGGTGTTGGCTGCCACAGCCTCATCTGCTTCCGTAAAGCTGACTGTCGTACCTGCCACCGATGCCTTGTAGGCCGTCAGACCGCTAGGCAGGTTAGCCAGGTCGAGGGGAGAAGAACTGGCAAAGGTAGTGTAGCCATTGAGACCAGTGGTGACACCAACATGGGTCTTTTCAATAGAGACAATGCCGAGCCACGACAGGCATACAGACAGATTGACAGTAGCATCGGCAGTAGCATCGGCTACGGTGTAAGCATAACCGTAATAGAATATATTGGCAGGAGTATCAATGCTTGTGGCATTTCCTTCTATAGTGACTTTTCCGCCTATGTATTTGATAGTTAAGTCTACGAAACTCTTTCTGATATCTGCCCAAGTCGACCAGTCTGTATTGCCAGAAGTAGAGCCTCCATCAGTAGAAACCTGATAAGGATCCGTAACGCTCAATCCTGCATTCCTGAATCCGCCATCGGCATCCCATCCACCTTTACTTTGTATGTAGTCATACCAGTCAGCATACATTGAAGCCGCGTCGTTGATAACCACACAGAAATTGTTCTTGTTAGCACCTTCAGAGCCGTAGTTGCAGAATGTTACATTGTAAACATCTCCGGGCTTCATCGTAATATCGCTGCTCTCAGCAGCGCGGTCGGTTGTTGTGAAGTCTGTAGCACCAACCACCTCTGTAAAGGCGTAATCCTGAGTAACCAGTACATAGTCGAAGACAGGAGTCAGACTATAAGTGAGATTCAGCTTAATCGTATGGTTACCAGCAGTAAGATACTGGTCGTTGATTTCCTGAACGAATGGAGTGTAGGCTGCTACATTTATGGTACCCGAAACGGCACCTTCATCTATCTGGTAAGTAAAACCACGACCTGAATTGTTGGTATTATTCATACCGACTTTAATGTCATAGATGCCTGCGCTTGGAACATTGAAAGTAAGTGTTACATATCCTCCTTTACTACTCATAGCTTTATATCCACTACCATTGGATAAATTATTGTCCGAAGATGTGGATGCATTGCTTCCAGCTGTATAAATACTCTCTGCCTCACCATAGAAAACGCAATTGTCAACTTTCGTATAGGTATAATTATATACAGCATCTTCTTCTCCCATGCGATAAGTCTTTCCGAATACATTCGTAGAAAAAGCTGCATCGTTTAACTCATAATAGCTGCCATTGTAGTAAATGGCCTTGTCAACTACTATTGAGTAATTATCATACTCTGTCACATTGGAAGCCGACGAATAGGTCTTAATGTTAGTAGGAGTGCCGCTTATTGTAGCAACTGCATTGGCTGTCCATGAATGGTTGCCTACTATAGAAAGATCAACAAGGACGATGCGCTTAATAGTGTTAGTCGAATAGTCACTCTTAACATTGGTTCCATAAACCTTAATAGTTTGAGAAGCACCTGTGCTGTTAGTATAATCATATGTATTCTCAGCGGTATACGAACTAACCTCAACTCCGTCAAGAGAAATCTTAATCGGACGCCCAGATGAGCCAGTGTATACATCAATCAAAACACGATAATTGTTTGGCACAACAACTTTAGTGTAGTTGATGTCATTTTCTGAATCATAATTCACGCAAAAGCCTAAAGCATGGGTTCCACCATAGTTGAATCTAGCACCATCGTCCACGAACTTAAAGGAAACATTAGAAGTTTCACTTGTTGCAGTAGAGCCATCAGGTCCAAACCACACTTCGCTGCCTGTAGCCAAATACTTGTAGTTAGCAGACTTTCCACCACTGGTTTGGTTGCCCCACACACTTGTGTCCGTGAAAGTCCATACGTCTGCGGCCCACACTCCTGTACTCCCCATGCACAGCACGGCTGCAATGAGGAAAAACTGTTTTAGTAGTTTTTGTTTCATAAACATTTAGTTATTAGTGAATAAAAAAACTTTGTATCTCTCTCGTTTCGAACAATCCGCGAAACTTAGGGGTACTAAGAAAGCGCACGACTGTCAACTTTTTCTTCTCCCCCTGATTGAAGGTCTTAGGATACCCATTGAAGGAGGGGTCTGAAATGCGACAGACCTGCGCTATACACGCAGGTCATCTCTCTTCTCCCTTGCTCCAATGAAAAGTTCCTAAGTTTTCAATCACAAGTTCAAGCGAAATGCCTTATATATTAACCCTCACGCTCCAGCCGCTTACGCCGCCTCGCCATGAGTGCTTTTTCCACAATGTCTTGAAGTCGTCCGCAGCCCTGCACCACTGTGCCTTGAGCCGTGTCCGCCTGCCTAAGCAGGAAAACTCCGCGGCAAAGATACGAACTTTTTCCGAACTGACAAAATAATCGGCGGGAAAATTACAGAGGCCTGCCATTTTCCCGCCGTAAGGGGGTATAATATAATAAGGTGTAGGGTTACAGCTGTTCTATCTCGTCAGCCGTCAGACCAGTAACATCAACAATATCCTCAATGGCGTATCCCTTTTCCTTCATCTTGCGAGCAGTCTTGGAAATGCCCTTGACCTCGCCCTTCGCCTCTGCCCCGGTAATCGTGTTGTACATGTCACGATAGCGCTTCAGGGCACGGTCGTACTTGATGCGCTCCTCTTTCGACAACGCACTCACCTCGGCCACCTCGGCCAGCCGGCGGAACACGGCATTCTGTGCCGCCCACGGCATACGTTCCAGTATCTCCATATTCTTCAGTATATATATCCAACGTTCAAAATGATTCTCACACTCATCCATCTCCTTCGTGAAGCACGGCATCTGAAGGAACGCAAAGATACGAACTTTTTCCGAACTGACAAAATAATCGGCGGGAAAATTGCGT